>ERZ1066136.714-NODE-714-length-21727-cov-7.832918_pt1 | contig 21727 bp, 9 predicted proteins | sample MGYA00382783_ERZ1066136 | MGnify/ENA primary metagenome ERZ1066136 (study PRJEB33369, sample SAMEA5778366) | biofilm metagenome | biome: Industrial cooling water; feature: Water cooling tower basin; material: Biofilm | place: United Arab Emirates | collected... | reverse complement strand
GAGTAGGGCAGCTGGGCGCTAGGCTCGAGGTTGACCACGAGCGTGGGGCTGCGCTGTGCCATCGTGACGTGCGCGCCCGCGCCGTGCAGATCCTGCGCGATGTCGTGGGCGCTGGTGCCCGTGCCGATCACCAGCACGTGGCGGTCGCGCCAGGGCAGCGCGGTCTGGTACTCGCTGGAGTGGATCACCGGGCCGCCGAACTCGCCGAGCGTCGGGATCTCCGGCACGAAGGGCACGCAACTCGCACCGGTGGCCATGACCACGTGGCGCGGACGCATCGTGCGATGCGTGCCGTCCTCCAGGCGCAGCGTGGCGATCCAGTGCCCGGCCTGCGTGTCGTAGTGCGCTCGCTCGAAGTCCGTGCCGGTCCACACGTTGAGTTCCAGCGCCTCGGCATAGGCCTCGAACCAGTTCGCGAGCTTGTCCTTGGGGATGTAGGTGGGCCACGTCGGCGGGAACGGCATGAGCGGCAGGTGGTTCACCTGCACCTGGTTGTGCAGCGTGAGCGCGTGGTAGCGCAGGCGCCAGTTGTCGCCGATCCGCGCCTCCCGGTCCACCACGAGCGTGTCGATGCCCAGTGCGCCTAGGCGTGCGGCCGTGGCCAGACCCGCCTGCCCGGCACCGATGACGAGCACGGCCGGGTCGCGGTCCGCATAGGCCTGGGTCACCCGGCGCAGGTCGAGCCAGTTGGGGCCGCGGAAGTCGCGCAGGTGAGGCGCCTCGGTCAGGGTCGCGGGCGGTGCGGCGTGGTCGAGCGCGTCGAGCGCGGTCAGCAGCGTCCAGCCGAGCCACCCCGTGGGGCTCGCCGCGTCGGGCACCAGCCGCACGACGCCGTGACCCCGGCCGTCCGGCAGATCGAAATCGTAGAAGGCTTCGACGCAGGTGACCCCGGCGCGCATGACCTCGCGCGGGGGCGTGCGGCCGGTCGCGACGCGCAGCCGACGGGGGCGGTGACCGGGCGGGAGCGCGGCAAGGCGCTGCGCCACGGTGTCGCGGCCGGCCACGGTGACGATGTCCCACGTGAGCGCGAGCACGTCGCGCCAGTAGCACTCGTCGGGGAGGAGCGCCGCGATGGCCCGGGCGTCGCCCGTGGCGAGTGTGGCGTCGAACGCGGCCAGCCACTGCGAGACCACGGTGACGTGCGCTTCGTTCGGAAAGTGCTCGGACGGGGCGACCATGACGCTTGCGGAACCGGCGGTTCGGCACACGGAGAACGGGAACGCGATCGACGATACGCTGCCGTGCCGGGGCGCGCAACGCCGCGGGGACGCTCGCCCGGCGTGGTCTTCGTCGACCGTCACGTTCGGCGCGGAGGCGTCGAGTCCGGCCGTCCCGCGACCGGGGGCGTCCGTCGTATCGAACGGCGCCGAGTCTCCCGGCGTCAGTCCGTCCCGGGTGGCGGGCGGCGCGTGCGCTGCCGCGCGGGTATCCACGGGACGTCCTCCACCAGCAGTTCCACCGTCTTCTGGCGCCGGCCGGTGGTGCTGTCGTACCGGTAGCGCACGCGCAGCAGGCGGTCGCCGTACTGACGCAGCAGTTTCTTGGTGCCGTTGCGGCCGGGAATGAGGGTGACGCGGGCGCTCACGGCGGCCTCCTGTCGTTCGGGAACACGGCGTCATGGTGATCGCGCTTACGCGGCCGCGGCGCACCCCGGTCCGGCGTCGCGAAATGCGAGACCGGGGGTGGCCGGCGATGCGGCGCCCCTGCAGATTCGCGGCCCGGCGCCGATGAGAAGGCATCGACCGAATCGATCACGGGAGTCGGAACGTTGCGTTTCTCCTCGGTCCAACCACGGCGTAAGTTCACGGTGTGTCCGCCCGCGGCCCGCGCAGCGGACATCGGGGCGTCCGCCGGCGCTTCGAACCCGTCCGCAGGAGAGTCCGCCGTGTCCGCGCCGCCCTATGTCGATTCCCTGGTCCGTGACGATGGCCCGGTCCTCGCCGGTCGCGACACGGTCGGTGCGCCATGGCGGCGAATGGCATGGCGAGTGCTGGGGTCCGTCAGCGTGGGCATCGGCATCGTCAATGCCTTCCTTCCGCTGCTGCCCACCACCGTGTTCCTGCTGATCGGGCTGTGGGCGTGGAGCAAGGGCGCGCCCGAGTGGCATGCCCGCCTGCTCGACCATCCTCGCTACGGTCCCACGCTGCGTCACTGGCGCGAAGGGCGGCGCATCACGCGCCGCGGCAAGCAGGCTGCGGCGGGCGGCATGGCATTGAGCTACGCGATGACTGCTGCGCTCGCGGGCTTCGGCCCGGTGTCGGCGGGTGTGGGCATTGGCCTCGCCGCGCTGGGCACGTGGCTCTGGATGCGCCCCGAGCCGGATGCGGACGACGCGTAGCGCCCGAGGTCAGGGTGTCGGTTCGCGGAACGCGGCCCGCATGGAGTCGATCACCGGCTCGACGAGGTAGTCCAGCACCGTGCGCGCCGGTGTGCGCAGGTAGGCCACCGTCTGCATGCCGGGTTTCAGCGGCTCCGTCTTCCCCGGGTTGGACGGCTTGTCCACCTTGAGCCGGATCACGTAGGCCGTGAGCGCCTCGCGCACCTTCACCGCATCGGCCGAGATGTAGTCCACGGTGGCGGCGAGCAGCGGCATGGTGCGGCGGTTCCAGCCCGTCACCTGCACCTCGGCCTTGCCGCCGATGTGCACGAAGCGGATGTCCTTCGGTTCGATGGCCACCTCGATGAACAGCGCGTCGTCCGAGGGTACGATCTCCATCACGGTCTGCAGCGGCCCGAGCGCGGAGCCGGCCGAAAGCGACCGCAGGTTCATCACGACGCCGTCGATGGGTGCGGTGATCGTGTCGCGCTGCACGTCGCTGCGCTGTGCCGACACCTGCTGCTCCAGCTGGTGCAGCCGGTCGTCGCTGCCCTTCAGCTCCTGCGCCACGCTTTCCTGGAACCGGTTGCGCTGTTCCAGGATGCGGCGCTCCAGTTCGGCCATGCGCTGGTCGGCACGCAGACGGTCGGCTTCCAGCTCGCCCGCCGTGGCCAGTTCCGCCACCTTCACGCGTTTCAGTTCCAGCACCTTCTGGCGCGAGACGAAGCCCAGCGCCACCAGCTCCTCGTTGGCGCGGAGCTGCTCGTTGGCGAGGTCGATCGCCGCGCGCTGCATCTCGGTACGGTCGATGAGCTGCTCGCGCTCGTCGCGGATCAGCCGCATCTCGCGTTTCATGGCGTACTCGGCGCTCGCGAGGAGATCCCGGCGGTTGCGGAACACCGCCTCCTCCTGCTGCACGATCTGCGCGATCTCGGGGTCGTCGGCTTTCGACAGCACGACGGGCGGGAACACGACGCGCTCGGACATCATCTGCTCGGCGCGCAGCCGCGCGTTGCGGGCCAGCTCCGAGACGTGCTGATAGCGGATCGCCTGCAGACCTGCGAGGCGCGAGGGCTCCGAGACTTCCATCAGCGGCTGACCGGCCTTCACTGTGGCCCCGTCGCGCACGTGCATGGCGCTCACGATGCCGCCTTTCGCATGCTGGATCGGGATGCGCTCGTTGCGCACCTTCACCACGCCCTCGGCCACCACGGCACCCTCCAGCGGCGCGAGCGCCATCCAGGTGAGGCCGCCGCCGATGAACAGGAAGATGAGGAAGAAGCCCACGCGCAGGATTCGCGACGGGTCTTCCGGCAGTTCGCCGGCGCGCCCGATGCGGAACAGCTTGTGGAAGGCGCCCTTCATCGGCGGGTCACGCGGCCTTCGCCACCGGCGTCGGGGTGTACTGCCCCATGATCTCGGCGCGCGGTCCGAAGCGCTCCACCATGCCGTCGCGCAGGACCAGGATGCGGTCCACGTTCGACAGCACCGAGGGCCGGTGCGCCACGATGAAGGTCGTCACGCCTCGCGCCTTCAGATCGGCGAGCACCGACTGCAGCATGGCCTCGCCGTCGGCGTCGAGGTTCGAGTTGGGTTCGTCCAGCACCACGATGCGCGGGTCGCCGAAGAGGGCGCGCGCCAGCGCGATGCGCTGCTTCTGGCCGCCGGACAGTCCGGCGTTGCCGTCGGATACCTTGGTCATGTAGCCGCGGGGCAGGCGCACCACGAGGTCGTGCACACCGGCCTGTTCCGCGGCCTTCACCACTTCCTTCGCGTCCACCTTGCCCATGCGCGCGATGTTCTCGGCAATGGTGCCGGAGAACAGTTCGATGGTCTGCGGGAGGTAGGCGATGTGGCGGCCGAGGTCGTCCCGCGACCACTGGTCCAGCTCGGCGCCGTCGAAGCGCACCGAGCCGGCGGTGGGCGTCCACAGCCCCACGAGCAGGCGCGCCAGTGTCGACTTGCCGGAACCCGACGGGCCGATGATGCCGATGGACTCGCCGGGCTGTACCTGGAACGACATGCCGCGGAGCACGGGTTCGGGGCGGCCCGGTACGACGAACACCAGCCGCTCCACGCTCACCGCGCCCTTGGGCGGCTCCAGGCTCATGACCTGTTCGGCGGGCTTCTGGATCTTCAGCAGGAAGTCGTCGAGGCGGCGGTAGGCCGAGCGCGCCTCGGCGAACTGCGTCCACGACGAGAGCAGCATCTCCACCGGCACGAGCGCGCGCGAGGCGATGAAGGTCGCGGCGATCATCACGCCGGGCGAGGTGTTCTGGTCCAGGATGAGCCAGGCCCCCGCGCAGAGCATCATGATCTGGATCACCTGACGCACTAGGCGCGTGAGGCTGACGGTGGAGCCCACCACGTTGGCCGTCATGGTCTGGTGCGAGAGCGACATGTGGTTCAGCTCGGCCCAGCGATCGCGCACGTTGGGCAGCATGCCCAGGGTGAGCACGCTCTCTGCGTTGCGCGACACCGTGTCCACGAAGCGAGAGGAGTTCGCCATCTCGCGGTACATGGTGTCGAGCGCGTCGCGCGAGAGCTTCTCGTTGACCCAGCCCACCGCCATCAGGATGCCCACGCCGCCCAGCGCGAACAGGCCCAGGGTCGGCGAGAACAGGAAGATGACGAGCAGGTAGATGGGCAGCCAGGGCGCGTCGAACAGGGCGAAGATGCCGCTGCCGGTGATGTAGTTGCGGAAGGTGTGCAGGTCCCGCATGCCCTCCGGGTAGGACGGGTGCTCGGGGCGTCCGCCCTGCGTGACGAGCGCGTCGAAGATGACCGGCGCCACCTTCTTGTCGATCCACACGGTGATCACCACCAGCAGGCGGGCGCGCAGGATCTCCAGCGCCATGATCAGCAGCAGGGTGCCGGCGACGCCCAGCGTGAGGTAGAAAAGCGTGGCCTCGCTGCGGGCGGTCATGACGCGATCGAACACCGCCATCCAGTAGAAGGACGGCACGAGCTGCAGCAGGTTCACGAAGAAGCTGAACACGGCGACGGCGTAGAACAGCCGGCGGTGTGACCACAGCAGTTCGCGCATCGGTATGAGGTCTCGGTCGGGGCGTGCGCTCAGGCGCCCGCCAGGGCGCGATATCCCCGGCGCTCCAGGATCGCGACGACGCGATCCACGGCACGGGGGGTCCGAACGAGGTTATCGGCACCTGCCCCCTGCGCCTTTAGGGTTGCCCCGAACTCCGACAGTTCGTAGCGCAAGTCCTTGAGTTCCAATGCGCAGTCACCCCAGCCCAGGGTGACGTGGGCATCACCGTAGCCGCCGAGGGCGCGCTCGCTGAAGACGCGGCGGGTGCCCGGGCGCGTCCAGGCGTCGGCCGCGAGGTCGTGCGGGACACGCACCTGCAGCCGGCCTCCGAAGCGGAGCAGTCGCGCGCAGTCGCGCAGGAAGGCTTCCAGGTCCGGGACGCGCGCCGGCCAGTCGCCTGCGTCGATCTCGTCGAAGCGCTCCGGCGACAGCGTCACCCGCCCGAAGCGCAGGGTGTCGAACGTGCCGCCGAGCGGCAGCGGGGCGTCGGGGCCGACGGCGAGGTCGGCCGCCGGGTTGTGTTCGTCCGCGCCGAGCCAGCCTTCCGCCGGGGCGCTGAATCCGCCTAGACGAAGACGGGTGGGCACTGCAGCGGGTGCCGGGGACTGCGCGGCACGGGCGAGGCGCTCCAGATGCGGGGCCAGTACTTCGGTCAGCGGCTGCGCGGCCATCCAGCGGAATCCGGCCTCGGCCAGAGCCGCGCGTTCCGCCGGCGCGCGGACCAGCCGGAGCGTCGCGTCCACGATGCGGTCGTAGGGCGCGAGACTTGCCGCGTGCTCGATGCCGGGTTCGAAGGCGGTGTCCGGTTCGCACTCGGCCACCACCGCCTTGTGATTGGCGAGCAGGTAGCCGATGCGCACGGCCTCCAGGATCTTGGCCGGGTAGAGATGCAGGCTCAGCACCACCTTCGCGCGGGCGATGTGCGCGTCGCGCTCGCGCCCGTAGATGCCGAACAGCGGCACGACGTTCAGCCCCTGCGCCCGCAGGGCGTCGAGCACGGCGGCCCGGCGCTCGTTGATCGAGCCATAGAACAGCACGTCGATGTCCTCGACCGCCGCGGGCGGGATGCGCGTGAGTTCGGGCACGTATCCCACCGGCACATGGTGAACGGAGCGCGTCACGCCCAGCTGCGCGAACGTCTCGATGTTGCGGCGGCTGTAGTCCCACGTCTCGTGGCGGGCGACCAGCGCCTGCAGGCCGGCATGCCACCAGCGCGAGTCCGCGTCGATCTGCTCCAGGTTGTAGATGACCGACCCGGGCGGAATGGTGCCGACGGCGTCGGGGCCCACGAGATTGGAGCCCAGGACGATGTGCGTCGCGCCGGGCGCGAAGCGGTTGTAGCCGACGGTCGCCTCGTAGCCCAGGCTTCGGATCGCGTGGTACAGGCTCTCCGCCACCTCGTGGAAGGCGGCCGCGTGCCGGTAGCCCGGCGGCGAGACGACGACGACGCGGAACGCCGCGCTCATGTCACGCGGCGGCCGGCGCGCCCGGACGCGACAGCACGAACAGGAACTGCAGCGTCGCCAGTTCGGTGGCGGTCTGGGCGTCCACGTCGTGCAGCGAGAACCACGAGTCCATGAGCGTGACGGGCTGCTTGAAGTTGCCGTCCAGCTGCACGCGCGGATCGCGTACCGACAGCACCTTCTCCACCGCGTAGCCGGTCTCCGCGAACATGCGCTGACACTCGCGCAGCGTGAAGAAGCGGATGTGCGTGATGTCCAGCAGCCCGGCCGGCTGGTAGGTCCAGTTGCCCTTGATCAGCTCGCCGATCAGCCAGTAGTTGCGTGCATTCGGCACGCTTGCGTAGATCTTCGCGTCCGGCGTGAGCAGCGTGCCGCACTTCTGCAGCAGGCGCCACGGGTCGTACAGATGTTCCAGCACGTCCGCCAGCAGCAGCGCGTCGAACTTCTCGGCGAAGGCGGGGTGCGCGTCCGTGTCGAGCGTCAGCAGATCCTCGCTCACGACGGCGTCGATGCGGCCGGCGGCGATGGCCGCGGTCTCGGGGTTGATCTCCAGGCCGGTGTAGTGCAGTCCGGGAAACTTCGCCTTCATGGCGGCGCCCATCGCGCCCTTGTGGCAGCCGATCTCCAGCGCGCGGCGCGGTGCCCGCTCCACCAGATTCACGAGCTCCGGGCGTGCGGAGTCCGGATAGAAGGCGGCGTCGCCCTTCTTCGACAGCAGCTCCCAGACGAAGCGGATGCGGTCCATGTCAGGCGGCCTCCTTCTCGACGATGGCGACCAGACTCCAGTTGGGCACGCACACGTCGAGCTTGTGCACGCGCAGGCCGCCGATCCCGGTCACGAGGGCGCCCAGGGAATCGCGGGTGAAGTGACAGTAGTGCGTGGGGTCCAGCGCGTAGGTGTCCACCTTCTCGTGGTCCGGCACCACGACGCCGATGCGCCCGCCGGGCCGCAGCACGCGCTTCCACTCGCGCAGGGTCTTCTCCGGATCGTGGTAGTGCTCCAGGTTGTGGCGGGCCACGACGAAGTCGAGCGAGCCGTCCGCGAACATCGTGAGCGCGTCCCCGCTCGCGGCGATCTCCGCGACCGACACGCGACCGTTCTCGCAGCCCACGCTCCCCGAGGCGCCGGCCGGCGTGAGGTCCACGCCGATGCAGTTGGGCGTGGTCTTGCTGCTGCCGCAGCCCACGTCGAGCCCGCGGCCGACACAGACTTCCTCGATGGCGCGGATCTCGGGGTGCAGGAACTGCACGCAGTAGCCGTCGCGGGCGACGTGCTCGCCGACCGCCGCCAGGAACTGCGCGGCGCGGGCCTTCGTGGTGTGGTGCTCCTTCACGCGCGCCTGTCCGCGAGCCGCGATGGTCTTCACCAGCTCGGGCCGGTTTAGATAGAAGACGAGCTTTTCCTCGAACTCGCGGATCGAGGCGAAGGTCACGCAGTCCACGCCGTCGGTGAAGCCGTGCGGGATCACGATGTCCAGTTCCTGCGTGAACAGCATCGCGCCCGCCGCGAGAATCTCCCAGAAGCGCGCCGTGTCGTAGCCCGCGCCCGCCACGCTCACCGAGATCTGGCTGCGCCGCAGCAGCTGGCGGTACAGCGGCGTCTCGATGGCGGTGGCTTTCGGCTGGGCCGTGCTATAGGCGCGCTCGTTGGTGGTACCCGAGACGATGGCCGGGCTCTGGAGGTTCTTCAGCCGCTGGTGGATCGAGTGCCGCAGCGGGTTCGTGTGCATGTTCGCGAGGAAGGTCACCTGCAGGTCGCGCGGCACCGTCTCGCTCGTGAAGTAGCGCTCCTCCGCCGCAAAGGGCAGCGGGAAGAGGAACTGCGCCTGCGGATCGCGCAGCGCCCGCGACAGCTCGCGCTTGAACACGAGCTTGTAGCGGATGTTGTTGGTGACCGTGAATTCCTGCTGGTCTGCGCCGTCGACGAACACCTTGCGCGGGTTCTTCACGTCCTGCACCAGATGGGTCCGCACGCCCGCGTTGCTGCCCACCACGATGAGGTCGGCCGACTCCGCGATGTCCCGCACCTCGGCGTCGGCGGCGACGCGGCCGCGGTTGGCGTTCTGGGTCGTGATGACCTCGTGCCCCAGCGCATCGAGACCCTCGATGAGCGAAGCGGTGAGGTAGTCGTACATCGGCGCGTTCACGTACAGGATCTTCATGGCGGTCGGGGCGTTCCGGGGTCGGATCGGTCGGGTCAGGCGGCGGCCGGCTGCGGCACGCCGCCGGGATGCATGGCGCGTTCGAGCAGGCCGAGATCGGCGTGCATTGGGCGGACGGACGCGTAGGCCCACAGGTCATACGCCGGGCCGGGCTTCACGGCGACGGTGCCGAAGCCCGCGTCCAGCAGCTTGCGGCCCAGCGTGCGGCGGGTGAATCCGGTGCGGTGGGCCATGTACGTGCGGCCGCGCTCGATCCACCAGTCGTGGCCGAAGAGGATGTCGAGGGCGGAGATGGACGGGCCTTCGCCGCCGTTCATGCGCGTGCGCATGAGCACCGCATCGGGGTCACCTTCGGCGATCACCTTCGCGACGGCCTGCAGATCGGGCAGCGTGATGAGCGCGAAGCCGTCCGGGCGCAGCACGCGCCGGAACTCCTTCAGCGCCGTCGGCACCTCGAACGCGTAGAGATGTTCCAGATTGTGCGAGGACCAGATGGCGTCCACGCTGCACTCGCCCACGCCGCGCAGGTCCGTGAGCGACGCCACCACGTCCGGCTCCACGTTCGGATCGATGTCCATGCGGATCTCCCGCCAGCCGGGCGCGCGGAAACAGGCCGGGAGCTTGTCGGGGAGCTTCGGGCCGCAGCCCACGTTGAGGACGACGCGTTCGGTCATGCCACGGCCTCCTCGGCCGGTTGTGCCACGGTGAGGGCGGACAGCGCGGCGCGCACGGCGGCGATCACCGGCGCCCAGGCGCCCGGTTCGTCCTGGCGGTAGAGCCGCGCCTCCGGATACCACGCGGTCTTGCCGCCGGACATCCAGCGCCAGTCTGCCGCGTAGTGCAGCAGCACCCACGTGGGGCGGCCGAGCGCGGCGGACAGGTGCGCGGTCGAGGTGTCGCTCGTCAGCACGACGTCCAGTTCGCCCATCACGGCGGCGGTGTCGGTGAAGTCACGCACGTCGGCGGCGGTGTCCACGATGCGGCCTGCGGGCTTCAGGCGCTCCAGGTCCTTGCGGCCGTCGCCCTGCTGAAGCACGTGCCACTCGATGCCCGGCAGATCGAACAGCGGCAGCAGCGGGTCCAGGCGCGGCGAGCGCACGCGATCGTTGCGCACGCTGGGGTTGCCCGCCCACACGAGACCCACGCGCAGCGCGTCGCGGCGCGGTCCGAGCCGGTGCCGCCACCGCGCCACGGTCTCGGGCGGGACGGCGAGATAGGGCATCGTCGCGGGAAAGTCCGCGTTGCCGACGCCCAGCCGGGCCGGCACCGACAGCAGCGGCGCGTGCAGGTCGAACGGCGGCAGCGTCTCGCCCGCATCGAACACGGCCTCCACGCCGGGCAGCGTGCCGGCGAGCGGCTTCAGCCCCGACTGCAGTTCCAGCACGATGCGCGCACCGCGCCGCGCGAGCAGCGGGACGAAGCGCAGGAACTGCAGCGTGTCGCCGTAGCCCTGCTCCCAGTAGAGCAGCACGCGCCTGCCCTGCACGTCGCCGCCGTTCCACACGGGCTGCGGGTACGGTCGAGGACGCAGGTCGGGCTTGGCGAGCCGCCACTCGTACTCGCGGAAGCCCTCGCCGAACTCGCCCACCGTGAGCAGCGCGGTGGCGAGGTTGTAGTGGGCGTGCGTCTCCTCGGGCCGCGTTACCAGGATGCGCCGGTAGCAGTCGATGGCCTCCGGCACGTGCCGGGCGCGCTGCAGCGCCACGCCGAGGTTGTAGTGCGTCTCGGGCGGCGCGTCGGGCAGCTGCAGCGCGCGCTGGTAGCACTGCGCCGCTTCGTCGAAGCGCTCCAGGTCGTTCAGCGCATTGCCGAGATGACCCCACGCTTCGGCGAACTCGGGCTTCGCCGCGATCGCGCGGCGGGCCAGCGTTTCGGCTTCGTCGAGTTCGTTCAGTTCGCGGTGCACGTCGGACAGCAGGCTGAGCGACGCCGCGTGATTGCGGTGGCGGCGGACCACCTCCAGATACGCCCCCTTCGCCTTCTCCAGCTGCTTGCCGTGGCGGTACAGGTTGCCCAGGTTGAACCACGCGTCCGTGTAGTCGGGGAGGAGCGTCAGCGCCTGCCGGTATGCGCGCTCCGCAGCGGCGGCGTCCTCCAGATTGCGTTCGATCACGCCCAGCAGACACCAGGCGTCGGGCCGCTGCGGGTGCATTGCGAGGCTCTCGCGCACGGCCTGCCGGGCGAGCCGGTACCGTCCGCGCTGATACAGGTCGAACGCCTCCGACAGCAGCAGCGGGAGCGGTTCGTCCGCGCGCAGGTGCTTCGCGGCCTTGCGGCGCAGCGGCGCGATGTCGAGGCGATCGGCCAGTGCGCGCTCCACGCGCGTCACGACGCCCGTCCAGTCCGCGAACTCATCCTGACGGAACAGCCGCACGCCGGGATACCAGAGGGTCGAATCGCCGAGACCCCAGCGCCAGTCCGACGCGTAGTGCAGCAGCACCCAAGTCTCGCAACCGAGCGCGGCCGCGAGGTGCGCCGTCGACGTGTCGGAGCTGATCACGAGGTCCAGCTCGCTCATGATGGCCGCGGTGTCCGCGAAGTCGCGAACCTCGGTTCCGAGGTCGAGCACGTTCTTGCGGGTGCCGAATCCTGCGAGGTCCTTGCGGCCGTCGCCCTGCTGCAGCAGCACCCACTGCACGTCCTTGTGCTCGAACAGCGGCAGCAGTGGCGTGAGGCGCGGCGAGCGCAGGCGGTCGTTCTTCACGTTCGGGTTGCCCGCCCACACCAGACCCACGCGCGGACCGGATGCCTTGCCCAGCCGCTTGCGCCACTCGGCGCGCAGCGCATCCTGGGCGAAGACGTAGGGACGCGCGGTGGGCAGCGTCGCCTCGTCGAGGCCCAGCACGTGCGGGATCGACAGCAGCGACTGCCACACGTCGAAGGGCGGCGGCGGCGCGGGCGCTTCCGTCACTTCCACGACACCGGGGATGTCCTGCACGAGGCGCTTCAGGCCCGGCTGCACCTCCAGCACGACCTGCCCGCCGGCGGCGACCACCAGCGGAATGAAGCGCAGGTACTGGAGCACGTCGCCGTAGCCCTGCTCCCAGTGGAGGAAGATGCGCTGGCCTTCCAGCAGTTCGCCCTTCCATTGCGGCTGCGGATAGTCGCGCGGCGGCGGCTGCCGGCGCGCGTGCCGCCATTCGTATTCGGCAAAGCCCTCGCGCAGGCGGCCCACCATGAGCAGCGCGAGCGCCTTGTCCCAGTGGACGTCCGCGTCCTGCGGATCGAGTGCCTCGCCGCGTGCCAGCACGGTCAGCTGGTCCTCGGGGCGTCCGGCGGCGGACAGTGCGGCTGCGAGATTCGACACGGCGGTGCGGCTCTTCGGCGCCAGCCGCACCGCTTCTTCGTAGAGCGGCAGCGAATCGTGAATGCGGTCCTGCTCGCGCAGCAGGTTGGCGTAGTTGCCGATCAGGTCCGCGAAGTCGGGCTTGAGGCCGAGTCCGCGCCGATAGGCGCTGGAAGCGAGGTCGAACCGCTTCGCGCGGCGCAGGGCGACGGCATACAGGTTCCAGGCATCGGGGCGGTCGCAGCCGGCTTCGAGGGCGGCTTCGGTCAGGCGCACGGCCTCCGCGTTCTCGTCGCGGTCGAGGGCCTCGATGGCCTGCCGCAGCGTGGCGTCCTCGCGGGCGCGGCGCTCCTGCTCGCTGCGCGGCGCGGGCGCGATCTCCAGCAGCCGCGATTCCCAGTCGCGCACGAAGCCCGCCGTGTCGAAGAGCGGTGTCGTGCCGCGCAGCGACGCGAGCTTCTCGCGCAGCGCCTTCCGCTTCGCCGGGTCGCGCGCGAGTTCCACCGCCGTCCGCACATAGGCATCGGCGTCGGGCGCGATGAGCTCAGGCATGCCGACGGCCCGGAGCAGGCTCGCGCCGACGCGCGTGGCGAACGTGCGTCCAGGGCAGGTGATCGCCGGCAGCCCCGCCCACAGCGCGTCGCTCATGGTGGTGTGCGCGTTGTAGGCGAAGGTGTCCAGAAAGAGATCGGCAAGTGCATGCCGGGCGAGGTGCTCCGCCTTGCGCTGGCGCGGCGCGAACACGAGCCGCTGCGGATCCACGCCCGCGGAGCGCGCCGTGGAGCGCAGATGCTCGCGCGCGGGACCGTAGCCGTCGATGAGCCACAGCACGCTGCCCGGAACGGCCTTGAGGATGCGCATCCAGGCGTCGAACACCCGCGGTTCCAGCTTGTAGTGGGCGCAGAAGCTCGCGAACACGACGCCGGTCTCGGGCAGCCCCGCCTCCGTGCGCGTCGGCGTGCGCGGGTCGATCGGCTGCTCGTCGTCGTTCACCTGATAGCAGTGCGGCATGTAGAGCAGCCGCTCGGTGTAGTGCGCGGTCTGTTCCGGTGGCACCACGGTGGCATCCACCAGCGCGTAGTCGATGAAGGGCGCACCCATGCTGCCCGGGTAGCCCAGCCAGGCCACCTGGATCGGCGCCGGGCGGTAGGCCAGGATCGCGGTACGCGCCTCGCGGGTGTAGCCCTTCAGGTCCACGAGGACGTCGATCTCGTCCTCCAGGATGCGCGCCGCGGCCTCCCGGTCCGACAGGGTCGAGAGATCCACGAAGTGCTCTGCCTCGCCCTGGATGCGCGAGCGGTAGTCGGAGCCGTCGTTGGGACCATACGAGTAGGCGTACACCTCGAAGCGCGTCCGGTCGTGCCGCTTGAACATCCCGAGCATCAGGTGCGCGGTCGCATGGTCGTGGAAGTCCGCCGACAGGTACCCCACGCGCACCCGCGCGTGCGGTCCCTTGCGCGGATGCGTCGCGTAGGGCCGGACGTTCCGGGACACATAGGCGGCGAAGCGCTTCGCGATGACGAGCTGCTGCGCCTCGTCGATGTCGCCCGGGAACGCCGTGAAGGGGAAGGGCAGCGCCGGGTAGTTCTCGCCCCCGACACCCGCGACCGCCGGGGCGAGCAGGGTCCGGGCGGCATCCTCGTAACCGGTCCAGTCGCAGAGCTTCTGCTGCAGGGCGAAGGCGTAGACGAACGCGCTGGGGTCCGATTCGTAGGTGGGCGCGGCCCGGCGCAGGTACACCAGGGCTTCCTCGACCCGCTCGGACCGGGCCAGCGCGGTGCCCAGGTTCACCCACAGCGCGTGTTCCTGCAGGCCCAGCTTCTCGGCTTCCTGCAGCACCGTGAGCGCGCCGCTGTTCTGGCCGACGCGCAGGCGGTTCAGTCCCAGGTGGAACTTCACGACGGGATTGTCCGGCAGGAGCGTCTCGAGGCGCTGGTAGAGAACGGTCAGCGCACGGTAGTCGCCCCGCTGCTCCAGGATCTGCGCGCCCTCCAGCAGGAAAGCGGCATGCTGGAGTCCGTTCGGCAGCGCGGCCTGGAAGGCCGCGAAAGCCTGGTCCCACTCTCCCGCCTCGCGCAGGGTGCGCAGGCGCGCGGTCTGCCGCTCGGGGTCGGAGGGGTCGAGCGCGGCCAGCCGGCCTGCCGCCGCGGCGGCGAGGTCGTTGCGCCCGACGCCGGGGGCGGTCTTCACCAGCTGCTGCAGCGCGCCGGTGTGCTCCGGGGCCCGGTCGGTCGCCTCGCGGTAGGCCTCCACGGCCCCGGCCGCGTCGCCGGCATCGAGCAGGGCATTGCCGAGGTTGAACCACACGTCCGCGTGGCCGGCGTGGGTGACGAGCGCCCGGCGGTAGCAGTCGGCGGCGGCCGTCGGGTTGCCCAGCCCGCGTTCGGCGATGCCCAGCAGGAACCACGTCTCGCCGTCCGTCGGATGGTCCGCCAGCCGGCCGCGGGCGGCTTGCGCCGCCGCGAGGTGGTCCTTGCGCTCCAGCGCGGTGAAGATCTGCCTGACCCCGGTGTCCTGCACGTCCTGGCCCGTCCTGCGTCGAGGGAAGTTCGGGCGTGCCGCCGCCGGGAGCCTGCTCCCGGGCGCGCAAGGACACACGCCCACCATGGCCCAATTACGGCCACGGCGGGCGTGGGTTTAGGCGCCGCCCCGGTGCGCCGGCCGGAAAGGCCGGGAGCCGGGGGGGTGAGGCCGGGGCGCTACCAGCGGATGTCGTCGCTGTTCAGCCCGTTGACCCCGATGCCTGCGAGGTTGATCCGCATGTCGGTGATCCCGTTGCCATCGGTGTCCACTTCCAGCACCCCGGCAGTGCGGACGATGGCCTGGGCCGTCCCGCCGTTCGCGTAGGTGGTGGCGTCGGTCACCAGCGCACCGGTCCCGCCCGTGATCGCGTTGAGGTCGATCACGTCCCCGGCGCCCGCGCCTGCATTGAAGTTGTTGATGGTGTCGATGGCAGTCCCGAACGAGTCGGCGGTGTTCGTGAAGATGAACACGTCGTTTCCGCCGCCGGCCGTGTAGGTGTCGGCTCCGCCACCGCCCGTGACGCTGACCCCGACGGTCCCTGCGAACACGAAGGTGTCGGCGGAGGCCGTACCGACGACCGTCTCCACGTTCGAGACGTTGAGGGACCCCGAACTCATCATGACGACCCGGTCGCCGGAGCTGCCGGTCCCGATCACGGACTCGACCGCGCTCACGGAGATCGTGCCGTTCTCCAGCATGACCACCCGGTCGGTCTTCGCCGTGGAGCCGATGACCGTCTCGATCTCGGAGACCGACACGAAGTTCGACATCATGCGGACCGTGTCGGCGTTGGCCGTGGTGCCGACGACCGTGTCCACCAGCTTCACTGCGAGAATCCCGCCGCTCTGCAGATGCACCACGTCCGTGGTGGCGTTCGTACCGGTGACGGTCTCGACACCGCTGACGGCCATGGTGTCGGTGGCAAGCATCGTGATCGCGTCGTTGCCCGACGAGCCGCGGACCGTCTCGATGTCGGAGATCCGCAGCGTCAGGGAAGCTCCGAGCAGGTCGAGCACGTCGGTTCCGGTGGAGCCGATCACCGTCTCGACGGCCGAGATGGCCATCGTGTCGGCGGCCAGCATGCGGACCACCTCGTTGCTCTTCACCGTGCCCAGGACGGTCTCGATCTCGGACACCGAGACGGTGCCGGAGCCCCGGAACTGCAGGATATCCGTACCCGCCGAGCCGATCACGCTCTCCACGAGAGTCGCCGCGACCGTCCCGGCACCGAGCATCGTCAGCACGTTCGTGCCCGACCCGCCCGTCACCGTCTCGATGCTGCTGATCGCCAGCGTGCCGGCGGACTGCACCGTGACCGTGTCTGTCCCCGTCGTGCCCAGTACCGTGTCGATCAGGGACACGGCGATGGTGTCGGCCTCCAGGAGCTGGATCACGTCGCCGGAGCCGGTCGTGCCGCGCGCCGTCTCGATGCTGCTCACTGCCACCGTCTCGCCCGCCATGAGTCGGATGGCGTCGTTGTTACCTGAGGTGCCGATGACCGTCTCGATCTCCGAGACCGCCATCACCACCGCGTTCATCATCACTGCCACGTCCGTGCCGGCGTTGCCGATGAGCGTCTCGATGCCGGACACGCTGACCGTGCCCGCCGCGAGCAGCGTGGCCTGGTCACCGGTTCCGGAGGTACCTATCACCGTCTCGACCGCACTTACCGCCACGTCGACGTTCGATCCGAAGAACCGCGCCACGTCTGTCGTGCCGGCCGTGCCGATCACGGTCTCCACGTTGGACAGTCCGATCAGGCCGCCGCTCAGCATCCGGACCACGTCGTCCGTGGTCGTGGAGGCCGTGCCGATCACCGTCTCCACGTTCGACACGGACAGGTTGCCCGCGCCCAGCATGGAGACCACGTCGCCGGAGGTCGTCGCGCCGATCACCGTCTGCAGCAGGCTGACCGCGATCGCGCCGCTCTCCAGCAGCGTGAGCACGTCGGTGGCCTGGGCACCGATCACGGTGTCCGTGCCGCCGTTGCCTTCGAAGCTCACGCCGCCGGTTCCCGCGAGGCGGACCACTTCGGAGCCGGACCCGCCGACTACGGTCTCGATCGCCGAGATGAGGACGGTGGTGCTGGCGCCGCCCAGGACGTTCAACACGTCCGTCGAACCGGCCGTGCCGATCACGGTCTCGACCGCGCTCGCCGCCAGCGTGCCGCCGGCCAGCATCTGAACCACGTCGTTCGTCGTGGTCGAGTTGGAGCCGATTACCGTCTCCACAGCACTCACCGCGAGGTTGCCCGCGCCGAGCATGGCCACCACGTCCGTGGTCGCCGTCGAGCCGACGATGCTCTCGATGTTGCTGATGCGCAGCGGTGCCGCGGCAGTGCTCGCGGAGAGCATCGTGACCGTGTCCGTGCCCGACAGGCCGATCACCGTCTCGACCGCCGAGACCGCGAGCGTGCCGTTGCCGAGGAGAACGGCGGTATCGGCGCCGATGCTGCCGATCACGGTCTCCACGCGGCTGACGGCAACCGTGTCCGCGGTAAGGAGGCGGATCGCGTCCGTGCTGCCCGCCGTACCGATCACCGACTCGACCGCGTTGATGGCGTAGGTGCCGCCGCCCAGCAGCGTCACGACGTCGTCCGTGCCGCCGCCGGTGACGCCGATCACCGATTCGATGTTGCTCACCGCCAGGTTGCCGGCCGCCATCATCTGGACGACGTTGGTTCCGTCGGTGATGCCGACGACCGTCTCGATGCCGGACACCGACAGCGCGCCCGCCGCGAGCAGCGTCACCGCGTCACCGGTGCCGGTCGTGCCCAGGATCGTCTCCACCGCCGAGGCCGCGATGGCGGTGTTGCTGCCGAGGAGCGTGACCACTTCCCTGCCGGTCGTGCCGATCACGGTTTCCATCGCGCTCACGGACACCCGGTCGTCCTGCAGCATGCGCAGCACGTCGGTGGTGCCCGTCGTGCCGACGATCTGCTCGACGTCGGCGACGTTGATCGTTCCGCCGGACATCATGACCACCGTGTCGGTGCCGGAGCTGCCGAGAACCGTGTCGAGGGCCGACACCGAGATCGTGCCGCCGCTCAGCAGGCGCAGGACGTCGCCGGTGTTGGTGGTACCCACGACCGACTCGATGTTCGAGACCGCCACGCTGCTGCCGTTCAGGACCACCACCGAGTCACCCGTGCCCGTGGTGCCGAGCACCGTCTCCACGTTGGACACGGCGAGGCTGCCGCTGCCCAGCATCTGGATCACGTCGGCGGCCTGCGTGCTGGCGATCACCGTGTCGATCGCCGACACCGCCACGGTATCGAAGGTCGACAGGCGCAGGACGTCCGTCGTGGCGGTCGTGCCGACCACCGTCTCGATGCTGCGGACGGCCACGTCGCCGGAGGCCAGGAATCGCAGGACGTCGGAGTTGCTGTTCGTGCCCACCACCGACTCGATCCCCGATAGGCCGATGTTGATGGCGGTCGTGCCGAGCACCGTCACGATGTCCGTGCCGGAGCTGCCGATCAGGGATTCCACGTTCGAGATCGCGATCGAGTCCGCGGCGAGCATCTGCACGATGTCCGTGCCGCTGGAGCCCACGACCGTCTCGATCTCGGACACCGCGAGGTTGCCGGCGGCCATCATGGCCACGGCATCGCCCGAGAAGGTGCTGCCGATCACGGTCTCGATGGCGCTCACGCTGAGGACCGCGGCCTCCGCGGCTCCGCGCAGTGTCGTGACCGTGTCCGTGCCGGTGTTGCCTATCACGGTCTCCACGTCGGACACGGCGATGGCGCCGCTGGCGGCGAGACTCACCGCGTCGGCGGCGCCGGAGCCGATGACCGTTTCCACCGCGGACACGACCAGACCACCCGCGCTCAACATGCGCACCACGTCGGTGGCCGCCGTCGAGCCCTGGACCGAGTCGACCGCACTGATGGACAGGTTGAGGGCGTCGGCGCCGAGGGCGACGACGATGTCCGCGCCGGTCCCGCCGCTGCCGATGACGCGGTCGATCGCGCTCACCGACAGTGTGCCGGCCTGGAGCATGCGCACCGTGTCCGCATCCGTGCCGCCGACCACGGTCTCCACCGCGGAGACGAGCAGGGTGAGCGCCTCGGTGCCGAGGGCCACAACCGCATCCCCGGTCCCGGTGGTGCCGATCACCGTCTCGATCGCCGAGGCCGACAGGGTGCGCGATGCGCCGTCCAGCAGGCGGACCATCTCGGAGCCACGCGTGCCGATCACCGATTCCACGGCGGAGATGCCCACCGCGGCGTCATCGGTCAGCAGACGCAGCGCGTCGGAGGTGGAGGTGGTACCGACCACGGTCTCGACATCCTGCGCCGCGAGCGTCGTACCCGCCTGGAGCTGGGTCACCGTGTCCGTACCTTCGGTGCCGATCACCGTGTCGACGCGGCTCACGGCGAGACTTCCCGAAGAGAGCATCGTGACCTCGTCGGCCGCGGCCGCACCGATGACGGTCTCGAAGGCCGACACGGAGATCGCCGCGCCGCCGAGGACCGTCAGGACGTCGGCCGTGCCGGTGGTACCGATGACTCGGTCCACTTCGGACACCGCGATTGCGGTGGCGCCCTCGATGGACACGACGTCCTGGCTGCCGGTGGTGCCGAGCACCGTCTCGACGGCGGAGACGCGCATCGTCGTCGCGTTCATCATCTGGACCACATCCGTGGTGCCGGTCGTCATGATCACCGTCTCCACGGCGCTGACGAGCACGGTGCCGCCGTCGGCAAGCGTGATCTGGTCGGCGCCCGTGGATCCGATCACCGTCTCGATCTCGCTCAGGAACAGGGAGTCGGCGGCGAGCATGCGGACCACGTCGCCCGTGGCCGTCGAACCCGTGATGGTCTCCACCTCGCTCACCGCGACCGACGTGGCGCCGATGAGCTGCAGGCGGTCGAGGTTCGACACCGTGCCGATCACCGTGTCGATGGCGCTCACGGAGAACGTGAAGTTCGGGTGCATCATCGTCACGGTCTCGCCGGTGGCGGCGGTACCGACCACCGATTCCACCAGGGACACCGCGACGCTGCCGTTGCCGAGCAGGTTGAGCGTGTCGGTGCCCGTCGTGCCGAGGACGGTCTCCACGCCGGAGATGTGCACGGGATTCGTGCCGATCAGGCGCAGGATGTCGTTGCCGGACCCGCCCGTCACCGTCTCGACGTTCGAGACCGCGACGGTGCCGGTGCCCGCGAGCTGGATCACCTCCGTGCCGGACGTGGTGCCCACGACCGTCTCGATGGCGCTCACCATCATCGTGTCGCTGCCGAGCATGCGGGCCACGTCGGTGCCGATCGTGCCCACCAGTGTCTCGACGCGGGTCACGGTCAGCGTGTCGCCGCTGCCCAGGATCGTCACGGCATCCGTGCCCGACGTGCCCAGGACCGTCTCGAAGGCCGACACGCGGATCGCGCCGGACGACAGCAGGTCGGCCACGTCCGTGCCGGAGGAGCCGATCAGGGTCTCGATGGCGGACGCGGAGATCGTCCCGGCGGCCAGCACTCGGATCACGTCGCTGGTCGCCGCCGAGCCGATCACCGTCTCCACCGAGGAGAGGGCCACCGTGCCGCCGCCGATCACCCGGACCACATCGTCGGTGGTCGTCGCGTTGCTGCCCACGACCGTCTCGACGCGCGACACGGCGATCGTGCCGGCATTGAGCATCGTCACGGAGTCGGTGTCGCGGCTGCCGACGACCGTCTCGATGGCGCTGGTCGAGAGCGTCGAGGCGCCGAGCAGCGTGAGCACATCGCCCGCGCCGTTGCCGCCGATGACGCTGTCGACTGCGCTTACCGCGAGGTTGCCGGTGACCGCCATGGCCACGGAGTCGGTGCCGCTGCTGCCGAGCACCGTCTCGATGTTGGTGATGGTGACGGTCTCGCTGGAGGCCATCACGCGCAGCACGTCGGAACCGGTCGTCAGACCGATGACCGATTCGATGTTGGAGACCGCCAGCGAGTTGCTGCCGATCATCCGGACGATGTCGCCGCCCGTGGTGAGGCCCACGACCGACTCGATGCGCGAGACGCCGAGCACGCCCGCGTTCAGCATGCGCACGGTGTCCTCGTCCGCGGAGCCGAGCACGGTCGCCACATCGGAGACGGCGAGCGCGCCCTCGTTCAGCATGGTCACGGTCTCGGCGGCGCCGTTGCCGATCACCGTCTCGACGGCGGAGACCGCGAGCGCGGTGTCGGCCATCACCATCACGGTGTCGGTGCCGGTGCTGCCGATGACGGTCTCGATCGCGGAGACCGAGGCGGTCGTCGCACCCAGCAGGCGCAGGACGTCCGCGGAGGAAGAACTTGTGCCGATGACGGTCTCGACGGCACTCGCGGCCAGTGCGCCGGTGCGCAGCATGCTGATCGAGTCGGTGCCGGTGGACCCGATGACGGACTCCACGTGCGAGACCGCGACCGAGGCGGCGCCGAGGAGTGTGATCACGTCCTGGTTGCCGCTCGCGGTGGTGCCGAGCACGGTGTCGATGTTGGAGATCGAGACGTTGCTGTTGGGCCCGATCAGCTGGAGGATGTCCTCGCCCGCCGTGCCGGAGCCGATGGCCGTCTCGATGTTGCTGACACCGATGGTGGTGGCGCCCAGGAAGGTCACGATGTCCGAGGTGCCGGTCGAGCCGATGACCGTCTCGATCTCGCTCACGGCGACGTCGCCGCTCTGGAGCATGGTGAGTGTCTCGGTGCCGGACGTGCCTACGACCGATTCGATGGCGGAGACCGCCACGTCTGCACCCGCCATGAGCTCGACCGTGTCCGTGCCCGTGGAGCCGATCACGGTCTCCATCCCGGACACCGACACCGTGCCGGCCGCGAGCAGGCGGGCCACCTCGCCGCTGGCCGCCGTGCCGACGACGGACTCGACCGCCGAGACGGCAACCGTACCGGCGCCGAGCAGACGCACCGCGTCCACCGAGGCCGTCGTGCCGATCACGGTCTCGACG
>ERZ1066136.711-NODE-711-length-21917-cov-12.682874_pt1 | contig 21917 bp, 14 predicted proteins | sample MGYA00382783_ERZ1066136 | MGnify/ENA primary metagenome ERZ1066136 (study PRJEB33369, sample SAMEA5778366) | biofilm metagenome | biome: Industrial cooling water; feature: Water cooling tower basin; material: Biofilm | place: United Arab Emirates | collected... | reverse complement strand
CGTGGTGGGCGAGTTCAACGCCAGCAACCTGCTGGTGGTGCTGGGCGGCCTGCGCGCCCTGGGCGTGCCGCTGGCCGAGGCCGTGGCCGCGCTGGGCTCGCTCACGCCCGTGCCCGGGCGGCTGCAGCGCGTGGCCGGCGAGGGCGACGCCATCGAGGCCATCGTCGACTACGCCCACACGCCCGACGCGCTGGAGCAGGTGCTGGCCGCGCTGCGCCCCATGGCGCAGGCGCGCGGCGGCCGCCTCGTGTGCGTGTTCGGCTGCGGCGGCGACCGCGACGCCACCAAGCGCCCCGTGATGGGCGCCATCGCCCGCCGCGGGGCCGACCGCGTGATCGTGACCAGCGACAACCCGCGCAGCGAGGACCCGGCCGCCATCGTGGCCCAGGTGCTGGCCGGTGCCGGGCCGGGCGCCGAGGGCGTGGTCGACCGCCGCGAGGCCATCGTGCGCGCCGTGCACGGCGCCGCGGCCGGCGACGTGGTGGTCGTGGCCGGCAAGGGCCACGAGACGACGCAGACCATCGCCGGCGTCGCCCACCCCTTCAGCGACGTCGACGAGGTGCGCGCCGCCCTGGCCGCGCGGAGGGCCGCCGCATGATGACCCTGGCCCAGGCCCACGCCCTGCTGCCCGGCAGCGCCGTGCACGGCCCCGGCGAGCTCGCCTTCACGCGCGTGCACACCGACACGCGCAGCATCGAGCCCGGCGACCTCTTCGTGGCGCTGCGCGGCGAGCGCTTCGACGGCCACGAGTTCATCGCCCAGGCCAAGGCGCGCGGCGCCGTGGCCGTGCTGGCCAGCCGCGCCGACGCGCTGGGCGAGGCCAGCCCCGGCGGCCTGCCGGGGCTGCGGGTGGATGACACCCTGGCCGCGCTGCAGCAGCTGGCCCAGGGCTGGCGCCACCGCTTCCACCTGCCGCTGGTGGCCGTCACGGGCAGCAACGGCAAGACCACGGTCACGCAGATGGTGGCCGCCATCCTGCGCGCCGCGCACGGCAGCGGCATGCTGGCCACGGCCGGCAACCTCAACAACCACATCGGCGTGCCGCTCACGCTGCTGCGCCTGCGCCAGGACGACGAGCACTGGCACCGCGCCGCCGTGGTCGAGCTGGGCATGAACCACCCCGGCGAGATCGCGCTGCTGGCCGCGCTGGCCCAGCCCACCGTGGCCCTGGTGAACAACGCGCAGCGCGAGCACCAGGAGTTCATGAAGAGCGTGGAGGCCGTGGCCGACGAGAACGGCGCCGTCATCGACGCCCTGCCCGCGGGTGGCACGGTGGTGATCCCGGCCGACGACACGTTCACGCCGCGCTGGCGCGCGCGCGCCGGCGCGCGGCGTGTGATGAGCTTCGGCGGCGCCGGCAGCGGCGCCGACGTCGTGGCCACCGGCACCTGGGACACCGAGGCCGCGGCCTGGGCGCTGACGCTCGCCACGCCGGCCGGCACGGCCACGCTGAAGCTGCACCTGCCCGGCACGCACAACCTGCGCAACGCCGCCGCGGCCGCGGCCTGCGCGCTGGCCGCGGGCGAGAAGCTGGCCGCCGTGCAGGCCGGGCTGGAGGCCTTCCGCCCCGTGGCCGGCCGCTCGCAGCTGCACCGGCTGCACACGCCCGCGGGTGCCGTGACGCTGGTGGACGACAGCTACAACGCCAACCCCGACAGCGTGCTCGCCGCCATCGAGGTGCTGGCGGGCCTGCCGGGCCCGCGCTGGCTGCTGCTGGGCGACATGGGCGAGGTCGGCGACGAGGGCCCGCGCTTCCACGCCGAGGTGGGCGCGCGGGCGCGCGAGCGCGGCATCGAGGCCTTCTGGGCCGCCGGCGCGCTGTGCGCGCACGCCGGCGCCCAGCGGCATTTCGCGACCACGGCCGAGCTGGCCGCGGCGCTGCAGGACACCGCCGCGCGCCCCGCCGCGCGCTCGGTGCTGGTGAAGGGATCGCGGTTCATGAAGATGGAGCAGGTCGTGCAGGCGCTGCGCACCACGTGGGGGGACGCACCGTGCTCCTGAGCCTGTCGCAGTGGCTGCTGGCGCTGTACCCCGAGGAGCTGAGCTTCCTGCGGGTGTTCCAGTTCCTGACCTTCCGCGCCGTGCTGGCGGCGATGACGGCGCTGCTCATCGGCCTGGCCTTCGGGCCCTGGGTGATCCGCAAGCTCACCGAGATGAAGATCGGCCAGCCCATCCGCGAGTACGGCGTGCAGGCCCACCTGGGCAAGCGCGGCACGCCCACCATGGGCGGCGTGCTGGTGCTCATCGGCATCGGCGTGAGCACGCTGCTGTGGTTCGACTGGAGCAACCGCTTCGTCTGGGTGGTGATGCTCGTCACCTTCGGCTTCGGCGCCATCGGCTGGGCCGACGACTACCGCAAGGTCGTGCACAAGGACCCCGAGGGCATGCGCAGCCGCGAGAAGTTCTTCTGGCAGAGCCTCATCGGCCTGGTCGCCGCGCTGTACCTGGCCTTCAGCGTGGCCGAGACCAGCAACCTGCGCGTGCTGGAGCTGTTCCTCAACTGGGTGCGCAGCGGCTTCAGCGCCGAGCTGCCGCCGCGCGCCGACCTGATGGTGCCCTTCTTCAAGAGCATCAGCTACCCGCTGGGCGTGTTCGGCTTCATCGCCCTGAGCTGGTTCGTCATCGTGGGCGCGAGCAACGCCGTCAACTTCACCGACGGGCTGGACGGCCTGGCCATCATGCCGGTGGTGCTGGTGGGCTCGGCGCTGGGCGTGTTCGCGTACGTCGTGGGCCGCGCGGACTTCTCGCGCTACCTGCTGTTCCCGCACATCCCGGGCGCGGGCGAGCTGCTGGTGTTCTGCGCCGCCATGGCCGGCGCGGGCCTGGCCTTCCTGTGGTTCAACGCCAACCCGGCGCAGGTGTTCATGGGCGACGTGGGCGCGCTGGCGCTGGGCGGCGCCCTGGGCACCATCGCCGTCATCACGCGCCAGGAGATCGTGCTCGGCATCATGGGCGGCATCTTCGTGGCCGAGGCCCTGAGCGTGATGATCCAGGTGGCCTGGTTCAAGTACACGAAGCGGCGCTACGGCGTCGGGCGGCGCGTGTTCCTGATGGCGCCGCTGCACCACCACTTCGAGAAGAAGGGCTGGGCCGAGACCCAGGTGGTGGTGCGCTTCTGGATCATCACCATGCTGCTGTGCCTGGTGGGCCTGGCCAGCCTGAAGCTGCGGTGAGCACGATGCACTGGCTCCAGGACACCCCCGTGCTCGTGCTGGGCCTCGGCACCAGCGGCCTGGCCATGGCGCGCTGGTGCGCGGGCCACGGCGCGCGGGTGACGGTGTGGGACTCGCGCGAGCAGCCCCCCGGCGCCGAGGCGCTGGCCGCCGAGTTCCCGGCGGTGGCGCTGCACCACGGCGCCCTGGAACCCACGCTGCTGCAGGGCTGCCAGCTCGTGCTCAAGAGCCCGGGCCTGGCGCCGGCCGACGAGCGCATCGCGGCCCTGCTGGCCGAGGCGCGCGCCACGGGCATCGCGGTGATGGGCGAGCTGGACCTGTTCGCGCGCGCGCTGGCCGACCTCAGGGCCACCCGCGGCTACGCGCCCAAGGTGCTGGCCATCACCGGCACCAACGGCAAGACCACGACGACGGCGATGACCGCGCTGCTGGTGGCGCGCACGGGGCGCGCCGTGGCCATGGCCGGCAACATCGGCCCGGCGCTGCTGGACGTGCTGGCGGCCAAGCTGGGCGAGTGCGCGCTGCCGCCGCTGAAGCCGGCCACGCCGGTGGCGGAGCCCGTGGCCGAGGCGCCGGCCAGAGCCGCGGTGGAGACCGAGCCACTGGCCGACACCGAGCCGACCGCCGCGCTGGCCGCTGTGACCGAAGGTGGCGACGCGGTCGAGTTGGCCAGCGAAGGCACCGAGGCCGCCGAGGCCGATGGCCCGGCCGCAGCCCCGCTGGACAGCGAGCCCGTGGCCCCGGCGGAGCCTGCGGCCGCGGTGGCCGAGCCGGCTGTGGAACCGGCGCCGCAGCCCGAACCCGAGCCCGAAGCCGACCCGCGCCCGCCGCTGCCCGAGGTCTGGGTGCTCGAGCTCTCCAGCTTCCAGCTCGAGGGCGGCGGCACCGGCGTGCGCGGCTTCGAGCCCGACGCCGCGGCCATCCTCAACCTCACGCAGGACCACCTCGACTGGCACGGCAGCATGGCCGCCTACGGCGCTGCCAAGGCGCGCATCTTCGGCAGCCGCGGCGTGTGCGTGATCAACCGCAGCGACGCCGCGGTCGAGGCCCTGCTGCCGCGCCCCGAGCTGCACGAGAAGGGCCCGCAGAAGGGCAAGCCCAAGACGCCCGAGCGGAACGCCCTGCGCTTCGGCCTCGACGCCCCGCGCGCGCCGGGCGACTTCGGCCTCGTGGTCGAGGCCGGCATGGCCTGGCTGGTGCGCGCGCTGCCGCTGGAAGACGGCGTCAAGCTCAAGAAGGGCGAGGAGCCCGAGATCCACCTGCAGCGCCTGATGCCGGCCGACGCGCTGCGCGTGCGCGGCCGCCACAACGCCGCCAACGCGCTGGCCGCGCTGGCGCTGGCCACGGCCATCGGCTGCCCGCTGGCGCCCATGCTGCACGGCCTGCGCGAATACACCGGCGAGCCGCACCGCGTGCAGTTCGTGGCGCGTGTGTCGGTGGGTTCGGGCGAGGTCGACTTCTACGACGACAGCAAGGGCACCAACGTCGGCGCCACCGTGGTCGCGCTGGAGGGCCTGGGCGCCGACCTCGCGCCCGCGCGCCTGGTGGTCATCCTGGGGGGCGACGGCAAGGGCCAGGACTTCGCGCCGCTGGCCGGCCCGCTCGGGCGCCACGCGCGCGCCGTAGCCACCATCGGCCGCGACGCCCCGGCCATCGAGGCCGTGCTCGAGCAGCCGCTGCGCGGCCTGCCGCTGCAGCGCTTCGTCTCGCTGGAGCTGGCCGTGAACTGGTGCTTCGCGCAGGCCCGGCCGGGCGACGCCGTGCTGCTGAGCCCGGCCTGCGCCAGCCTGGACATGTTCCGCAACTACGCCCACCGCGCCGAGGTCTTCGTGGCCGCGGTGCAGGCGCTGGCGGCCGAGCGCGGGGAGCTCGCGTGAGCGCCGCCGCCACGCTGCAGGGCCGGGTGTCGCAGCTCTGGGCGCAGCTGCGCACGCGCCTGCCCGGGCGCGGCGGCGATGCCACGGCCGGCCCGCTGCCCGTGCGCGCCCACGTCGACGTGGCCGGCGCGCGCGCCGTGCGCCTGAGCGGCTTCGACACCCAGCTCGTGGCCGTGGTGGCCGCGCTGGTGGCCTTCGGCGTGGTGATGGTGTACTCGGCCAGCATCGCGCTGGCCGACAACCCGCGCTTCGCGGGCATCACGCAGACCTTCTTCCTCAAGAAGCACCTGATCGCCATCACCGTGGCGTTCGTCGCCGCGCTGCTCACGGTGCAGCTGCCCATGTCGTTCTGGGAGAAGAACGCACCCTGGGTCTTCGTCGTCACCCTGGTGCTGCTGATCGCGGTGCTGCTGCCCTTCATCGGCAAGGTGGTCAACAACGCCCGCCGCTGGATCCCGCTGGGCTTCATGAACTTCCAGCCCAGCGAGCTGGCCAAGCTCGCGATCGCGCTGTACGCCGCCAGCTACATGGTGCGGCGCATGGACGTGCGCGAGAACTTCGCGCGCGCCGTCACGCCCATGGTCGTGGCCGTGGCCTTCGTGGGCGCGCTGCTGCTGCGCCAGCCCGACATGGGCGCCTTCATCGTGATCGCCACCATCGCGATGGGCATCCTGTTCCTGGGCGGCGTCAACGCGCGCATGTTCTTCCTCATCGCGCTGGTGATGCTGCTGGTGCTGGGCCTGTTCCTGGCCTTCGACGACCTGCGGCGCGAGCGCATCCTGGCCTACCTGGACCCCTGGAACCCCAAGTACGCGCAGGGCAAGGGCTACCAGCTCACGCACTCGCTCATCGCGCTGGGCCGAGGCGAGATCTTCGGCCAGGGCCTGGGCGCCAGCGTCGAGAAGCTGCACTACCTGCCCGAGGCGCACACCGACTTCCTGCTCGCCGTCATCGGCGAGGAGCTGGGCTTCGTGGGCGTGGCCACGGTCATCGTCGCCTTCTTCTGGCTCACGCGGCGCATCGTCGGCATCGGCCGCCAGGCCATCGCGCTGGACCGCGTGTTCGCCGGGCTCATGTGCCAGGGCATCGGCATCTGGATCGGCTTCCAGGCCTTCATCAACATGGGCGTCAACCTGGGCGTGCTGCCCACCAAGGGCCTGACGCTGCCGCTGATGAGCTACGGCGGCAGCGCCATCCTGATGAACGCGGTGGCGCTGGCGATGGTGCTGCGCGTGGACATGGAGAACAGGGCACTCATGCGCGGAGGGCGGGCGTGATGCCGCACCTCGTCGTCATGGCGGCCGGCACCGGCGGGCACGTGATGCCCGGCCTGGCCGTGGCGCGCGAGATGCAGCGGCGCGGCTGGACGGTGTCGTGGCTCGGCACCTCGCACGGCCTGGAGAACCGGCTCGTGCCGCCGAGCGGCATCGCCATGGACACCATCGCCTTCAGCGGCCTGCGCGGCAAGGGCCTGCTGCACACGGCCACCGGCGGCCTGCGCCTGCTCAAGGCCATGTGGGACTGCCGCACGATCCTGAAGCGCCGCGCCGCCGACGCCGTGCTGGGCATGGGCGGCTACGTGTGCTTCCCGGGCGGGCTCATGGCCAGCTGGCTGGACAAGCCGCTGATGCTGGTGAACGCCGACGCCGCGCTGCTGCTGTCCAACCGCGGCCTGCTGCCCGTGGCGGACCGCGTGGCCTTCGGCTTCGAGGGCGAGGCCGCGCGCGGCACGAAGAACGGCGTCGTCACCGGCAACCCGGTGCGCACCGAGATCGAGGCCATCGCCGAACCGGCGACCCGCCTCGCCGGCCGCAGCGGCCCGCTGAAGCTGCTGGTGGTGGGCGGCAGCCTGGGCGCCCAGGTGCTCAACCGCACGCTGCCCGAGGCCCTGGCCAGGCTGGCGCCCGAGGCGCGGCCGCAGGTGCTGCACCAGACCGGCAGCGCCGAGGAGGCTGCCGTGCGCGCGGCCTACGCGGCCCAGGGCGTCGCCGCCGAGGTGCGCGCCTTCATCGACGACATGCCGGCCCAGCTGGCTGCCTGCGACCTGATGGTCTGCCGCGCCGGCGCCATCACGGTGAGCGAGCTCTGCGCCGCCGGCGTGCCGGCCATCCTGGTGCCGCTGGTGGTGAGCACCACCGCGCACCAGCGCGACAACGCGCAGTGGCTGGCCGCGCAGGGCGGCGCCGTGCACCTGCCGCAGACGGAGCTCTCGGCCGAGCGGCTGGCCGCCGAGCTGGCCAGGCTCGACCGCGCCACGCTGCTCGGCATGGCCCAGAAGGCCCGCGACCAGGCCCGCCCGCAGGCCGCCGCGCGCGTGGCCGACGAGCTCGAGGCCCTGGTGAAGAAGGGCGTGCGATGAACCACGCCGTGCACCACATCCACTTCGTCGGCGTCGGCGGCTCGGGCATGAGCCCGCTGGCCGAGATCATGGCCGGCCTGGGCTACACCGTCAGCGGCTCCGACCTGCACGCCAGCGCCACCACCGAGCGCCTGGCGCGCCTGGGCGTGCAGGTGCACATCGGGCACGACGCCGCGCACATCGCGGGCGCGCAGGCCCTGGTCACGAGCACGGCCGTGAAGGCGACGAACCCCGAGGTGGTGGCCGCGCGCGCCGCGCGCATCCCCATCGTGGCGCGGGCCGCGCTGCTGGCCGAGCTCATGCGCCACAAGCAGGGCATCGCGATCGCCGGCACGCACGGCAAGACGACGACGACCTCGCTGGTGGCCAGCGTGCTGGCCGAAGCCGGCACCGACCCGACCTTCGTGATCGGTGGCGAGCTCAAGAGCGCCGGCACCAACGCGCGCCTGGGCGCCGGCGACCTGCTCGTGGCCGAGGCCGACGAGAGCGACGCCAGCTTCCTGGCCCTGAGCCCCGTGCTGGCCGTCGTCACCAACATCGACGCCGACCACATGGAGACCTACGGCCACGATGTCGGCCGCCTGCACGACGCCTTCGTGCAGTTCGTGCTGCGGCTGCCGTTCTACGGCCGCGCCCTGGTCTGCGCCGACGACGCCGGCGTGCGCGCCGTGCTGCCGCGGCTGGAGCGCTACGTCACCACCTACGGCCTGGGCGAGGGCGTGGACCTGCGCGCCATCGACGTGGCCGCGCTCGAGGGCGGCCGCATGCGCTTCACGGCGCGCCAGGCCGGCTTCGACGACCTGCCCGTCACGCTCAACCTGGCCGGCGAGCACAACGTGCGCAACGCGCTGGCGGCGCTGGCCGTCTCGCGCAGCCTGCACCTGCCCGACGCCGCCGCGGCGCGCGCCTTCGAGGCCTTTGCCGGCGTCGGCCGGCGCTTCGCGCGCAGCGGGCCGCTGCGCGCCGCCGACGGTGGCCGCTACCTGCTCGTCGACGACTACGGCCACCACCCCGTGGAGCTGGCCGCCGTGATCGCCGCCGCGCGCGGCGCCTTCCCGGGCCGCCGCCTGGTGCTGGCCTTCCAGCCCCACCGCTACACCCGCACGCGCGACTGCTTCGCCGACTTCGCCGCCGTGCTGCGCGGCGCCGACGCCGTGTGGCTGACCGAGGTCTACGCCGCCGGCGAGGCGCCCATCGCCGACGCCGACGGCGCGAGCCTGGCCGCCGCCGTGCCCGGCGCGCACTTCGTGCCCCGGCTGGCCGACCTGCCCGCCGCGCTGCACGCCGCCCTGCGCGAGGGCGACGTGCTGCTGGGCATGGGCGCCGGCTCCATCGGCACGCTGCCGAAGGCGCTGCAGGCGCTGTCCGACACCGTTTCACCAGGAGCTGCCCCATGAGCGCGGCCAACTTCCTCGACACGCCGATCGACCCCGCCGCGCTGGGCAAGGTCGCCGTCCTCATGGGCGGCGCCAGCGCCGAGCGCGAGGTCAGCCTCATGAGCGGCACGGGCGTGCTGGCCGCCCTGCGCAGCCAGGGCGTGGACGCCCACGCCTTCGACCCCGCCGAGCGCCCGCTGCAGGCGCTCAAGGACGAAGGCTTCGCGCGCGTGTTCATCGCCCTGCACGGCCGCGGCGGCGAGGACGGCTCGCTGCAGGGCGCGCTGGAGCTGCTGCGCCTGCCCTACACCGGCAGCGGCGTGATGGCCAGCGCCATCGCCATGGACAAGACCATGACCAAGCGCGTCTGGCTGGCCGAGGGCCTGCCCACGCCGCGCTGGGTGCTGCTGCAGCCGGGCCAGCTGGCGCGCGAGACGGTGGTCGCCGTGCCCGACACGCTGGGCCTGCCGCTGATCGTGAAGCCCCCGCGCGAGGGCAGCTCCATCGGCATCAGCAAGGTCGAGGGCTACTCGCAGATGCAGGAGGCCGTGAAGCTGGCCGCGCAGTACGACCCCGACGTGCTCTGCGAGGAGTTCGTGCGCGGCATCGAGCTCACCTGCCCGGTGCTGGGCAGCGGCGAGCACGCGCGCGCCCTGCCCGTGGTGCGCATCGCAGCGCCCGACGGCAACTACGACTACGAGCACAAGTACTTCTCCGACGACACCGGCTACCACTGCCCCAGCGGCCTGCCGTCCGAGGAGGAGGCCGAGGTGCAGCGCCTCACGCTGGCCGCCTACCGCGCGCTCGGCTGCCGCGGCTGGGGCCGCGCCGACCTGATGCTGCGCGAGAGCGATCGCAAGATCTTCCTGCTCGAGATGAACACCAGCCCCGGCATGACGGGCCACTCGCTGGTGCCGATGTCGGCGCGCCAGGCCGGCATCGGCTACGAGCGCCTGTGCCTGCTGCTGCTGGCCCAGGCCACGCTGGACAACGCGCGCCCCTGAAGCCGAGCACCCCCGCCATGGTCACGCTGCGCCGCCCGGCCCCCGCCTCCGCCGCCCCCGCGCGCGGCGGCGTGCCGCTGCCGGCCGACGTGCGCCTGATGAACGCCGTGGCCACCGCGGTGTTCGTGCTGGCCGCGGTGGGCGCCGGCGTGGCCGCCTGGGCCTGGCTGATGCGCAGCCCCTGGTTCCCCATCCGCGCCATCCAGCTCGACGGCGACCTCGCGCGCAACAGCGTGCCCACCATCCGCGCCAACGCCACGCCGCGCCTGGCTGGCAACTTCTTCAGCGTCGACCTGCAGCAAAGCCGCGCCGCCTTCGAGGGCGTGCCCTGGGTGCGCCGCGCCGTGGTGCGCCGCGTCTGGCCCGACCGCCTGGTGGTGCGGCTGGAGGAGCACCGCCCCGTGGCCCTGTGGTCGGGCGAGGAGCTGCCCGAGACCGGGGCCGCGCTGGACAGCGGCCGCCTCGTCAACAGCTTCGGCGAGCTGTTCGACGCCAACGTGGGCGACGTCGAGGACGAGGCCCTGCCCGTGCTCAGCGGTCCCGAGGACCGCGCCGCCGAGCTGCTGGCCATGCTGCAGCGCCTGCAGCCCGTGCTCGGGCGCCAGGGCCTGGTGATCAGCGCGCTGCACCTCTCGGGCCGCGGCTCCTGGCGCGCCGCCTTCGACAGCGGCGCCACCATGGAGCTGGGCCGCGGCAGCGCCGACGAGGTGCTGGCGCGCACCGAGCGCTTCGTGCGCAGCTTTGCCGCGGCCAACGCGAAGTGGCGCGCGCCGCTGCTGCACGCCGACCTGCGCCACACCAACGGCTACGCCCTGCGCCTGCGCGGCGTGGTCCCCACCCCCAGTGCCGGCGCCAGCGCCGGCGCGACGAACTGAGATCGACGAGGAACACCCGCATGGCCAAGGAATTCAAGGACATGGTGTTCGGGCTGGACATCGGCACCGCCAAGGTCATGGTGGTGGCGGCCGAGGTGCTGGACGGCGAGCTGCGCGTGGCCGGCCTGGGCGTGGCGCCCACGCACGGCCTGAAGCGCGGCGTGGTCGTCAACATCGACGCCACCGTGGCCAGCATCCAGCAGGCGCTGAAGGAGGCCGAGATGATGGCCGCCTGCAAGATCAGCAGCGTCTACACCGGCATCACCGGCAGCCACATCCGCGGGCTCAACAGCACGGGCATGGTCATCGTGCGCGACAACCGCGAGGTCACGCCGGTGGACGTGGCGCGCGTGGTCGAGACGGCCAAGGCCGTGAACATCCCCAACGACCAGCGCCTGCTGCTCGTGGAGCCGCAGGAGTTCATCATCGACGGGCACGAGGTCAAGGAGCCCATCGGCATGAGCGGCAGCCGGCTCGAGGTGAAGGTGCACATCGTCACCGGCGCCGGCAGCGCGGCCGAGAACATCCTCAAGTGCGTGCGCCGCTGCGGGCTGGAGGTCGAGCGCCTGGTGCTCAACCCGAGCGCGAGCGCCAGCGCCGTGCTGACGGACGACGAGAAGCAGCTCGGCGTGGCCGTGGTCGACATCGGCGCCGGCACCACCGACGTGCAGATCTACACCGACGGCAGCGTGCGCCACACGGCCGTCATCCCCATCGCCGGCGACCTCATCACCAGCGACATCGCCATGGCGCTGCGCACGCCCACGAAGGACGCCGAGGAGATCAAGCTGGAGCACGGCGTGGCCAAGCAGCTGCTGGCGGATCCGTCCGCCATGGTCGAGGTGCCGGGCCTGGGCGACCGCGCGCCGCGCCTGCTGAACAAGCAGGCGCTGGCCGGCGTGATCGAGCCGCGCGTGGAGGAGATCTTCAGCCTCGTGCACCAGGTCATCCGCGAGAGCGGCTACGAGGAGCTCTTGTCCAGCGGCATCGTCATCACCGGCGGCAGCGCCGTGATGCCGGGCATGGTGGAGCTGGGCGAGGACATCTTCCTCAAGCCCGTGCGCAAGGGCGTGCCGCTCTACGGCGGGCCGTTGGCCGACATGGTGGCCAGCCCGCGCAGCGCCACCGTGATGGGGCTGCTGGAGGAGGCGCGCATCGCCCGCAGCCGCGGGCACAAGGCGGCGGCGCAGGCTGGCTCGGTGAAGAACCTGGTCGGCCGCGCCAAGGACTGGTTTCTCGGCAATTTCTAGACGAGAGGGCTCATGAAGAACCGACGACGAAGAAGCACACGGTCTCCACAAGAAGCCCGCTTTCCCATTCACACAGGCAACTGCAACTTTCGCTAGGAGGCTCACATGCCCATCGAGATGATCGACGAGTTCGAACAAGGCACCCAGATCAAGGTGATCGGCGTCGGTGGCGGCGGCGGCAACGCCGTCGAGCACATGATTTCGCAAGGCGTGCAGGGCGTGGAGTTCATCTGCGCCAACACCGACGCCCAGGCCCTGCAGCGCAGCAGCGCCGGCACGCTGGTGCAGCTGGGCAAGACCGGCCTGGGCGCCGGCAGCAAGCCCGAGATGGGCCGCATCGCAGCCGACGAGGCGGTGGAGCGCATCAAGGACGCCATCAGCGGCGCGCACATGCTGTTCATCACCGCCGGCATGGGCGGCGGCACGGGCACGGGCGCGGCGCCGGTGATCGCGCGCGTCGCCAAGGAGATGGGCATCCTCACCGTGGGCGTGGTGACCAAGCCCTTCGACTTCGAGGGCAAGCGCCGCGGCAAGCAGGCCGACGACGGCGTGGCCGAGCTCGAGGCCAACGTCGACAGCCTGATCGTGGTGCTCAACGAGAAGCTGCTCGAGGTGATGGGCGACGACGTCACGCAGGAGCAGGCCTTCGCGCACGCGAACGACGTGCTCAAGAACGCCGTGGGCGGCATCAGCGACATCATCCACATCCCCGGCCTCGTGAACGTGGACTTCGAGGACGTGAAGACGGTGATGTCCGAGCCCGGCAAGGCCATGATGGGCACGGCCGTGGCCGGCGGCCCGGACCGCGCCACCAAGGCGGCCGAAGCGGCCGTGGCCTGCCCGCTGCTGGAGGGCATCGACCTCAGCGGGGCGCGCGGCGTGCTGGTGCTGATCGCGGCGAGCAAGCAGACCTTCAAGCTGGCCGAGAGCCGCAACGCGATGAACGCCATCAAGCGCTACGCGGCCGACGACGCGCACGTGATCTTCGGCACCGCCTACGACGAGAGCCTGGGCGACCAGCTGCGCGTGACCGTGATCGCCACGGGCCTGAGCAGCGCGCGCGGCCGTGGCGTGCAGACGCCGCCGCCCATGACGCTGGTGCACGCGCCGCAGCACCAGCCGCAGGCGATGCCGCGCACCGGCACCGACAACCTGCCGGTGCTGAACACGCCGCTGAGCACGGCGCCGGCCGCGCCCGCGGGCGCCACCATGAGCGCCGGCGTGCCGGGCCTGGGCGGCGTGCAGGCCGCGCCGGCCGCGCACACCTACGAGGGCCTGAACACCCCCAGCGTGTGGCGCACCAACCGCACGCACGCGGCGGCCAAGGTGGAGTCGCTGGTCAACAACGGCATGGACGAGATCGAGATCCCGGCCTTCCTGCGCAAGCAGGCGGACTGAGTCCGGGGTTCGGCTTCTGGAAGTGGGGCGGCCTCCGGGCCGCCCTTTTTCGTTCGCTCAACGTTCGGTCCTTCGCGCTTCGCACCGCGCGGCAAAAGGGCTGTGCGGGTGGGTGTGGCGGCGTGCGGTTGAAGCGGTGACCGCCCCGCTCTGCGCCGGCCACACACACCGCCTGCCGCGATCGCGCGGTGCCACGAGCGACCCGCGCGACGGGCGACAGAGAAGAGCCGCCAACCGCCATCACCCCGATCACCAGATCAGGATCGGCTCCGCCGCCGCCATCGGTTCCCCCGGCCGGCAGCCAAAGGCCTTGGCAAAGGCCGGCTGGTGGCTGATGGGCCCGAGCACCCGGTAGCGCCCCGGCGAGTGCGAGCCGGTGCGGAGCTGGTTGAGCAGCGCGGCCTCGCGCTGCTTGCCGCGCCAGATCACGGCGTTGGCGATGAAGAAGCGCTGCTCGGGCGTGCGGCCTTCCACCCGCGGGATGGTCTCACCGGCCTTGCGGCGGCGCTCCAGCGCGATCTGCAGGCCGTCGAAGGCGATGTGGATGCCGCCGAAGTCGGAGATGTTCTCGCCCAGCATCTGGTGGCCGTTGATGCGCACGCCCGGCAGCGGCTCGAAGCCGCTGTAGAGCTGCGCCACCTGCTCGGCGCGCGCCTTGTAGGCCGCGGCGTCCTCGGGCGCCCACCAGTCGCGCAGGTTGCCCACGGCGTCGAACTGGCGGCCGCGGTCGTCGAAGTGGTGCGTGATCTCGTGGCCGATCACGGTGCCGATGGCGCCGTAGTTGCTGGCGTCGTCGGCCTTTTCGTCGAAGAACGGCGGCTGCAGGATGCCCGCCGGGAACACGATGCGGTTGCCGCCCGCGGCGAAGGCGTTCACGGTGTTGGCGCTGGTGTTCCAGCGCGTGCGGTCCACGGGCTTGTCGAGCTCGGCCAGGCGCTGCTGCAGCCACCAGCGCTGCGTGCGCAGCTGGTTGCCGGCGAAGTCGCCGTCGCGGATCTCCAGGCCCTCGTAGCGGCGCCACTGCGCCGGGTGGCCGATCTGCGGCACCATGGCCTCGAGCTTGACCAGCGCCGCCGCCTTGGTGGGCGCGCTCATCCAGGGCAGGGCCTGGATGCGCCGGCGCATGGCCTCGCGGATGTCGGCCACCATGGCCAGCGCGCGGCGCTGCGCCTCGGGCGAGTAGGCCTTGGCCACGTAGAGCTCGCCCAGGGCCTCGCCCAGCGGCGCGCTGCCGTTGGGGCCGGCCAGGCCGGCGATCACGCGCTCGCTGCGCGGCGGCGGCGTGGGGATGCCGCGAATGACGCCGCTGGTCCACGCGAAGTGCGCCTGCTCGAAGGCCTGCGGCAGCATCGGCGCGTAAGCCTCGATGAGGCGCAGCCGCAGGTAGGCGCGCCAGGTGTCCAGCGGCGCCGCCTGCACGGCCTGCGCGAAGGCGCGCGCCACCGCGGGCTGCGCCACGTTGAAGTCGGTGAAGCGCACGCCGCCGCTCCAGGCCGCCAGGAAGCGGCCCCAGTCCAGGCCCGGCGCCTCGGCCTGCAGGCTGGCCACGCTGCGGCGGTTGTTCAGGGCCTGCGGGTTGCGGCGCTGCACGGGCGTGAGGTGGGCCTGGGCGATCTGCGCCTCCAGCGCCAGCAGCCCGTCGAGCCCAGGCTCGGCCAGCGGCGTGCCGGCGGCCTGCATCACCGTGGCGGCAAAGCGGCGGTAGCCCTCGCGCAGGCGCTGCGACGAGGCCTCGGTGCGCGTGTAGTCGTCGCGGTCGGGCAGGCCCAGGCCGCCGGCCTGCAGGGCCACCAGGTGGCGCGTGGCGTCGAGCAGGTCGCTGCTGACGAAGGGCCGCACGGGCAGGTCGGCGCCCAGGGCGGCGAGCTCGCCCATCAGCTCGGGCAGCTGCTCGCGCGTGGCGGTGCCGATGCGCGCCAGCCAGGGCGCGAGGGCCGACAGGCCCGCGCGCTCGATGGCCGCCTCGTCCATGCCGGCGCGGTAGGCCGTGGCCAGGTGGCGCAGGCCGGGGCTGGTCTGGCGCGCGGGCTCGGCCACCAGCTCGGCCAGGGCGCGCGTGAGCAGCTGGTCGTTGGCGCGGCGCAGGATGTCGAAGCTGCCGATGCGCGCACGGTCGGGTGGCAGCTCGGTCGTGCGGTTCCACTCGTCGTTGACGTAGGCGTCGAAGTCCGTGCAGGCCAGCGGGCGGCTGCTGGCCGCGGGCGGGGCCGGCGTGGCGGCGTGGCTGGCCGTGGCGCACAGCAGCGCCAGGGCCAGCAGGGTGGGGCGGGTGTTCATGGCGGGATGATGGCGCCGCTGCGCTATCGTGCCGGCCACGGACTTGCCCCATGCCCGACAACACCTTCTTCTGGCACGACTACGAGACCTCGGGCGTGGACACCCGGCGCAACCGCCCGGTGCAGTTCGCCGGGGTGCGCACCGACCTCGAGCTCAACGAGATCGGCGACCCGCTGGTGGCCTACTGCCAGCCCGCCCCCGACGTGCTGCCCGACCCCGAGGCCGTGCTGCTGACCGGCATCACGCCGCAGCACGCCCAGGAACACGGCGTCACCGAGGCCGAGTTCGCCACGCGCATCGAGGCCGAGCTGGCGCGCGACGGCACCATCGGCGTCGGCTACAACAGCATCCGCTTCGACGACGAGGTGACGCGCTTCCTGTTCTGGCGCAACCTCATCGACCCCTACGCGCGCGAGTGGCAGAACGGCTGCGGCCGCTGGGACCTGATGGACGTGCTGCGCACCTGCTGGAGCCTGCGCCCCGAGGGCCTGGCCTGGCCCAGGTACCACTCGGGCGAGATGAAGGGCCGGCCCTCGTTCCGCCTGGAAGACCTCACGCGCGCCAACGGCATCGAGCACGGCCAGGCGCACGACGCGCTGGCCGACGTGCGCGCCACCCTGGCGCTGGCGCGGCTGGCCAAGGCCGCCCAACCGCGGCTGTGGGCCTTCTGCCTGAAGCTGCGCCAGAAGGCCGCCGTGTGGGCCGAGATCGGCCAGGGCCGGCCGTTTGTGCACCTCTCGGGCCGCTACCCCGTGGAGCGCGGCTGTCTCGCCATCGTCTGGCCGCTGGCGCCGCACCCCACGAACAAGAACGAGCTCATCGTCTGGGACCTCGCGCACGACCCCGCCGAGCTCGAGGGCCTGGACGTCGAGACCATCCGCCGCCGCCTGTTCACACGCGCCGACGCGCTGCCGGACGGCGAGGCGCGCCTGCCCATCAAGACCATCCACGTCAACAAGAGCCCGGTGGTCATCGGCAACCTGGCCGTGCTGGGCCCGGCCGAGGCGCGCTGGGGCCTGGACCGGGCGCTGGCCGAGCGCCACGCCGCCGGCGCCGCGCGCGTGGCCGAGGCCGTGGCGCCGCGCTGGCGCGAGGTGTTCACGCGCCCGGCCGAGGCCACGCCCGATGTCGACCAGGACCTCTACGGCGGCTTCGTCGGCGACGAGGACCGCCGCACGCTCAACCGCCTGCGCACGCTGAGCTGGCCGCAGCTGGCCGAGCGCGTGCACGCCGGCCGCGTGGCGTTCGCCGACGGCCGGCTGGAGGAGCTGCTGTTCCGCTGGCGCGCGCGCAACGCGCCCGACACGCTGAACGACGAGGAACAAGCGCGCTGGCAGGCCCACCTCGTGGCGCGCCTGGTGCATGGCGAGGGTGGCGCGCTCACGGCCACGGCCTTCCACGAGCGCGTGGATGCGCTCTACGACGCGGCGGTGGAGAAGGGCGACGAGCGCGCCCAGGCCCTGCTCGACCAGCTCGTGGACCACGCCGAGCGCATCGCGCCCGAGGGCGGCTGAGCGCCGCCCGGCGCGCCCGGCCGCCTCAGCGGCTGGCGGCCGAAGCCGGTGCCGACGCCGCCGTGGCCGCGGGGGTGGTGGCTTCCGACACCGTCCCGACCGCACTCAGGAACCCGCCCTCGGCGAACTCCGTGAAGCGCCAGTCGCCGCCCACGCGCAGCACGCCCTCGGGCGGCTCCAGCCCCTGCACCGGCACGCCGCGCAGCGCGCGCGCCATGGCCTCGATCCACACCGGCAGCGCGAGGCCTCCGCCGCTTTCGCGCTCGCCCAGGCTGCGCGGCGTGTCGTGGCCGATCCAGCCCACGCCCACCACGCCGGGCGCCCAGCCGCCGAACCAGGCGTCCACCGCGTCGTTGGTGGTGCCGGTCTTGCCGTAGAGGTCGGGCCGCTGCAGCGTGGCCTGCGCGCGCGCCGCCGTGCCGCGCGCCGTGACGTCCTGCATCAGCGAGTTGGCGAGGAACACCGTGCGCGCCGGCACGACGCGGTTCGCCTCGTCGAGCGCGGGTGCGGGCGGGGCCTCGAACAGCACCGTGCCATCCGCGGCCACGATGCGCTCGATGAGCACCGGCGCCACGCGGTGCCCGCCGTTGGCGAACACGGCGTAGGCCGTGGCCATCTCCAGCGGCGTGACGCTGCCGGTGCCCAGGGCCAGGGTCAGGTCCTGCGGCTGGCGCGCCATGTCGAAGCCGAAGCGCGCGATGCCCTCGCGCGCGGCCGGCAGGCCGATGCGGTGCAGGATGCGGATGCTCACGAGGTTCTTGCTGCGCACGAGGCCGTCGCGCACCGTCATCGGGCCGTCGAACTGGCCGTCGCTGTTGCCCGGGTTCCAGTTCGGCGTGCCGCCGTCGGCGGCCTGCAGCGGCAGGTCGTCGACCATGGTCTCGGGCATCACGCCGTGCTCGAAGGCCGTGGCGTAGAGAAAGGGCTTGAAGCTCGAGCCCGGCTGCCGCCGCGCCTGCGTGGCGCGGTTGAAGGGGCCGCGGCTGAAGCTGAAGCCGCCCACCAGGGCGCGCACGCGGCCGGTGGCGGGGTCCAGCGACACGTAGGCGCCGTCGGCCTCGGGCCACTGCGCCACCGTCCACTGCGTGCTGCCGCGGGCGCCGGGCAGGGCCTGCAGGCGCAGCACCGAGCCGCGCTTCACCACCAGCGGCGCCGGCGCCTGCGGGCGCAGCGCGGCGCGCACCAGGCGCAGGCCCTCGCCGGCCACCTCCACCGTCTCGCCGCTGGCCAGCAGCACGCGCAGCGCGCGCTCGGACGCGGCCATCACGATGCCCACGCGCAGGTCGTCGTCGTCGCGCAGGTCGCGCAGGGCCAGGGCCGCGGCACGCTCGGCGGCCTCGGGCTCGGCGGGCAGGTCCTCCTGGTCCTCCGGGCCGCGCCAGGGCTGGCGGCGCTCGTGCGCGATCAGCGCCTTGCGCAGCGCGGCCTGCGCGGCGCGCTGCTCCTCGGCGCGGATGCTCGTGAAGACGCGGATGCCCTCGGTGTAGGCCTTCTCGCCGAGCTGCTCGAAGACGGCGCGGCGCGCCATCTCGCCCACGTGCTGCGCCGCCACCTCGGGGCCGCGCGTGCGCCGGTAGACCAGCTTCGTGGCCACCGCGGCGTCGTGCTCGGCCTGGCCGATCTTGCCGGTGACCAACATGCGCTGCAGCACCCAGCGCTGGCGCCGCACGGCCGCGGCCTCGTTGGCGAACGGGTTGGCGCGGATGGGGTTCTGAGGCAGGCCGGCGATCAGCGCCAGCTCGGCCAGGTTGAGCTGCGCCAGCGGCTTGCCGAAGTAGGTCTCGGCCGCCGCGCCCACGCCGTAGGCGCGCGTGCCCAGGAACACCTGGTTGAGGTAGAGCTCGAGGATCTGGTCCTTGGTGAGCGCGGCCTCCAGGCGCCGGGCGATCAGCGCCTCCTTGAGCTTGCGCTCCAGCGTGCGCCGCGTGCTCAGGAACATGGTGCGCGCCACCTGCTGCGTGATCGTGCTCGCGCCCTGCGTCGCGCCGCCGCTGAGGTTGGCCACCGCGGCGCGCGCCACGCCGCGCCAGCTGATGCCGTCGTGATCGTAGAAGCCGGCGTCCTCGGTGGCGATGACGGCGTCCTTCAGCGCCTGCGGCACCTGCGCCACCGGCACGAACACGCGGCGCTCGCTGCCGAACTGCGCGATCTCGGGGCCGTCGGCGGCCAGCACCACCAGGTGCTGGCGCGGGCGGTAGTCGGTGGCCTCGTCCAGCGGCGGCAGGTCGAAGGCGTACCAGGCCAGCAGCAGGCCCAGCAGCAGCGCGCCCACCAGCACGACGGCGCCGACAATCAGCAGCAGGCTGCCGATGACGATGACGCCGCGCTGGCCCCAGGCGCCCACGCCGCGTGGGCGGCGTGCCGGTTCGCTCAAGGCGCGATCTCGTAGGTGGCGAAGCCGTTGCCTTCGTCGCGCACCAGCTTCACCTGCGGCACGCTGGCCAGGTGCGCGATGCCACGCGCCGAGCTCTGGAAGCGCAGCTTCACGCCCGGCACCGGCACCAGGCTCCAGTTGCGGTCGGCCGCCGGCCGCACCGTGCCCTGGGCCTGCAGGTACTGCAGCAGGGCCTCGCGGTTCTCGTCGGGCGCCTGCAGCACGATGTGGCTGCCGTCCATGCCCGGGAAGGCGCCGCCGCCGCTGGCGCGGTAGTTGTTGGTCACCACGAGGAACTCGGCCTTGTCGTCGAGCGGCCGGCCCTCGTGGCGCAGGTCGACGATGCGGCGCGCCTCGGGGGCCACGAGCCGGCCGCTGCGGTCATAACGTGCGGGCTGCGTGACGTCGATGCGGTAGGTGAGGCCGTCCAGCGTGTCGAAGTTGTAGCTCGGGAAGCCGGGGTTCAGCAGCGCCTGCTCGGGCGGGCCGGCGGGGTCGATGCGGTTGAAGGCCTGCGCGCTCATCTCCAGCCACTCGCGCACCTGCGCGCCCGTGAGCTTCACCACCTGCACGGTGTTGGGGTAGATGTAGAGGTCGGCCACGTTGCGCACGGCCACGGGGCCGGCGGGGATGTCGGTGTAGTTGGCCGGGCCGCCGCGGCCGCCGCTCTTGAAGGGCGCCGCCGCGCTCAGCAGCGGCAGCTTCTCGTGCGGCGTGCCGGCCAGCAGCCGCCGCGCGTAGGCCAGCTGGGCCTGCGACACCAGCTGCACGCTGGGGTCGTCGGCCACCTGGGCGAAGAAGCTGTGGATGGGGTCGGCCGTGCGCGCGACCTCGGCGCGCACCCAGGCCAGCGTGGCCTCGTGGTCGGCCTTCACGGTCTCGGCGACGGCGGCGTTCGGCTCCACCAGCGCGCGGCGCGCGGCGCGGTCGGCCACGGGGCGGATGGCCGCGCGGCCGTCGCGGCGCACCCAGCGCGCCGCGGCGCCGCTGCCCTCGCGCTCGAGCACGAGGTCGATCACCGCGAGGTGGCTGCCCCAGGAGCCGGCCATGGCCGCCGGCACGCCGTGGATGGTGCCCTGGGCGACGTCGGCCCCCGGGTTGCGCGCGAAGGCCGGGCCCGGGAACTCGCCGTGCGAGTGGCCGAAGACGATGGCGTCCACGCCCGGCACGCGCGCGATGGCGGCGGTGGCGTTCTCGCTCATCGGCGCCGGCGTGTCGCTGCCGTAGCCCGAGTGCGCGAGCACCACCACCACGTCGGCGCCCTGGTCGCGCAGGCGCGGCACCGTGCGGCGCACGGTCTCGAGGATGTCGAGCACCTCCACGCGCCCGGCCAGGTGCTGGCGGTCCCAGAGCATGATCTGCGGCGGCACGACGCCGATGACGCCGATCTTCAGCGTGTGCGTGGCACCGGCCTCGTCGACCATGCGCCGCTCCAGCAGCGCCGTGGGCTGGAAGGCGGGCTGGCCGCGGCGCGGGCCGGTGGCCTCCACCACGTTGGCCGAGAGCACCGGGAAGCGCGCGTCCGCGATGCTGCGGCGCAGGAAGTCCAGCCCGTAGTTGAACTCGTGGTTGCCCAGCGCCATCGCGTCGTAGTTGAAGCGGTTGAGCAGCGCGATGGCCGGGTGCACCTGGCCGGCGGCCAGCGGCTTGACGCGGGCCACCACGTCGCCCAGCGGGCTGCCCTGGAGCAGATCGCCGTTGTCCACGAGCAGGCTGTTGCGCACCTCGGCGCGCGCGGCCTCGATCAGCGTGGCCGTGCGTGCGAAGCCGTACTCGACGACGGCGCGGTCCTGGTAGTAGTCCCAGGACAGCAGGTGCATGTGCAGGTCGGTGGTGCCGATGACGCGCAGCTTCAGGCTCTGGGCCTGCGCGGCGGGGGCGGCGAGGGCGAGGCTGGCCACGCTGGCCAGCAGCAGGCCCAGGGCCTGCAGGGTGAAGGGGCGGCGGGGGTGTGACACGGCGGCTCGGGGCGGGCGGCGGCAAAAGCCGCGAGCCTACCCGAGCCGCCGCCTGTGGGGCCTTGGCCCTGCGCTCAGGCGCCCGCGGGCAGCTTGAAGCGGGCCACGCGCTCGGCCAGCTGCACCGCCTGCTGCTTGAGCGATCCCGCCGAGGCGGCCGTCTGCTCCACCAGCGCGGCGTTCTGCTGCGTGGTCGAGTCGAGCTCCTGCGCCGCCTGGCCCACCTGGTGCACGCCGCTGGCCTGCTCGCGCGCGCCGGTGGCGATCTCGCCGATGAGCCGGCCCACGCGCTGCGTGCTGTCGACGATGCGGCCGATGGCCTGCTGGGCGTCGCTCACCACCTGGCTGCCGCTCTCGGCGCGCTGGACGCTCTCCTGCACCAGCTGCTTGATCTCGCGCGCGGCCTGCGCGCTGCGCTGCGCCAGCACGCGCACCTCGCCGGCCACCACGGCGAAGCCGCGGCCCTGCTCGCCGGCGCGCGC
>ERZ1066136.708-NODE-708-length-21955-cov-17.597991_pt1 | contig 21955 bp, 21 predicted proteins | sample MGYA00382783_ERZ1066136 | MGnify/ENA primary metagenome ERZ1066136 (study PRJEB33369, sample SAMEA5778366) | biofilm metagenome | biome: Industrial cooling water; feature: Water cooling tower basin; material: Biofilm | place: United Arab Emirates | collected... | reverse complement strand
AGTCGGGGGACTGTCCGATGGTGCGGTACGCACGCGAGACATACAAGATGCGGGGAGCGCGAAGGGACGCGGAGGTATGCCTTGGAAACAGATGTCTCCGTCCTCCGGTCCCCTCCGTTCCTCCGAAGTACCGTGTCAGTTCAGGATCTCGAACTGCAAAGGAAAATCGGAGGAACGGAGACGACCGGAGGACGGAGACGTCGGTTGCGAGGCTTCGATGTCGGTGCGAGGTGTGCGTCGGCACATGCACCGGACATCGGAAAATCCGCACGAAGTCATCTCCGTCCTCCGGTCCCCTCCGTTCCTCCGAAGTTCCATGTCGGTTCAGGATCTTGAACTGCTACGGAGAATCGGAGGAACGGAGACGACCGGAGGACGGAGACCGCTGTTTCCAAAGCCTTCCTCCGCGCCCCTTCGCGTCCCCCCGCATCTCCGCGGTCGTCAGTCCGCGGTCATCAGTGAGCGGTCATCAGTCCGGACTCAGACGAACGCCCCGACCCCGGTCAGCGCGCGGCCGACGATGAGGGTGTTGATCTCGTTCGACCCTTCGTAGCTGTAGATCGCTTCGGCGTCGGCGAAGAAGCGCGCGACGGAGTGGTCGAGGAGGATGCCGTTGCCGCCCATGGATTCGCGCGCGAGGGCGACGACTTCGCGGCAGTGCGCGGCGCAGTACTGCTTGGCGAGCGCGGAGTGCTGCTCGAGCGCCTTCCCCTCGTTCTGCAGCCGGCTCACCTGCAGCGCGAGCGCCTGCATCGCGCTCAGCTTGCCGACCATCTTCGCGAGCATCGCCTGGATGAGCTGGAACGAGCCGAGCGTGCGGCCGAACTGCGTGCGCTTCTGCGTGTAGGCGAGCGACCGCTCGAAGGCGCCGAGCGCGCAGCCGATCGCGTTCCACGCGACGCCGACGCGCGTCATGCCGAGCACCTTCGCGGTGTCCTTGAAGCCGTTCGCGCGCTGGAGCCGGAGCGATTCGGGGACACGCACGCGGTCGTAGACGATGTGCCCGTTCTGCAGGATCCGCTGCGCGATCTTCCCTTCCATCTTGCGCACCGAATAGCCGGGGCTCGTGGTCGGGACGATGAAGCCCTTGACCTGCTGGTCCTCGACGTCGCGTGCCCAGGTGACGACGATGTCGCCGAAGGTCGAGTTGCCGATCCAGCGCTTCTCGCCGCTGATCACCCACGCGTCGCCGTCCCGGCGGCAGGTGGTCGTGATGCCGCCGGCGACACCGCTGCCGACATCGGGCTCGGTGAGCGCGAACGCGCCGAGCAGCTCCCAGCGCCGCATCTTCGGTAGCCACTCGGCCTGCTGCTCGGGCGAGCCGCAGAGGAGGATCGAACCGAACGCGAGCCCCGCATGCACGCCGAGGAACGTCGCGAACGACGGATCGACGCGCGCGAGCTCCATGGCGAGGATCCCCTCGGCCACCGAGTCGTGCTTCACCGAGCCGTCGGGCTGGACGGGATAGATGATGTCCACCAGCCCGAGCTCGCCGAAGCGCGGAATGAGGTGGTACGGGAACTCGGCGCGCTCCCAGTAATCGTCGGCGATCGGCTCGACCTCGCGCTGCATGAACTCGCGCGCGCGGAGCCGCGCCGCCTCGAGCGTCGGCGGGAGGTCGCGGAAGAGCTGGAGGAAGTCGCCGTCCACTTCGGGCGGCGCCGGGGGTGCGACCTTGGCTTTCTGGAGCGAGCGCCGGGCGCGGGCGAGCGCCGGGCCGTCCATGGCGAGGAGCTGCTCGGCGAGGGCGCGCACGTCCGGCCGCTCACCGAGCCGGGCCGCGAGGGCGGTCGCCGGATCGCCGGCATCGTCGTCGCCCATCCCCGGGGCGATCTGGCTGAGGAGGTCGGTCGCCATGGGCGAACCTTCCGGATGTCTGGAGTGTGGATGGCCCTGCGCGTCCGTCGCTGGACGCGCGAGGTCGCGTAAGGTCGCGGCCTGCGTGCGGTCCATCTACCCCGCCCCGCGCCGATCGTGCGTACGTCTCGTTCGGTCCGGTTCGTCGAACCGCATGAACGCAGAGGGCGCAGGGACGACCGGCGGGGGCGCGGAGTGTTCGGATAGCGGGCGGTCGTGTGCGTTGCGGGTTCGCCAACTGATGACCGCGGAGATGCGGGGGCGCGCGAGGGGACGCGGAGGAAGGCTTTGGAAAAAGACGTCTCCGTCCTCCGGTCTCCTCCGTTCCTCCGAAGTTCCGAATCAGTTCGAGATCCTGAACAGACTTGGAAAGTCTGAGGAACGGAGGGGACCGGAGGACGGAGACAGCTGTTTCCAAAATCGGTTTCTCCGCGCACCCTCGCGTCCCCCCGCATCTCCGCGGTCGGCAGTTCGAGGACCCGACCGCACACGAACGCGGACGCCACGCACCCTCTGCGCCCCCGTCGTACCGCCCTGCGCCCCCTGCGTTCATGCAGTTGGCGGCGCCCGCCGAACGCACCGAACCCGGCATGAACTGCCGAGCGATGAGGGAGCTTTTCTGCCGAAGCGGACGGATCGGCAGCGTGGTCGCCCCCGACACCGACGCGGGCGGGATGCACCGAACCCGTTGACGTGACACGACTTGGGAGCATCGCGCCGGCGCCGGCCGGCGGTGGCACCGGGGGTGCTTTGCCAGGAAGCCGTCACGTGTCCGCTGCGGCGGGGGTCGCTCCATGGCGCTGTTCAACTTCGTCAACCGGGTCTCGTCGGCCGGCTCCCTGCGGGAGGCGCTCGACCAGAGTGCGGTCCGGCATCGGCAGATCGCGGATCGCGTCGCCAACGCGACCATGCAGAACGCCGACGGCTATGCCGTGGCCGCGGCGCAAGCCGGCCGCGCGGCGAGCGGCGCCGATCGCGGGCCGGTGGACACCGAGCAGGAGATGGCGGCGCTCGCCAACGAGCAGCTCTACTTCGAGACCGTCGCGACGCGCCTGAAGAGCACGTACGACGGCATCCGCAAGGCGATCTCGGAGCGCTGAGCGCGATGCCCAAGCTCCCCGGTCTCCTCCCGCTCGCGGGCCAGCCGCGCATCAAGCCGATGTTCCGCGCGCTCGGCATCGCCGCGAGCGGCATGTCGGCGCAGCGTGCGCGGCTCGAGGTCGCGGCGAGCAATCTCGCGAACGCCGATGTCACGCGCGCCGAGAACGGCCAGCCGTACCAGCGGCGCGTCGTGCAGCTGCGCACCGCGCGCGCCGACGATCTCGCGGGCTCGTTCCGCTTCCCGAACCAGCTCCCGTTCGCCGTCGCGCCGTTCGGCACGAAGCAGTTCGACGTCCCCGCGGGGATGATGAACACGACGCCCGTGCCCGGCCCCACCGACGAGGCGTACGGCGTCGTCGTCGAGGGCGTCGTCGCCGATACGTCCGAAGGCGATCGCGTGCACATGCCCGGCCATCCCGATGCCGATGCCGAGGGCTTCGTGACGATGCCGAACGTCAATCGCACGAACGAACTCGTGGACCTGCTCGACGCGCGCCGGATCTTCGAGGCCAACGCGACCGTCTTCTCGAGCGCCAAGCAGCTCCTCCGCAAGTCGATGGAGCTCTGAGCATGTCGATCGCTTCGCTCACCACCGCATCGGCGACGCTGCCCGGGCTCCTCCCCGAGCTGCGCGCGCGCGACACCGACGGCACCGACACCGCACGCACCGACGCGACGCGTGCCGACGACGCACGTGCCGCCCGCGATGCGCGCGAGTCGGCCGCACGCCAGACGACGACCACCGGTGCATCGACGACGGCGACCGCATCGGCCGCGTCGACGCCCGTCGCCACCGACGTCGCGCAGCGCACGCTCGCCCGCGCCACCGCGCTCGGCCCGCTCACCTACGGGCGCGGGCCCGCGCTCGCCGCGGCGACGGTCGCGTCGCGCGGCATCCGTCTCGACGTCACCGTCTGACCACGCGCCCACCCATGGTTACCGATCGCTTCGGCCAGTTCGCGCAGCGCGTCGCCGCCTTCGGCATCCCCGGCGGCGATGGCGCGCGCCCCGTTCCCGTCGTCCCCGATGCGCAGGAGCCCGGCGGCTTCGGCGATGCGCTCGTCAAGGCGATCAACGAAGTCAGCGCCGCCGGCGAGGCGAGCAGCGAGATCACGCAGCGCTTCCTGCGCGGCGAGAACGTCGAGCTCCACCAGGTGATGGCCGCGTCGGCCGAAGCGGGGATCGCGGTGGACGTGCTCGTCGAACTGCGGAACAAGGTGATCGACGCCTACCGCACCGTCATGCAGATGCAGAGCTGAGGCGATAGATGCCCGCCTTCCTGCAGGAGCTGCTCGACCGCATCGGCGGGGCACGGCGCGCCGCCATCTACGGCGTCGGCGTGGCGACGGCGATCGCGATCCTCATGGTCTCGAACTGGGCGACCGCGCCGCAGTTCGTGCCGGCGTTCGCCGACATCCCGCTCGAGAGCGTCGGCAAGATGACCGCCGCGCTCGATCAGGCGGGCGTCGCGTACAAGCTCGAACGCGGTGGCACCGAGATCACGGTCGCCGAGGAGGACGTGGCGCGCGCGCGCGTCGTCCTCGCCGGTGCCGGCCTGCCGACGCAGGGGCGTCCCGGGCTCGAGCTGTTCGACCAGCAGAGCTGGGGGATGACCGACTTCGCGCAGAAGATCAACTATCGTCGCGCACTCGAGGGTGAACTCGAGCGCACGATCGGCGCGATGAAGGGGATCGAGCGCGCACAGGTGCATCTCGCGATCCGCGAGACGCAGGCGTTCCGTCGTGCGAGCGACGTGCCGGCCGAAGCGAGCGTCGTCGTCAAGCCGCGCGGTGGACAGCGTCCCGACGCCGACGTCGTGCGCGGCATCGCGCAGCTCGTCGCGTCGAGCGTGGACAACCTCGAGGCCGAGCGCGTCGCCGTGATCGACGACGCGGGGCGGCTCCTCTCGCGTCCCGTCACGCCCAACGATCCGGCCTCGCTCTCGAGCGCGCAGCTCGAGCAGCAGCGCGCCGTCGAGGAGCATCTCGCCGGCAAGGCGTCGTCGATCGTCGAGCAGATGGTCGGCGCGGGCAACGCGCAGGTGAGCGTCGCCGCCGATCTCTCGTTCGACCAGGTCGAGCGCATGTCGCAGGTCGTCGACCCCGAGAAGCAGGCGCTCTCGACGGAGCAGCGCGCCGAGATCGTTCCCGGCACCGAGGGTGGCGCGGGTTCGACCAACATCGCGACGAGCTTCGACAACTCGCGCACCGTCGAGACGATCAGGAGCGCCACCGGCACCGTGAAGCGGTTGACGGTGAGCGTCCTCGTGAAGGACAAGGTCGGCACCAACGGCAAGCCGACACCGCGCCCGCAGGCGGAGCTCGACCAGCTCGCCGCACTGGTGCGCACCGCCGTCGGCGTGGACAGCGCGCGCGGCGACCAGGTGACGATCGTCTCCGCGCCGTTCGAGGCGGTGTCGATCCTCGCGCCCGAGAGCACCGGCGAGAAGGTGCTGCGCACCGTGCAGCAGGTGCAGCGTCCGGCGCTCGGCTTGCTCGGCGTCGTCGCCGTCGCACTCGTCGCGCTGCTCGCCTTCAAGGCGCTGCGCCCGGCGACGCCGCAACTCGCGGGTGCCGGCGCCGCGCTTCCAGCGGGGACGATCGGCGCCGACGGGAGCGTCATCGCCGCCACCAGCGGCGACGCGACCGGTGCCGCGGCGCTGCAGCTCCCCGCGTCGCTGCAGGACGCGGCCGCCGCATCCGAGGCGCCGCTCGTCGTCGCGACGCCGTTCCGTCCCGCGGGCAATCCGCTTCGCGACAAGGTCGTCGCGACCGCCGATGCCTATCCCGACGTCGCCGTGAAGGTCCTCCGCACCTGGATCCGCAATGCCTAGTCTCGCCCGCACGCCCAGGGACGGCACGTACGAGGCGCTCAGCGGCCGCAAGAAGGCCGCGCTCCTCTGCCTCGCGCTCGGCACCGAAACGGCGGCCAAGCTCACGCAGCGTCTGACGAGCGACGAAGTCGACCTGCTCTCGTTCGAGATCGCGCGCATGGAGGAGTTCGCGCCCGAGATCGTCGATCAGGTGCTCGAGGAATGGGTCGAGAGCACGCTCGGCCTCGGCTCGCTCTCGAACGGCGGCGTGGACTTCGCGCGCGAAGTGCTCGAGAAGGCGTTCGGCGCGACGAAGGCGAACCAGATCCTGCGCCGCGTGCAGAACCAGCTCGCCGACACCGCCGGCTTGACGCGCCTGCGCCGCGCCGATCCCGCGCAGTTGGGCAACACGCTCCGCAACGAACATCCGCAGACGATCGCGCTCGTCCTCGCACACCTCGATCCGCAGCAGACCGCCTCGATCCTCAAGGAGATCCCCGGTTCGGTCGGCGGCGAGGTCGTCTATCGCATGGCGCGCATGGAGAAGGTGCAGCCCGAGATGCTGATGCTCATCGAGCGGCAGATCGGCGCCGAGGCGTCGGCGCTGCTCACCGAGGGCACGGCGTCGGGTGGTCCGAAGGCGGTCGCCGAAGTGATGAACTTCATCAGCGGCACGCTCGAGAAGGAGCTGCTCGAGGGCGTCGAGAACCGCGACCCCGAGCTCTGCGAGCAGATCAAGAACCTGATGTTCGTCTTCGAGGATCTCATGAGCCTCGACGACAAGTCGATCCAGCGCGTGCTGCGCGAGGTCGAGGCCAAGAGTCTCGCCCTCGCCCTCAAGGCGGCGAGCCCGGATCTCAAGCAGAAGATCATGGGCTGCATGTCGCAGCGCGCCGTGGCGGCGCTGCAGGAAGAGATGGAGATGATGGGCCCGGTCAAGATGAAGGACGTCGAGGCCGCGCAGACGTCGATCGTGGGCCAGGTGCGCCGACTCGAGGAGACGGGCGAGATCGTCATCGGCGGCAAGGGATCGGACGATGTCCTCATTTGAGCCGGTCGCGTTCGCGGACTTCGCGGTCGCGACGCCGCGTGCGACGGCGGCGTGGACGCCCGCGTCGCTCGACGAGTCGCCGGTGACGTCGGCGCCGTCGTACTCGCTCGTGGACGACGCGGCCGTCGCCGCCGCCGAGGCGCGTGCCGCGGCGGAGGCCGAGGCGGCGCTGGTCGCCGCGCGGCACCGGCAGGAGCTCGAGGCCGCATGGCACGAGGGACATGCCGCCGGCCGCGAGGACGGCGAGCGAGCCGAGCGTGCGCGGCTGCGTCACGCGATGATCGCCGCCGAGCACGCGCTCGAGGACCTGCGCGCCGGCGAGGAGCACTGGACCGGCAACATCGAGGAGAATCTCGCCGCACTCGCCGTCGCGATCGCGCGCCAGGTGATCGGCCACGAGGCGTCGATCGACGACGCGATCGTGCGTGGCGTCGTGCGTGCCGCGCTGCAGGAGTTCCCGATCGATCAGCCGCTCGTGATCCGCGTGCATCCTGCCGACCTCGAGGCGCTGCAGAGCGCGGAGCGTGACGGCACGGCGCTCCCCGTCGAGGGACGCAGCGACGTGCGCTGGGTCGGCGACGCGCGCGTGCAGCCGGGTGGCTGCCTCGTCGAAGGGCGCGATCGCATCATCGACGGGCGCGTGGACACGGCGCTCGAGCGCACCTACCGCCGGCTGACGTACACGCATGCCTGAGACGCTCGTCGCCGACGCCTTCACGCGTCGCCTCGCCGACGTGCCGCGCCTGCAGGCGTTCGGCCGTGTCACACGCGTCGTCGGCCTCGTGATCGAGGTCGCGGGGCTCGAGATGGGGCTCGGTGAACTCGCGCGCATCAACAACGTCGCCGACGACCGCTCGGTGCTCGCCGAAGTCGTGGGCTTCCACGAGCGACGCTGCCTCCTCATGCCGCTGGGCGAGATGGACGGCATCGCACCGGGTGCCGCGGTCGTGCCGCTAGGCCGATCGTTCGGCGTCGATGTCGGGCCCGGCCTGCTCGGCCGCGTGCTGAACGGACTCGGACATCCGATCGACGGCAAGGGGAAGGTGGACGTCGTCGAGCGTGCGCCGCTCCTGGCCGAGCCACCCAACCCGCTCACGCGCGAACACATCGATGCACCACTCGTCACCGGTGTGCGCGCGATCGACGGCCCGCTCACCGTGGGACGCGGACAGCGCGTCGGCATCTTCGCCGGCTCGGGCGTCGGCAAGAGCACGCTGCTCGGCATGGTCGCGCGGCAGGCCAGGGCCGACGTGAACGTGATCGCGCTGCTCGGCGAGCGCGGACGCGAGGTGCGCGAGTTCATCGAGCACTCGCTCGGGCCCGAGGGGCTCGCGCGCAGCGTCGTCATCGTCGCCACCGGCGACCAGGCCGCGCTCGTGCGCGCGCGCGGTGCACTCGTCGCCACCGCGATCGCCGAGTGGTTCCGCGATCAGGGCAAGCAGGTGCTGCTGATGGTGGACAGCGTCACACGCGTCGCGATGGCGTGGCGCGAGATCGGCCTCGCGGTCGGCGAGCCGCCGACGACCAAGGGCTATCCGCCCTCCGTGTTCGCGGCGCTTCCGCGGTTGCTCGAGCGCGCCGGCAACGGGGCGACCGGTGGCATCACCGGCATCTACACCGTCCTCGTGGACGGCGACGACTTCAACGAACCGGTCGCCGACGCGGCCCGCTCGATCCTCGACGGCCACGTCGTGCTGACGCGCAAGCTCGCGGGCGCAGGGCATTTCCCCGCCATCGACGTGCTCGAGAGCAAGAGCCGCGTGCGCGACCTGATCATCGACGACGGACACAGGCAGGCCGCGAATCTGCTGCTCAGGCTCGAGGCGGCGTGGCGCGAGAAGGAGGACCTGATCCTCGTCGGCGCCTACCAGCGCGGGAGCGATCCGGTGACCGACGCCGCGATCGCGCTCCGCGATGCGCTGCTCGCCTTCCTGCGCCAGCCGCCCGCCGAAGCCACGGGCTACGACCACACGCGTGCGTTGCTGGCGCAGTTCCAGGCGCGTGCCGATCACCTGCTCGCGCAGCGCGGGATGGCCGCGTGAGTGCGCGCGATCGCTTCCGGCTGCAGCGCGTCCTCGACCTGCGCGAACAGGCACAGCAGGCGCGTGCCGTCGCGCTGTCGCAGGCCGAGCAGGTCGCCGACGACGCGCGCCGCGAGCGCGACGCCCTCGAGGCCGCGCGCGACGCGCAGTGCATCGCGCAGGAGTGCGCCGGCGGCCAGCCCGTCTCGGTGGGGATGCTGCGGCACGCGCAGTTCGTCATCGACGCGCTCGATGCACGCATCGCCGGTGCGCACGCCGGCGTGACGACGGCCGAAAGTCTCGTCAAGCGCGCGCAGGACGAGCTGCACGAGGCCTTCAAGGCGCGTCGTGCGCTCGAGCTGCTGAAGGAGAAGCACGTCGCCGCCGTGCAGCACGGTGAACGCACCGCCGACCAGGCCCTGATGGACGACATCGCGCTGACGCGATTCCACCAGCAGGGCGACGCCCGACCCGCCACCCCGGAGCCCGACGTCCATGGGTAAGCTCGTCCTCCCGCTCTTCCTCGGCTTCTTCATCGGCCTGTCGGGCGGCGGCTTCTTCGCCGTCTGGCGCACCGCCGACGCGCACCAGAAGGCCGTGGAACTCGCCGCGGCGAAGTTGCCGGCCGACACGACGACGAAGGTCGTGGCACGGGGCGACGCATCGCCCGGCGACGCGACCGGCGCTGACGGCGCGCATGCCGACACCGCGCACGCGACCAGCACGCCGAGCGAGGCGACGCCACCCGCGCCATCGACGCCGGCGACCACCGCCGCGCGCGAACCGGAGACGCATGCACCGGCGACGCACGCCGCGAAGCCGAACCGCGCGACCGCGCACGATGCCGCTACGCACGACGCGCCCGCCGCGACCGCGAAGCCCGCCGACGCGCCCGCGTCGAAGGCCGTCACGAATGCGACGCAGGCGGCCGAGCAGCAACGCCTCGCCAAGGTCTTCGCGACGATGAGCGCCAAGGATGCGGCGCGCGTGCTCGCGCAGATGACCGACCCCGACGTCCAGGTGATCCTCGGCAAGCTCTCCGAGCGTCAGGCCGCGGCGATCCTCACCAGCATGCCCGCGCAACGCGCGGCGACGCTGAGCACCGCGCGCATGCGCCCGTCGAACGGCGGAGGCCACTGATGCTCGACATCCTCACCGGTCGCGGTGCGGGCGCCGCGCCGCGTCCCGTCGCACCGCCCACGCGTCCCGAGCCCGTCGCGCGTGACGACGCCTTCGCGCCGACGCTGGCCGGCGCGCTGCGGAGTGCACCGCGTCCGCGTCCCGTCGCCCCGCGTGACGCCGCGACGGATCGCGCGCGCAGCGACGCCATGGCCGACGTGCAGGCGCGCATCCGAGGCGCCGACGTACGCTCGTTGCCCGAGCGGCTCGACGACCTGCGTTCGCTGCCGGAGCGACTCGACGACGAGCGCGTCGTGCCCGAGTCCATGTCGCCGATCGCGGCGCTTCCCGAGCCCGACGCGATTTCGCTGCCCGCGGTGCCCGACGACGAGACACCGGCCGAACCGCCGGCCGAACAGCGACCGATCGCACCGTACGTGATGGGCGCGCAGCCGTTGCCGCTCCCGATGGCGCCGATCGCCGCCGATTCGTCGATGCCGATCACGGCAGGTGACGACGCGAACGCGCCGGGCGGGCAGGCCACGTCGCGTGACGAGCGTGGCAGCACGAACACGCTCGTCGCCGCGACGATCGGGAGCGTCACGCCGCCGCCGCTCGCCGGCACGACACCGGTCGCCGCGAGCACGGGCGAAGCGTCGCGCGCCGCGTCGTCCACGCGGTCGGCGGCACTGGCCGTCGCCGCCGACGCGACCGCCGCACGCGAGGACGCCGTTGCGACCGACGTCACGAAGACCGACGGCATCGCACGCGACGCACACACCGAGCCGACGCACGTGCACGGCCCCGCGCGCATCGTGCGCGACCTCTCGGGCCTCGATCCCGAGTTCCGCGCGAAGCTCGAACGCGTCATCGCGCGCATGGAACGCGAGCACGGCCACGACGTCACCGTCACCGAGACGGTGCGCTCGCAGGCGCGCCAGGACGCGCTCTACGCGCAGGGGCGCACCACCGAGGGGCCGATCGTCACCTGGACGCGGCACAGCAAGCACGCGCGTGGCCTCGCCGCCGACCTGCTGATCGACGGCACGTACGACAACGCCGTCGGCTACGCGCGCCTCGCACGCATCGCGAAGGAAGAGGGGCTGCGTACGCTCGGTGCGAAGGATCCCGGTCACGTCGAGCTCGCGGGACGCGGTGCACCGAGCGCGATGCTGGCGGCGCCGTCGTCGGCGGCGGGTGAGGCGATCGCCGCGCAGGCGCTCGAAGCCCTCGCCGAGTCGGCCTCGCGCAACGGGCACGCGGCGGACGCGCACGCGTCGCCCGATGCACGCGCACGTGTCGCCCATGTGCACGCACCGGTCACCACGTCGCCCGACCAGCTCGCACGCGTCGCCGACGTGGCGCAGGTCGCGCGCGTCGCACGCCCCGCCGACGTCGCGCGCGTCGCCGAGGTGGCGGAGCCGTTCCGCGTCACGCGCGAACGCGGCGACGCGACGACACCACAGCCCGCGATCGCGGCCGTCGCGCCGATCACCGATGCAGCGCCTGCCGCGTCCGTCGACGCACCGCGCGCCGCCGCCGGTGTCGAGCAGATGGAGCGCGTCGCCAGGCTGCTCGACCTGCAGGCGACGCAGGGTGCGCGCCCGCTCAACGGTGTGCTGCTCCGCATGGATCGTGGCGCCGGTGTCGAGGACGTGATCCGCGTCGGCATGCGCGGCACGAGCGTCGAGGCCTCGCTCGGCATCGGCGACCCGCTGCAGGCCGCGGCGATGAGCGGACGCGTGAACGAGCTGCGTGCCGCACTCGAGCGCCGTGGCCTCGCCGCCGACGGGCTCACCGTGCAGGCGACGCGCGCGACGGATCGCATCGAACTGACGAACGCGATCGCCGCGACACCCGACGTGCAGGCGCTGCGAGCCCTCGCCGACGCCGCGCTGCAGCAGCAGGCGGGCGGACGCGACTCCGACGCGCAGCGCCGCGCGATGCAGCAGGACCACTCGCCCTCCGCGCAGCCGCGCGAGGAGCGCAAGCCCACGCACGACCGCGCGTCCGACGACGCGCGCCGCCAGCCGCGCCGCGAGGCGCAGGAGGACCGCCGGTGACCGCCGCCGTCCAGCAGGCCAACGCGAACGGGATGCTCACGGGGGGCGCCGCGGCGCGCAACCCGAAGTCGATCCTCGGCAAGGACGACTTCCTCAAGCTCCTCGTCGCGCAGCTCAAGAACCAGGATCCGCAGAGTCCCATGAACGCGGACCAGATGGCGGCGCAGCTCGCGCAGTTCTCGAGCGTCGAGCAGCTCACCAACATCGCGCAGTCGCTCGAGAAATCGCAGCAGATGCAGTCCACGCTGCTCGCCGAGGTCGCCGCCGGCTCGGCGGTGCAGACCATCGGCAGGTCCGTCACCGCCGCCAGCGATCTCGTTCGCATCGGCGAGGGCGGCACCGAGGCGCTGATCGTCGCGGGGAATGGAGGCCCGGCGACCGTCACCCTGACCGATCCCGTCACCGGCGCCGTCATCGACGAGCGGTTCCTCGGTCCCGTCGCGAATGGCTCGCAGCCCTTCGACGTCGCGCGGACGTTCGGCGGCGTGCGCAGCGGCACGTGGCGCGTGCGCGTTACGACGCCCAACGGCGACGGCGTCAGCGAGCTCCCCACCGCGGTGCGCGGCACCGTCAACGGGCTCGCCACCACCAGCCAGGGACTGTCCTACGTCGTCGGCGGCGTGCGCATTCCGCTGTCGGCCGTCTCGGAGATCACGACGCGCTGAGCGCGTCGCCCACCTCGTTCCGCATCACCCGGGGCACCGTGCACGACGCACCGCCCCGTCCGCAGCCGGTCGTATCCACTTCCAGCCTCCATCTCCCATGCTGCGTTCGCTCTTCGCCGGCGTCTCCGGCCTCCGGAACCACCAGTTCCGCATGGACGTCATCGGCAACAACATCGCCAACGTCAACACCGTCGCCTTCAAGTCGGGGCGCGTCACCTTCAAGGAAGGCTTCGCGCAGCTCCTGCAGGGCGCGAGCCGTCCGCCCGGCGACCAGGGTGGCACGAACCCGATCCAGGTCGGTCTCGGCTCGCTGATCGGATCGGTCGACGTGCTCTTCAGCCAGGGCAACATCGAGACGACGGGCATCAACACCGACGTCGCGATCCAGGGCGACGCGTTCTTCGTCGTGCGCAAGGGCGCCGAGACGTACTACACGCGCTCGGGCAACTTCCAGCTCGACGCGCAGGGGCGCATGGTCTCGCCGACGAACGGCTTCATCGTGCAGGGACGCATGGCGGTGGACGGCGTCCTGCAGGACGGCATCGAGGACATCACGCTGCCCTTCGGCCAGAAGGTCGCGGCGCGTGCCACCACCACGGTGACGATGGGCGGCAACCTCAACTCGGCCGTCGGCGTCTTCGAGGACGCGGATCCCGACGGTGCGGGCCCGCTCGCGGGCGGCTTCAATGCCGACACGCGCGCCGTCCCCGCCAACCGTGGCCGCTTCACCAACGCGACGATCGGCATGTTCGACGATCTCGGGAACAAGGTCGACGTCAAGGTCTGGATGTGGAAGACGGCCGCCAACGAGTGGACGTGGGAGCTCGACGCCGCATCGCTGCCGCCGAACTACACGATCGGCGCCGACACGCCGGGCGCGCCGAACGTGCAGGGTGTCTTCCGCTTCGATCCGACGACCGGCCTGCTCTCGGAGTCGAACATCGTCGGCGGTGGTGCGGCGGGCACGGGCGTCGCCTCGCCGAACATCGTGATCGAGGGCCCGGGTGGCGCCCGCATCAGCGTCACCATGAACCTCGGCGCGACCGCCAACGGCGCGACCGTCGACGGCACCCTCGGCGGGCTGACGCAGTTCGCCGGCAGCGGCACCGCGGTGCTCCGCGACCAGGACGGATACCAGAGCGGCACGCTGCAGAACTTCACCATCGACCGCACCGGCACGATCACCGGCTCGTTCACGAACGGCGTCAATCAGACGCTGGGCCAGATGGTGCTCGCCGACTTCAACAACCCGGCCGGCCTGCTCCGCACCGGAGACAACATGTACGGCGTCTCCGGCAACTCGGGCGGCGCGGTGCTCGGCTTCCCGCTCGAGGGGTCGCAGAGCTTCCTGACCTCGGGTGCGCTCGAGATGAGCAACGTCGATCTCGCGCAGGAATTCACGAACCTCATCGTCGCGCAGCGCGGCTTCCAGGCCAACGGGCGCGTGATCACGACGAGTGACGAGATGCTGACCGAGGTGGTGAACCTCAAGCGGTGATCGCGGGCCGCCCGCGCGCCGCCCCGAGTGGGCGGCGCGCTGGGCGGCAGCCCCCGCCGTGCGACGCGGCACATCGTGCCGCCCGTCGGGATCCGGCACGATCGGCCGGATCCCGCCACACACATACAACTCGTTGCAGCCCAACAGCTTCCGTGTCACGTCCGACGTGGCACGGGCGCTGCTTTTCCGGGGGGCCGAACCTCTGCCCACAGGTCTTCACCGATGGCCGACACCGAGACGCCCGCCGCCGACGGCGAGAAGAAGAAGAAGGGGCTCCCCCCCGCCGCGCTCCCCGCCCTCGCCATCGCGCTCGGCATCGGCGGCGGCGGCTTCGTCGGCGCCAGCGTCGTCGCGCCCAGGCTCACGCACGGCATCGGCACCGGCGTCGTCTCGGCCGCGGAACTCTCCGTCGCCAAGGCGACGAAGGCCAAGGGCGACCACGCCGGAGACGGCGAGGAGCACGGCGACGGCGAGGAGCACGCCGACGAGGAGAGCGAAGACGGCGAGGAGGGCGGTGACGAGAAGAAGTCCGACGCCCCCGCCGGTCCCCCCGCCGTCTACACCGTCGCCGATCTCGTGCTCAATCCCGCCGGCTCGGGCGGCCAGCGCTTCGTCATGCTCTCCGTCGCGATGGAAGCGAAGGATTCGGCCACCGTCGCGATGCTCGAGGCGCGCGATCCCGAGATCCGCGACGCGATCCTCGCCCTCGTCGGCGGCAAGACCGTCGAGCAGCTCGCCGAAGTCACCGCGCGCGAACCGCTCAAGACCGAGATCATCGCCACCGTCGCGCGCATCACGAAGAAGAAGAAGGGCGTGAAGCGCGTCAGCTTTCCGCAGTTCGTCATCCAGTGACGACGATGTCGAGCGACGGCCTCTCCCAGAACGAGATCGATCGCCTTCTCGGCGGCGGCGCCGGCGTGCTCCCCGACGCGAGCAGCCTCGCGTCGTCGCGCGCCGCGACCGAAGTCGAGGTGCTGCCGTACGACTTCCGTCGCCCACACCGCATCTCCAAGGAGCGGCTGCGCGCGCTCGAGGCGATGTACGAGCGCATGCTCAAGGGGCTCGAGAGCTTCCTGCTCGCGCGCCTGCGCGGCACCGTCGAGCTGCGGCTGCAGTCCGTCGAGCAATTCACGTACGGCGAGTTCCAGCTCGGGCTCCCGGCGCCGTGCGGCGCCTTCCTGATGGACATCAACGGCCGCGAAGGAGCTCGCGGCGTCATCGACATCGGCCTCGAGTTCGCCTTCTACATCGTCGATCGCCTCTTCGGCGGCGGATCGACGCCCTCGATCTTCGCGCGTCCGCTCACCCCGCTCGAAGTGAGCGCGGTGCGCCTCTTCGCCGATCGCGTGGCGCAGGTGCTGAGCGAGGTCTGGCAGGAAGTGATCTCGCTCGAGATGGACATCTGCGGCTTCGAGTCGAGCCCCGAGATCCTGCAGGCCGGCAATCGCGAGGACCCGGTGCTGGTCGCGAACGTCGAGGTGGTGATGGCCGGCGCGACGTCGCTGATGTCGATCTGCCTCCCGTTCACCGCGCTCGAGGAATACTTCGCGTCGAGCGAGACGCGCCGCGTCACGACCGCGATGCGCAGCGAAGCCGAAGTCGCGATCCAGCGGCGCAACGCCGAAGGCTCGCTGCGCGCGACGCGCGTCCCCGTCGCGGCGCGGCTGCCGCAGTTCCGCATGACGATGCGCGATCTCTCGCGTCTCGCGGTCGGCCAGGTGATCAACACCGGCATCACGCGCGACACGCTCCTCCCGCTGCTCGTGCACGGCCAACCGCGCTTCGTCGCAGCCGTCGGCCGCACCGGCTCAAAGCTCGCCGCCCGCCTCGTGGACGGGCGCATCCCCGAGGGACGCCCGCTCGGTGTCCTCGTGCAGACCCCCGACGACGCGACCACGCCATGAATCCGGCCGAGATCGAAGCCCTCATCGCCGCCAAGAAGGCGGGCATGAACCTGCAGGACGTCGCCGCGACCGCACCGCGTGGCGGCGACGAGTCGATGCACGACTACGGCGAGCTCGATCCCGGCCTCGCCGGCGGCAGCGAAGTGCCGATGGGTGCGCTGCTCGACCTCACGCTCCCCGTCGCCATCGAACTCGGACGCACGACGATGACGATCCAGGAGATCCTGCAGCTCGGCCGCGGCTCGGTCGTGCAGCTCGATCGTCTCGCCGGCGAACCGATCGACATCTACGTCGGCGATCGTCGCTTCGCCGAGGGCGAAGTGGTGGTGCTCGGCGAGAACTTCGGCGTGCGCGTGACGCGCATCCTCGCGCGCAGCACCGGCCCGGAGCTCGTGGGATGACCGGCGCCGGCTGGGCGGGCGTCGCGGGGACGCTCGCCATGGTCGTCGCACTGATCCTCGTGCTCGCCCGCCTCGCGCGCCGCTTCCTGCCGGGCGCCGTCGGCGCCGATGCGCAGGGCGTGCGCGTCGTCCAGCGCATCGCGCTCGGCCAGAAGCAGTCGATCGCCGTCGTCGAGATCGCGGGGCGCCGCATCGCGCTCGGCGTCGGTGAAGGCGGTGTGCGCCAACTGTTCACGATCGACGATGACATCGCGGCCGACGTGCGTCGTGCGCCGACGACCGACGCCGACGACGCGCGCCACATCATCGCGCCCGTGATGCACGCGGCGGACGTGCCCGTCATGCACGCCACACGCACGCATGACGCGCACGCCGCGCCCGCGCACGCGACGAGCACGACGCACACGACGACCGCGCACGACACGCCGCTCGAGATCTCGCTCGTCGCCGGCGAGCCGGCGCGCGTCGCCGTCCCCTCGCCGACCGACTGGCTGCGTCGCATTCCCGCGGCCGCGGTCGCCGGGCCACGCGAGACGCCGGTACGCATGCCGACGCACCGCACACTCGCCGCGATTCCCGCACCGCTCATCATGCCGACACCGCTCGTGGTGCCGGCCATCCCCGCCGCACGCCTGCCGACGCTCGCCGAGGTCGCCGCGTCGCGCGAGCGCGTCGGCCCGCTCGACGACGTCTTCGCGGCCGCCGATCGCGTCACGACGCCGGCCCCGCGTCCGGCACGCCGACCCGTCGCGACGCGTGACACCGACGGCGCCATCGCGCGCACGCTCGAACAGGAGTCGCCCTTCGGCGACGCGCTCCGCATGGCGCTGCGTGGCGTGGCGATGCTCGCCGTCACGTCGCTCATCGCGCTCGCGCCGCATCGCGCCGACGCGCAGGACACCACGGGTGGGTTCCGCCCCGTCCCTGCCGGCGCCGCCCGACCCGGCCCGCGCGATCTGCCGCGACGCGCCGACGCCAACGTCACCCCACCGCGCCCCGACCGCCCGGCCCGCACCGCGGCGCCGGGCGGTGGCGTCCCGACCATCGCGCCCCTCGTCCCGGCGCAGAAGGCCGCCGACATCGCCGCGTTCCGCGCGAAGGCCGCCGGCGCCGCACCGCTCACGACCGCCCAGGCGCAGCGCATCACGCGGCGCGCCGACAGCGCGATCGCCGCCGTCGCGCCGACGATCGACCTGCAGTTCGGCAAGTCCGCCAACGGCGAAGGGCTCCGCCTGAGCGGCACCGTCGGCGTCGTGCTCATGATGGGGCTGCTCTCGCTGCTCCCCTTCCTGCTCCTGATGATGACGGCGTTCACGCGCATCCTCGTCGTCCTCAGCTTCCTCAAGCAGGCGCTCGGCACGCAGGGCACGCCGCCGGGGCAACTCATGGCCGCGCTCGCGCTCGTGATCAGCGGCTTCGTCATGGCGCCGACGCTGCGTGAGGTCAACACCGTCGCGCTCGAGCCGTGGATGGAGGGCCGCATCGAGCAGGTCGAGATGATGCAGCAGGCCGTCGTACCGTTCCGCACCTTCATGCTCGCGCAGGTGGGCGACAAGGAGCTGCAGGCCTTCGTGGATCTCGCCGAGATCCCGCAGCCGAAGACGCGCGAGGAGGTGCCGCTGCCGGTGCTCGTCAGCGCCTTCGCCACGAGTGAACTGCGCACCGCCTTCCAGATCGGCTTCGCACTCTTCCTGCCGTTCATCGTCGTCGACGTCGTCGTCAGTGCGGTGCTCATGAGCATGGGCATGATGATGCTCCCGCCGGCGATGATCTCGCTCCCGTTCAAGCTGCTGCTCTTCGTGCTCGTCGACGGATGGACGCTCGTCGTGACGGGGCTCGTGCAGAGCTTCCGCTGACGGTTGTCCACGCTGTCCACGCGTTCTCCACATGCCGATGTCGCTCGAGGCGGGGATGCAGCTCGCCTTCCTGCTGCTCACGCGATTGAGCGGCATGGCGCTCGTCGCACCGTTCTTCGCGTCGCGCACGATCCCCGTCACGCTCCGCACCGCGCTGCTCGTCGCGCTCACCGCGCTGCTCCTGCCGGCCGCCAGGGCGCACGCGGTCGCCGGTGCAGCGGTGACGCCGGCGACGTTCGCGACGGAGTTCGTCGTCGGGCTCGCGATCGGCCTCGGGAGCGCGATCGTCGTCGCCGGCGCGCAGGCCGCCGGTGACTTCATGGCGGTGCAGATCGGCCTGCAGGGCGCGAGCGTCCTCGATCCGATGACGAGCGTGCAAGTTCCGACGCTGGGCCAGTTCATGACCGCCTTCGCGACGCTGCTCCTCCTCGCTGCCGGCGGTCACCTGCTCATGCTCGAAGCGGTGGGCGAGACGCTCCGTGTCGTGCCGCCTGGCAGCATGCTCGATCTCGCCCCCGGCCTGCTCGTGATGGGAAAGACGGGCGGCGAACTCCTCGCCCTCGGCATCCTCTTCGCCGCACCGGCGATCGCCGCGACGATGCTCGCGAACGTGGTGCTCGGCATCCTCGTCAAGGCGGCGCCATCGCTCAACCTGCTCGCGGTCGCGTTCCCGCTGCAGATCGCCGCAGGGCTCACCACCGTCGGCGCCGGCCTCGCGCTCACCGCCACCTGGTTCACGTCGTGGGAAGGGCGTCAGCTGCAGTATCTCGAGCGGTTCATCGCCCCGATGCTCGGCACGCGTTGATCTTCAAGCCGCGAGCGACGCATGGCCGACACCGACAGCGAGAAGACGGAGGAACCCACCGGCAAACGACTCTCCGAGACGCGGGCCAAGGGCAACATCCCGCGCTCCGCCGAACTCTCGGGCGCGGTGCTCCTGCTCGGTGGCGCGATGATCCTCTCGGCGATGCTCCCGAGGATCGCGGGCTTCCTCGTCGAGGAGATGCGCGCGTGGCTCTGGCGCGCCGGTGCGGACGTGCATCGCGGCGACGATCTCGTCGCCGGCGTGACCTCGCTCGGCTGGCGCGTGCTCTGGCAGGTGACGGCGGTGAGCGGCGCGCTCGCGCTCGTGAGCTTCGCCACCGGTGCCGCACAGGCGCGCGGCATCTTCACCTTCGAGACGCTCGCGCCGAAGTGGGATCGCATCAGCCCCGTCGCGGGACTCAAGCGGCTCCTCGGCGTGCAGTCGCTCGTCACGCTGGTCAAGAGCGTCGTCAAGCTCGTGATCATCGGCGCGGTCGCGTGGAGCGCGGCCGACGGCGTCTGGGCCGACACGCTCTCGCTCGCGCAGCGTGGCCCGATGGCGCTCGTGCTCCTCGTGCGCGACCACGGCTTCACGCTCCTCTTCCGCGTCGGCATCGCCTGGGCCGCACTCGCCGCCGCCGACTACGGCTGGGAATGGTGGCGCTGGAAGAAGGGGCTGATGATGACGAAGCAGGAGGTCAAGGAGGAGAACAAGAGTCAGGAAGGCGATCCGCTCATCAAGCAGCGTCTCCGCTCCGCCGCCCGCGCGCTCGCGCGCAAGCGCATGCTCGCCGACGTGCCGAAGGCCGACGTGGTCGTCGTCAACCCGGTGCACATCGCCGTCGCGCTCCGCTACGACCCCGCGCAGTGGCCCGCCCCATTCGTCGTCGCGATCGGCCAGCGCAAGATGGCCGAGAAGATCAAGGCGATCGCCTACGAGGCCGGCGTCCCCGTGATCGAGAACAAACCCGTCGCCCGCGCCCTCCTCGCCGCCAACGTGCAGCCCGGCACCATGATCCCCGTCGAGCTCTACGTCGCCGTCGCCGAGATCCTCGCCTTCGTCATGCGCCAGCGTGACCGCTTCGGTGCACGCTGGGCCGGCACCGCACTCGTCGACGACTGACGGGCGCGACGCACGCGACGAACGCGACGAACAGACCAAGACCTCAACGCGACGAACGCGACGACGCGACGGGGTCGGCGCGCTGCACGCAGTATCCGTGCGCGCGCCGAGATCGTTGAACCACTCGGTACGGCAGGAACGGCAGGAACTGCAGGAACGGCAGGGCCCATGGAAGTCCGTGGCGGGCACGCATGCCGTCGTGCGCCGCGAACCCATCAAAAGCCTTTGGAATGGCCCCGCACGCACGAGTGCTCCCGACGCGCGTGGATGCTCGTGCGGTCCTGCCGTTCCTGCCGTTCCTGCAGTACCGAGTGGTTCAGCGGTCCTGAAGCATGCACGGACGCTTCGTGACGCGCGCCGACCCCCGTCGCGTCGTCGCGTCCGTCGCGTTGAGGTCTTCTTCTGTTCGTCGCGCCCGTCACGACCGTCGCGTCCTTACCGCCGATACGGCGAGAAGCAGGGCTAGAGTCCGATGGACACCATGATCTGCGTCACGCGATTCTGCGACGAGACGTCGCGGGTGAAGTCGCGCAGGCCGGCGGTGTACCGCACGCCGAGGCCCCAGTCTCGTCCGCGATGGCGCAGCACCAGACCGGCGCCGGCGCTGGCGCCGTAGTCGACGCGCTCGATGCCACCGAGACGATCACAGCCAAGATCCCGGCCACCCAACGAGAAGTCGCACTGGAGGTTGAGCGCGACCGACGGCCCCAGTTCCACGAACGGTCGGACCGCGCGCCCGCCGGGCAGGTTCACGCGTGCCAGGACCGGGACTTCGACGTAACTCGTGCGGATCCGCGCGACACCGAGGTCCGTGTTCGGTTCGCGCGTTCCCTTCTGCACGACGTGCAGCTCGGGCCGGATCCCGAACCAGGTCGACACCCGAACGTTCGTCGCGACACCGAGCGATCCGCCCCAGAGCCCGTCACCGATCAGCGACCCGCTGGCGTTCGCTCGGCTGGCACCGATGACGATAGACATACGGGTAGTGCGCTCGACGTCCGCACTCGCCGTCGATTGACACTCCCCCGATGCACCCGCAGTCACGCTCATTACAGCACCGACGATCCAGCGTGATCGACTGCACGACGGCATCTACTTACTCCGAGCCATGAACGACGTTCGGTCCGATGTGGACGGCAACGGCAAAGCGAACAGACACGGTAAGGCAGGCAACAACAGGGACGACAGGCAACGACAGATGCCTCCAATGCCATCGTTCGGAGGGCGCGACGAGCGCGACGAACGCGACGAACAGAAGAAGACCTCAACGCGACGAACGCGACGACGCGACGGGGTCGGCGCGCTGCACGCAGCATCCGTGCGCGCGCCGAGATCGCTGAACCACTCGGCACGGCAGGAACGGCAGGAACGGCAGGGCCCGTGGAAGTCCGTGGCGGGCAAGCATGCCGTCGTGCGCCGCGAACCCATCAAAGGCCTTTGGTATGGCCCCGCACGCTCGAGTGCTCCCGACGCGCGTGGATGCTCGTGCGGTCCTGCAGTTCCTGCAGTACCGAGTGGTTCAGCAGTCCTGAAGCATGCACGGACGCGTCGTGACGCGCGCCAACCCCCGTCGCGTCGTCGCGTCCGTCGCGTTGAGGTCTTCTTCCGTTCGTCGCGTTCGTCGCGTTCGTCGCGCCCGTCGCGCCCGTCGCGCCCGTCGCGCCCGTCGCGCCCGTCGCG
>ERZ1066136.701-NODE-701-length-22139-cov-11.483517_pt1 | contig 22139 bp, 19 predicted proteins | sample MGYA00382783_ERZ1066136 | MGnify/ENA primary metagenome ERZ1066136 (study PRJEB33369, sample SAMEA5778366) | biofilm metagenome | biome: Industrial cooling water; feature: Water cooling tower basin; material: Biofilm | place: United Arab Emirates | collected... | reverse complement strand
CCCCTGCGCCAGTGCCGATGAAGCTGCATCGCTGCATGCTCGCATCGCCCGGGGTGCCGTGCAAGCGCGGCGGCTGCGCCGGGGGTGAGCTGCCTAGAATCTGCTGCCCCGCCAACGTGCCCTGCGCCGGAGTCCTGCACCGTTGCCCTCGTTCCTGCCCCGGCTGCCGCCCGGCGACCTGCTGCGCGACCCGTCCTACGCGCGCCTCTTCGGCTCCATCCTCACCGCGAGCTTCGGCAACCAGGTGATGATGCTGGCGCTGCCGCTGACCGCGGCCGTGCTGCTCAAGGCCACGCCGCTGCAGATGGGGCTGCTCACGGCCATCGAGCTGCTGCCCTTCCTGCTGTTCAGCCTGCCCTCGGGCGTGTGGCTGGACCGCGTGCGCAAGCTGCCCGTCTACGTGGTGGGCGAGCTCACCGTGGCGGCCTGCGCGCTCAGCGTGCCGCTGGCCTGGTGGATGGGCTGGCTCTCGATGCCCTGGCTGTACGTGATCGGCTTCGTCATCGGCACCGTGCACACGGTGTCGGGCACGGCGGCGCAGATCGTGCTCACGCAGGTGGTGGCGCGCGAGCGCCTCGTGGAGGCGCACGCCAAGAACGCGCTGGCCACCTCGGGCTCGGAGGTCATGGGCCCGGGCCTGGCCGGCGCGCTCATCAAGGCCTTCGGCGCGCCGCTGGCGATGATCGTCAACGCCGTGCTGCTCATCGGCTCGGCGCTCATCCTCAAGGGCATCCGCGTGCACGAGCGCCGCGAGCCGCGCCCGCCGGGCAGCGACACGCTGGCCCACTTCTGGCGTGACCTGGTGCTGGGCGTGCGCTTCTGCGCGCACACGAAGCTGCTGGTGGTGCTGGCGGTGCTGATGGGCGTGTGGCAGATGGCGCACTACGCGGCCATGGTGGTGCAGATCCTGTTCGCCACGCGCACGCTGGGCCTCTCCGAGCAGGCCGTGGGCCTGTGCTACATGGGCATGGGCGTGGGCACCATCCTGGGCAGCGTCTTCGGCCGCCGCGTGAGCCACCGCATCGGCCCCGGGCCCTGCCTCGTGGTGGGCTACGCCATCACGGGCGCGGGCTGGCTGATCCTGGCCGTGGCGCCGGCCAACGCCTGGGGCGTGGCGGCGTTCGCGCTGATGCTGATGATGTTCACCACCGGCGCGGTCTTCATCTTCATCAACTTCCTCGCGCTGCGCCAGGCCGTGACGCCCGAGCCGCTGCTGGGCCGCATGACGGCCACCATGCGCTGGCTCACGCTGCTGGCCGCCGGTCCCGGCGCGCTGCTGGGCGGCTGGCTGGGCGAGCACGTGGGTCTGCGCGCGGCCCTGGCCTTCGCGGGCGTGACGACGCTGGGGCTGGTGGTGGTGGCCTGGCGGCTGAAGCTCATCCGCGAGCTGCGCCAACTGCCCGAGCCCGAGCGCGAGAGCGAGTGGCTGGGCCTGGAGGCCGACGTGCGGCCCGCGGGCTGAGCACCGCGCCCGCCCGCGCTCAGCCCGTGGGCGCCAGCGTGTCGACCGCGTCCGTGATGACGCTGGCCACCCCCAGCTGCACGAGGCGCTGCGCCTCGGCGGCGTCGTTCACCGTGTAGCAGGCCCCGTGCAGGCCCAGGGCCTGCAGGCGGGCCGCCAGCGCGGCGTCGAAGACGCGGTGGTTGGTGACGACGCCGATGCAGCCCAGCTGCCGGGCCACGGCCTCCCAGCCGTCCCACAGCGTGTCGAGCAGCAGCGCGCGGGGCACGCCGGGGGCGGCTTCGAGCGCGCCCTGCAGCGCCTCGGGCCGGAACGAGCTGAACAGCAGCGGGCTGCCGCCCGCCGGCCAGTGCGCGGCGCACCAGGCGCCCACGGCGCGGCCGGTGGCGAGCTCGTGCCCCGGCGTGGGCTTGATCTCGATGTTGAGCGCGAAGCCGTTGCGCTGCACGTACGCGGCGATGGCGTCCAGGCTGGGCGGCGGCTCGCCGGCGTAGGCGCGCGAGTGCCAGCCGCCGGCGTCCAGGCGGGACAGCTCGGCCCAGGGCCGCTCACCCGCCGTGCCGCGCGCGGGCGTGGTGCGCTCCAGCGTGGCGTCGTGCAGCAGGAAGGGCAGGCCGTCGGCGCTGAGCTTCACGTCGCACTCGAAGGCGCGGTAGCCGTGCGCCGCGCCCAGGCGGAAGGCGGCCAGGGTGTTCTCGGGCGCGAGCTTGCCGGCGCCGCGGTGGGCGACCCAGCGGGGCAGGGGCCAGGGTGTCGCGGGCATGGTGGCGACCCCCGTTCAGGCCTCGACGCGGCGGCCGTCGGCCGGGTCGAACCAGTGCAGCCGCTCGGCCGCGGCCTGCAGGTGCAGCTGCTCGCCGCGCCGCGGCGGCGGCAGCGTGCCGTCGATGCGCCAGGTGAAGGGCGAGCCGGCCAGCTGGCCGTAGACCAGGCGCTCGGCGCCCAGCATCTCGACCAGGTCGACGACGAAGGGCCAGCCGCCCTCGGCCGTGGCGGGCTCGGCGTGCTCGGGGCGCAGGCCCAGCAGCAGGGCGCCGTCGCGCGGGGCGCGCGCGGGCAGGGCCACGCGGTGGTCGCCGATGCGCGCGTGGCCGCCCTCGGCCTGCACGGGCACCAGGTTCATGGGCGGGCTGCCGATGAAGCCGGCGACGAACGTGGTCCGCGGCCGGCCGTAGACCTCCTCGGGCGTGCCGATCTGCTCGATGCGGCCGGCGTTCATCACGATCATGCGCTGCGCCAGCGTCATGGCCTCGACCTGGTCGTGCGTGACGAAGAGCGAGGTCACGCCGAGCTCGGCGTGCAGTTTCTGGATCTCGAGCCGCGTCTGCGCGCGCAGCTTGGCGTCGAGGTTGGACAGCGGCTCGTCGAACAGGAACACCGCCGGCTGCCGCACGATGGCGCGCCCCATGGCCACGCGCTGGCGCTGGCCGCCCGACAGCTGCCGCGGCTTGCGGTCGAGCAGGTGCGAGAGCTCCAGCGTCTTGGCGGCCTTCTCGACGCGCGCCTTCACCTCGGCCTCAGGCACCTTGCGGATGCGCAGGCCGTAGGCCATGTTGTCGAAGACCTTGAAGTGCGGGTACAGCGCGTAGTTCTGGAACACCATCGCGATGTCGCGCTCGCTGGGCTCGACCTCGTTGACGACGCGGCCGCCAATGGCGATCTCGCCGCCGCTGATGGCCTCCAGGCCCGCCACCATGCGCAGCAGAGTGCTCTTGCCGCAGCCGCTGGGGCCGACGATGACGACGAACTCGCCGTCGGTGATCTCGGCGTCCACGCCGTGGATGACGGGGTTGGCCGTGGCGCCAGTGCCGTAGCGCTTGACCACCTGGCGCAGGCTGATCGCTGCCATTCGTGTGCGTGCCTTCCTACTTTTCGGAGTCGACCAGGCCCTTGACGAACCAGCGCCGCATCAGCACCACCACCAGCGCCGGCGGCAGCACCGCCAGCAGCGTGGTGCCCATGACCTGCGGCCAGTCGGTGGTGGCGTCGCCGGTGCCGATCATCTTGGTGATGCCCACGACGATGGTGTCGAGCCGGTTGTCGGTGGTGATGAGCAGCGGCCAGAGGTACTGGTTCCAGCCGTAGATGAAGAGGATCACCGACAGCGCGGCGATGTTGGTGGCCGACAGCGGCAGCACCACGTCCTTGAAGAAGCGCAGCGGGCCCGCGCCGTCGATGCGCGCGGCCTCGACGAGCTCGTCGGGGATGGTCAGGAAGAACTGCCGGAACAGCAGCGTGCCGGTGGCGCTGGCGATCAGCGGCAGCGTCAGGCCGGTCATGGTGTTGATGAGGCCGAGGTCGCTCACGACCTCGTAGGTGGGCATGATGCGCACCTCCACCGGCAGCATCAGCGTCAGGAAGATGAGCCAGAACGCGACCATGCGGCCCGGGAACTGGAAGAACACGATCGCGTAGGCCGACAGCAGGCTCAGCACGATCTTGCCCGCGGTGATGATCAGCGCCATCAGCAGGCTGTTCCACATCATCTGCCACACCGGCGGGCTCAGGTAGGTGCCCTGCAGGCCCTGCAGCAGGATGGTGCGGTAGGTGTCCAGGCCGTGCGGGCCGGGCAGCGCCGGCATGGGCGCCTGGGCCACGTCGGAGGGCGTGAGCGTGCTCGCGACGAAGGCGATGTACAGCGGGAACGCCGTGACCGCGATGCCCAGCCACAACACGGCATGGGCCAGCCAGGCCATGCCAGGGCGCAGCGGGTCGGCGGCGGCGGTGTGCGGGGCGGCGGCGCTCATCCGTAGTGCACCCGCCGCTCGACGAAGCGGAACTGCAGGATCGTCAGCGCGACCACCATCACCATCAGCACCACGCTCTGCGCGGCGCTGCCGCCGAGGTCGAGGTTGTGCACGCCGTCCTTGTAGACCTTGTAGACCAGCGTCTCGGTGGCCGCGGCCGGCCCGCCCTGCGTGACGGCGCTGATGACGCCGAAGGTGTCGAAGAACGCGTACACCAGCCCCACCACGAGCAGGAAGAAGGTGGTGGGCGACAGCAGCGGGAAGATGATGGTCCAGAAGCGCCGCATCGGGCGCGCGCCGTCGATGGCGGCGGCCTCGAGCAGGCTCTTGGGGATGCTCTGCAGCCCGGCCAGGAAGAACAGGAAGTTGTAGGCCACCTGCTTCCAGGCCGAGGCCAGGATGACCAGCCACATCGCGTCGGAGCCGTCGAGCGTGGGGTTCCAGTCCACGCCCAGCGCCTTGAGCCACCAGGCCAGCACGCCGATGGACGGGTTGAACATGAACAGCCACAGCACGCCGGCCACCGCGGGCGCGATGGCGTAGGGGATCAGCATCGCGGTGGTGTAGGCCGTGGCCCCGCGCACGATGCGGTCGGCCATCACGGCCAGCAGCAGCGCCGGCACCATGGCCAGCAGGGTGACCGCGGCCGAGAAGTAAAGCGTGCGCCAGAAGGCCGCCACGTAGCCCTCGTCGGCGAACACGGCGCGGAAGTTCTCGAGCCCCACGAACTGCACGCTCGTGCCGAAGGCGTCCTGCTGCAGCACGCTCATGTAGAGCGCCTGGCCGCCGGGCCAGTAGAAGAACACCAGCGTCACCGCCAGCTGCGGGGCGAGCAGCAGCCAGGGCAGCAGCTTGTGCGGGAAGACGACGCGTCGTTGCATGGGGGCGCGATGCTAGCGGCAAGCCGGCCCCGAAGCGGCGCGGCGGCCCGCGGAGGGGCCGCCGCGTCGCGGCGTGGGGCCGGCCGGGCGGGCGGTGCTCAGCCCGCGGTGCGCTCGAAGGCGCGCAGCAGCGCGTTGCCGCGGCGCTCGGTGTTGCGCAGCGCGTCGGCCGGCGTCTGCGCGCCCTGCAGGGCCTTCTCGACCTCTTCATGGAAGACGTCGCGGATCTCCGTCCAGCGGCCGAAGCGGTAGCCGTTGGTGTTCTCGCCCTTGGCCGCGTTGATGAGGCTCAGGATCGGGACGTCGCGGCCGGGGTTCTTGGCGAAGAAGCCCTCGTCCTGCATGGCCTTGAAGGCGCTGTTGGTGGCGGGCAGGAAGCCGGTGGTCTTGGCCCACTCCGTCATGACCTTGTCGCTGCGCAGGAAGTTCAGGAACTGCGCCACGCCGCGGAACTCGGCCTGGCTGCGGTTGGGCGCGTTGAAGACCCACAGCGAGGCGCCGCCGATGGTGGTGGCGTAGGGCGCGCCCTTCACGTCGGGCCAGTGCGGCAGCTGCGCGGTGCCGAACTCGAACTTCGCGCCCTGGGTGATCGCGCCCAGGCCGCCCGAGCTCTGCGTGAGCATCGCGCACTCGCCGCTGATGAACTTGGCGGCGGCGTCGTTGCTGCGGCCGCCGTAGTCGAAGCTCTTGTCCTTCTGCATGTCCACCAGGGTCTGCAGCTGGCGCTCGAGCACCTTGTTGTTGGCCAGCTGCAGCGAGGCGTCGAGGCCGCCGCGGCCGTTGCCCTGGGTGCCGAAGGCGATGTTGTGGCGCGAGGCGAACTGCTCCAGCATCACCCAGGCCATCCAGGTGGTGGTGTAGCCGCAGGCGGCGGCGTTGGTGCTGCGGATCTTCTTGGCCGCGTCGATCAGCTGCGGCCAGGTCTGCGGCGGCTTGTTGGGGTCGAGGCCGGCCTTGCGGAAGGCGTCCTTGTTGTAGAAGAGCACGGTGGTGCTCACGTTGAAGGGCATCGACAGCAGGTCGCCGTTGGGCAGGCCGTAGTAGCCGCGCGCCGGCGCGATGAAGTCGGCCGGGTTGAACTGCAGCCCGGCGCGCTTGAAGACCTCGCTCACCGGCACCACGGCGCCCTTGGCCTGCATCATGTCGCCGCTGCCGGCGTCGAACATCTGCATGATGTGCGGCGGGTTGCCGGCGCGGAAGGCCGCGACCGCGGCGGCGCGCTGCTCGGGGTACTGGCCCTTGAACGACACGACCACGCGGTACTCGTTCTGGGTCTTGTTGAAGTCCTCGCCGAAGCGCGTGAGCAGCTCGCCGCCCTGGCCCGTGAGGCCCATCCACATCTGGATCTCGATCGGCCGCTGCTGGGCGGCGGCGGGCAGGGCGATGGCGGCGCCCAGCGCGGCGGCCAGGGTGGCGCGGCGCAGGGGCTGGAACGGGCTCGGTAGACGCATGGGATTTCTCCTCGGTTCTTGGATTGGGGCAGGGGCCGACGGCCTCGGGCACCTGCCGGGGGCGGCGCGAGTGTCGTCGCGCCGGATGACAGTTGCGTTTCTCGCGGCGCCTGCCCTTTCAGGCAATCCGGGATAGCCCGTTCGGCGCCCAACAGGCCCCGGCCCTGGGTTGACATCGCCCCGGTGCCGTCATGGCAGGGCATTCGACTAGCATTAACCCTCGTTGCAACGGGCAGACAACGCCCCGGTGCGGCGCGCTGCAGCCGGCAGCCGAGAGCCCCCCATGAACGCCCCCCAAGCCCTGCCCTCCACCGCTGCCCTCGCCGCCCTCGAATCCCAGGAGGGCGGGCACGCCGCCCGGCTGCGCGAGATTCCCTACAACTACACCTCGTTCTCCGACCGCGAGATCGTCATCCGCCTGCTCGGCCGCCGGGCCTGGGAGATCCTGCAGCAGCTGCGCGACGAGCGCCGCACGGGCCGCAGCGCGCGCATGCTCTACGAGGTGCTGGGCGACATCTGGGTGGTGCAGCGCAACCCCTACCTCGAGGACGACCTGCTCGAGAACCCCAAGCGCCGCCAGCTGCTGATCGACGCCCTGCAGCACCGACTGGCCGAGGTGGCCAAGCGCCGCACCCCGGCCGACGACGCCGCGCGCGACGCGCTCGTGGGCGAGCTGCTCACCGCCGCGCGCGCCGCGGTGGACGCCTTCTCGGCGCGCTTCCGCGCCGTCTGGGACCTGCGCAAGGCCACGCGCCGCGTGCTCGGCCGCGCCACGGCCAAGGACAACATCAAGTTCGACGGCCTCTCCCGCGTGAGCCACGTGACCGACGCCACCGACTGGCGCGTCGAGTACCCCTTCGTCGTGCTTACGCCCGACACCGAGGCCGAGATGGCCGAGCTCGTGGCCGGCTGCGTGGAGCTGGGCCTCACCATCATCCCGCGCGGCGGCGGCACGGGCTACACGGGCGGCGCGGTGCCGCTCACCTGGAAGAGCGCCGTCATCAACACCGAGAAGCTCGAGGCCATGAGCGAGGTGGAGATGGTCACGCTGCCCGGCGTGCCGCACCCGGTGGCCACGGTGTTCAGCGAGGCCGGCGTCGTCACCCAGCGCGTGGCCGATGCCGCCGAGCGCGCGGGCTACGTCTTCGCGGTGGACCCCACCAGCGCCGAGGCCAGCTGCATCGGCGGCAACATCGCCATGAACGCCGGCGGCAAGAAGGCCGTGCTCTGGGGCACGGCGCTGGACAACCTGGCCAGCTGGAAGATGGTCACGCCGCAGGCCACCTGGCTGGAGGTCGTGCGCCTGAACCACAACCTCGGCAAGATCCACGACGCGCCCGTGGCCAGCTTCGAGCTGCGCCACTATGACGCGACCGGCAGGAAACTCGAGCGCACCGAGCGGCTCGACATCCCGGGCTCGGTGTTCCGCAAGGAAGGCCTGGGCAAGGACGTCACCGACAAGTTCCTGGCCGGCCTGCCCGGCATCCAGAAGGAAGGCTGCGACGGCCTGATCACCAGCGCGCGCTGGATCGTGCACCGCATGCCGCAGGCCGTGCGCACGGTGTGCCTGGAGTTCTTCGGCAACGCGCGCGAGGCCGTGCCCAGCATCGTCGAGATCAAGGACTACCTGTTCTCGCTGCGCGACCAGGGCGTGCTGCTGGCGGGCCTGGAGCACCTCGACGACCGCTACCTCAAGGCCGTGGGCTACGCGACCAAGAGCAAACGCGTGGTGGGCGCCAACGCCCGCGGCGGCCTGCCCAAGATGGTGCTGATCGGCGACATCGTCGGCGACTCCGAGGACGCCGTCGCCCGCGCCACCAGCGAGGTCGTGCGCATCGCCAACTCGCGCAGCGGCGAGGGCTTCGTGGCCGTGAGCGCCGACGCGCGCAAGAAGTTCTGGCTCGACCGCAAGCGCACGGCCGCCATCGCCAAGCACACCAACGCCTTCAAGATCAACGAGGACGTGGTGATCCCGCTGCCCCGCATGGGCGAGTACACCGAGGGCATCGAGCGCATCAACATCGAGCTGAGCCTGCGCAACAAGCTCGAGCTGGTCGATGCGCTGGAGGCGCTGTTCCGCAAGGGCAGGCTGCCGCTGGGCCGCAGCGACGATGCGCAGGAGATCCCGGGCGCCGAGCTGCTGGAAGACCGCGTGCAGCAGGCCCTGCAGCTGCTGGCCGACGTGCGAGGCCTGTGGCAGCACTGGCTCAACGGCCTCGACGTCCCGCAGCCGCGCGACGACGGCACGCCCGGCGAGACCTTCTTCGCCCAGCTGCAGGACTGGCGCCTGCGCGCCAGCTGGAAGCGGCAGATCCTGCAGCCGCTGCAGCAGATCTTCGCCGGCAGCGCGTTCAAGCCGCTGCTCGACGAGTGCCGGCGCATCCACGGCGAGGTGCTGCGCGGCCGCGTGTGGGTGGCGCTGCACATGCACGCCGGCGACGGCAACGTGCACACCAACATCCCCGTCAACAGCGACAACTACGCCATGCTGCAGACGGCCCACGAGGCCGTGGGTCGCATCATGGCGCTGGCGCGGCGCCTGGGCGGCGTGATCAGCGGCGAGCACGGCATCGGCATCACCAAGCTGGAGTTCCTGACCGACGAGGAGCTGGCCTCGTTCGCCGACTACAAGCGCCGCATCGACCCCGAGGGCCGCTTCAACAAGGGCAAGCTGCTGCGCGGCGCCATGGACGGCGCCTGGTCGGCCGACCTCTCGGCCGCCTACACGCCGAGCTTCGGGCTCATGGGCCACGAGTCGCTGATCATGCAGCAGAGCGACATCGGCGCCATCTCCGACAGCATCAAGGACTGCCTGCGCTGCGGCAAGTGCAAGCCGGTGTGCGCCACGCACGTGCCGCGCGCCAACCTGCTGTACAGCCCGCGCAACAAGATCCTGGCCACCTCGCTGCTGATCGAGGCCTTCCTCTACGAGGAGCAGACGCGCCGCGGCGTGAGCGTCAAGCACTGGGAGGACTTCGAGGACGTCGCCGACCACTGCACCGTGTGCCACAAGTGCGAGAGCCCGTGCCCGGTGAAGATCGACTTCGGCGACGTCACCATGAACATGCGCAACCTGCTGCGCAAGATGGGGCAGAAGAGCTTCCGGCCGGGCAACGCGGCGGCCATGATGTTCCTCAACGCGACGAACCCGGAAGCCATCAAGCTGATGCGCAAGGGCATGGTCGACGTCGGCTTCAAGGCGCAGCGCTTCCTCAACGGCCTGCTCAAGCCGCTGGCCAAGGCGCAGACGGCGAAGCCGCCGGCCACGCTGGGCGCGGCGCCGGTCAAGGAACAGGTCATCCACTTCATCAACAAGAAGATGCCGGGCGGCCTGCCCAAGCGCACGGCGCGCGCGCTGCTGGACATCGAGGACCGCGACTACGTGCCCATCATCCGCAACCCGGCCGCGACCACGGCCGACACGGAGGCGGTGTTCTATTTCCCGGGCTGCGGCTCCGAGCGCCTGTTCAGCCAGGTGGGCCTGGCCACGCAGGCCATGCTCTGGCACGCCGGCGTGCAGACCGTGCTGCCGCCGGGCTACCTGTGCTGCGGCTACCCGCAGCGCGGCAGCGGGCAGTTCGACAAGGCCGAGCAGATCATCACCGACAACCGGGTGCTGTTCCACCGCGTGGCCAACACGCTGAACTACCTCGACATCAAGACCGTGGTGGTGAGCTGCGGCACCTGCTTCGACCAGCTGCAGGGCTACGAGTTCGACAAGATCTTCCCGGGCTGCCGCATCGTCGACATCCACGAGTTCCTGCTCGAGAAGGGCATCCGGTTGGAGGACCACACGGCCGGCTACCTCTACCACGACCCCTGCCACAGCCCGATGAAGCAGCAGGAGCCGATGAAGACCGTGAAGGCGCTGGTCGGCGACAACGTCGTCAAGAGCGAGCGCTGCTGCGGCGAGAGCGGCACGCTGGGCGTGACGCGCCCCGACATCAGCACGCAGGTGCGCTTCCGCAAGGAAGAGGAGCTGCGCAAGAACGAGAAGACGCTGCGCGAGAAGCTCGCCGCCCGCCCCGAGGTGAGCGACGCCGCCAAGGCCAACGTCAAGATCCTCACCAGCTGCCCGAGCTGCCTGCAGGGCCTCAAGCGCTACGAGGACGACATGACCAACGGCCTGCTCGAGGCCGACTACATCGTGGTGGAGATGGCCCGCGTGATGCTGGGGGAGGACTGGCTTCAGGCTTACGTGGCCAGGGCCAATGCCGGCGGCATCGAGCGCGTGCTGGTTTAATCGGCGCATGGCCACTGCCACCCTGCCAACCCCCGCCGCCCAGCCCACCGAACTCACGGTCCACCAGGCCTCGCGCGTGCTCGAGGTGGCCTTCGACGACGGTGCGCGTTTCCGCATCCCGTTCGAACTGATGCGCGTGTACTCGCCCTCGGCCGAGGTCAAGGGCCACGGCCCGGGCCAGGAGGTGCTGCAGTCGGGCAAGCGCGGCGTGACCATCACGGCGCTGCAGCCGGTGGGCCACTACGCCGTGCAGCCCAGCTTCTCCGACGGCCACGACAGCGGCATCTTCACCTGGGCCTACCTCTACGAGCTGGGCCGCGACGAGGCCGAGCTCTGGCGCCGCTACGAGGCCCGCCTGGCCGCCGCCGGCCGCGGCCGCGACGACCCCATGCCCGTGGCCGCCGGCGCCGGCTGCAGCCACCACTGAACCCACCCCCAGGACACAGCCCCGCCATGGCGCAGACGCATTTCGGCTACCAGACCGTCGACGAGGCCGAGAAGGCGGCGCGTGTGCGCGGCGTGTTCGACAGCGTCGCGGCCAAGTACGACGTCATGAATGACGTGCTGTCCTTCGGCCTGCACCGCGCCTGGAAGGCCTTCACCGTGGCCGTGGCCGACGTGCGCCCGGGCATGCACGTGCTCGACATCGCCGGCGGCACCGGCGACCTGGCGCGCGCCTTCGCCAAGCGCGCCGGGCCCACGGGCCGCGTGGTGCTCACCGACATCAACGAGGCCATGCTCAGCGTGGGCCGCGACCGCCTGCTCGACGAGGGCCTGGCCCTGCCGACGATGGTCTGCGACGCCGAGCACCTGCCGTTCCCCACGGGCACGGCCTCGGCCGGCTTCGACCGCGTGAGCGTGGCCTTCGGCCTGCGCAACATGACGCACAAGGACGCCGCCCTGGCCGAGATGGCGCGCGTACTCAAGCCCGGCGGCCGGCTGCTGGTGCTGGAGTTCTCCAAGCCCGCGCCGCTGCTGAGCAAGCCCTACGACTGGTATTCCTTCGGCTTCATGCCCTTCATGGGCAAGCTCGTGGCGGGCGACGCCGACAGCTACCGCTACCTCGCCGAGAGCATCCGCATGCACCCCGACCAGGCCACGCTGAAGGCCATGATGGGGCAGGCCGGCTTCGGCCACGTCGACGTGCACAACCTGGCCGGCGGCATCGTCGCCCTGCACGTGGGGATCAAGTGCTGAAGAGGCTGCGCCGGCGCGTCATCGCGGCCCGCACGGCCGCGAAGGCCTGGCGGCGCTCGCGGCGCGTGCGCCGCATGAAGGGCGTGCCCGAGTTCCTGCAGGTGGCGCGCCAGAGCTTCCTGGAGCTGCAGGCCGCCTGGGACCGCGCCGACTGGCGCACCCTGCAGCAGCTGGCCACCGAGCCGCTGCTGGCCGACCTGCGCGAGCAGTACGAGATGCGCGGCCCCGGCCCCAACCACACCGAGGTGCTGGAGCTGCACGCCGAGCTGCTGGCGCTGGAGGAGCTGCGCGACGCGTTCGTCGCCAGCGTCGAGTTCCGCGGCCTCATCCGCGAGAGCGACTCCGCCGCCGCGGCGCCGTTCCGCGAGCTCTGGCTGCTGGCCAACGTCAAGGCCGCCGACCGCGGCTGGAAGCTCGCGCGCGTCCAGGCACTGGCCTGAAAGCGTGAACAACGCGGCGCGCGGTGCTGGTTTCCACCCAGCCTGCGGGGGGGTGCCGGACGCGAGGTCGACACCGACCCACGGGTAAACTGCGCCGCTTCGCCCCGGGCCCGACGCGGGCCCCCAGGAAACCCCGCCATGACGCTGCTGTCCTCCGTCACCGCCCGCCGCCCGCACCTCGTCCTGGCCCTGGTGGCCGCCGCCGCCCTGCTCGCCGCCTGCGGCGAGAAGAAGGAAGGCGCCGCCACCCAGACGGCCGCCAAGGTCAACAAGGACGAGGTCACGGTCCACCAGATCAACTTCGTCCTGCAGCAGCAGCGCAACCTGCGCCCCGAGCAGACCGACGCCGCCAGCAAGCAGATCCTCGAGCGCCTGATCGACCAGCAGCTGGCGCTGCAGAAGGCCGAGGAGACCAAGATCGACCGCGACCCGCGCGTGATGCAACAGCTCGAGGCCGCGCGCCGCGAGATCATCGCCCGCGCCTACCTCGAGAAGCTCGGCGAGGCCGCGCCCAAGCCCACGCCCGAGGAGATCAAGAAGTACTACGACGAGAAGCCGGCCCTGTTCAGCCAGCGCCGCATCTACCAGATCCAGGAGATCAGCATCGAGGCGCCGCAGGAGCGGCTGCCCGAGATCCGCGAGCGCCTGGCGGCCGCGAAGAACGTCAACGAGTTCGTGCAGTACCTCAACAGCGCCGGCCTGCGCTTTTCGGGCAACCAGGCGGTGCGGGCGGCCGAGCAGCTGCCGCTGGCCTCGCTGGACGCGCTGTCCAAACTGCAGGACGGCCAGGCGCTCGTCGTGCCCACGCCCACGGGCGCCCAGGTGGCCGTGCTGGCGGGCTCGCGCATGCAGCCCGTCACCGAGGAGCAGGCGCGCCCGGCGATCGAGCAGTTCCTGCTCAACGAGCGCCGCCGCAAGCTGGTGGAAGACGAGGTCAAGGCCATGCGCGCCGCGGCCAAGATCGAGTACGTCGGCAAGTTCGCCGGCGGCCCGGGCGCGGCCGCGTCGGCGCCGGCGGCGGCCAGCCCCGCCACCCCTGCGGCCCCCGCGGCCAGCGGCGCCCTGGGCGGTGCCGACGTGAGCAAGGGCCTGGGCCTCAAGTGATGGCGACGCTGCGAGCCGCGCTGCTGGCCGGCGTGTTCGTGGGCCTGGCGGCGCCGCTGGCGCCGGCCCTGGCCCAGTCGCCCGCCGGCAACCCGCCACCGGCCGTGGCCACGTCGGGCGAGTACCGGCTGGGCACGGGCGACGTCATCCGCATCACCGTCTTCCAGAACCCCGAGCTGGCGCTCGAGACCCGGCTGACCGAGGGCGGCCAGATCACCTACCCGCTGCTGGGCACGCTGCGCCTGGGCGGCCTCACCGTCTCGGAGGCCGAGCGCGAACTGGCCGATCGGCTGGCGCGCGGCAACTTCCTGCGCAACCCGCAGGTCACGCTCGTGGTGCTGCAGGTGCGCGGCAGCCAGGCCAATGTGCTCGGGCAGGTCAACCGGCCGGGGCGCTACCCGCTGGAGACCGCCGAGACGAGGCTGTCCGACGTGATCGCGCTGGCCGGCGGCGTCTCGCCTGGCGGCGCCGACGTCATCGTCGTGACGGGCACGCGCGACGGCAAGCCCTTCCGCGAGGAGGTCGACTTCCCGGCGCTGTTCGCCCCGGGTGGCGGCGCGCGCGACATCGTGCTGCGCAACGGCGACGCGGTGTGGGTGGAGCGCCAGCCGCTCGTCTACATCTACGGCGAGGTGCAGCGCCCCGGCCCCATGCGCCTGGAGCGCGGCATGACGCTGCTGCAGGCGCTGGCCACCGGGGGCGGCCTCACGCTGCGCGGCACCGAGCGTGGCATCCGCGTGCACCGCAAGGGCAGCGATGGCACGGTCGAGGTGCTGCAGCCCGGCATGAGCGACGCACTGCGCGAGGGCGACGTGGTCTTCGTGCGCGAGAGCTTGTTCTGACCTCGGCCCGAGCGCCGTTCCGCGAGCCGAATCCGGTGGACCCCGCATGACCTTCACCCAACTCCTGGCGATCCTGCGTGCGCGCTGGATCGTGGCGCTCAGCGTGCTGGGCCTGACCGTCGGCCTGACGCTGGCGATCAGCCTGCTGCTGCCCAAGCAGTACAAGGCCACGGCCAGCGTGCTGATCGACTTCAAGCCCGACCCCATCAGCGCCCTGGCCTACGGCGGCCTGCCGTCGCCGGCCATGATGGCCACGCAGGTGGACATCATCGGCAGCGACCGCGTGGCGCAGCGCGTGGTGCGCAACCTCAAGCTCAACGAGAACCCGCAGGTGCGCCAGCAGTGGCTGGACGAGACCAAGGGCGAGGGCTCGATCGAGTCGTGGATGGGCGCGCTGTTCCAGCGCAACATGGACATCGAGCCCTCGCGCGAGAGCAGCGTCATCGCGCTGAGCTACCGCTCGCCCGACCCGCGCTTCGCCGCCGCGCTGGCCAACGCCTTCGTGCAGGCCTACATCGAGACGGCGCTGGAGCTGCGCGTGGAGCCGGCGCGCCAGTACGCGAGCTTCTTCGACACGCGCGCCAAGGAGGCGCGCGAGGCGCTCGAGCAGGCCCAGGCCCGCTACAGCAGCTTCCAGAAGGCCAACGGCATCTTCGCCAGCGACGAGCGGCTGGACATCGAGACCGCGCGCCTGACCGAGCTGTCGTCGCAGGTCACGGCGCTGCAGGCCATCGCCGCCGAGTCGGCGAGCCGCCTGCAGCAGGCCCAGGGCGCCCAGGGCGACCGCCTGCAGGAGGTGCTGGGCAACGCCATCGTCGGCCAGCTCAAGGCCGACATCAACCGCGCCGAGGCGCGCCTGCAGGAGCTGGGCACGCGGCTGGGCGAGGCGCACCCGCAGATGGTCGAGGCCCGCGCCAGCGTGGCCGAGCTGCGCGGCCGCCTCGAGGCCGAGACGCGCAAGGTCGCCGGCGGCGTGGGCGTGACCAACACCATCAACCGCCAGCGCGAGCAGGAGATCCAGCGCGCGCTGGAGGCCCAGCGCCAGAAGGTGCTGCGCATGAAGGCCGTGCGCGACGAGGGCCTGGTGCTGATCCGCGACATCGAGAACGCGCAGCGCGCCTACGACGCCATCCAGCAGCGCTTCGTGCAGACCTCGCTGGAGAGCCAGACGACGCAGAGCAACGTCAACATGCTCACGCAGGCCATGCCGCCGCTGGAGCCGTCGTCGCCGCGCGTGGTGCTCAACACCATCCTGGCCATCGTGGGCGGGGTGCTGCTGGCCATCGGCGCCGCGCTGGGCCTGGAGCTGCGCGACCGCCGCGTGCGCAACATCGACGATGCCGTCGACGCGCTGGGCCTGCCGGTCATCGGCTCCCTGCCCCGGCCCGGCAGCCGCATCCGGCTGGGCAGCGGTGCGTCCCTCATGCAGAAGCGGCTGCAGGCGCCGCTGGCCCCGGCGGCCAAGGTGTCCTGATGGCCAAGTTCCGAGATTCCGACTCCGGGCCCGAGATCGTCGAGCCCACGACGCAGGCCCACGCGGCCGACGCGCGCGCCGACGCCGGCGAGGCCGACGGCGCCTCGCGCTCCATCGGCGACATCATCGCCGAGCTGCGCAACCTGACGGCCGAGCAGGTCGAGCGCGCGCTGGCCTACCAGCGCGACCACGGCGTGCGCTTCGGCGAGGCCGCGGTGCAGCTGGGCCTGGCCTCGCAGGACGACGTGCTGTTCGCGCTGGCGCAGCAGTTCCAGTACCCCTACGCCCCGGCGCAGCAGCGCACGCTGGCCGAGGAGCTCGTGGCGCTCAACGAGCCCTTCTCGCCGCGCGCCGAGAGCTTCCGCGCGCTGCGCAGCCAGGTGATGATGCGCGTCTTCACCGAAGGCGCGGCCAACCCGGCGCTGGCCGTGATCAGCCCAGACAGCGGCGACGGCAAGACCTACTGCGCCGCCAACCTGGCCATCACCCTGGCCCAGCTGGGCGGGCGCACGCTGCTGGTCGACGCCGACATGCGCTCGCCGCGCGTGCACGAGCTGTTCCAGCTGCGCACGAGCTCGGGCCTGTCGAGCATCCTCTCGGGCCGCGCCGACAAGCAGGTCATCGAGCGCGTGGCCGGCCTGCCGGGCCTGTTCGTGCTGCCCGTGGGCACGACGCCGCCCAACCCGCTGGAGCTGGTGGAGCGCCCGGCCTTCGGCCTGCTGCTGCGCGAGCTCACGGCCAAGTTCGACCACGTCGTCGTCGACACCCCTGCGGCCACGCACGGGGCCGACGCCGCGGTGATCGCCGCGCGCTGCGGCGCGGCCCTGGTGCTGGCGCGCAAGGACGCGTCGCGCACGGGGGCTCTGCGCGAGCTCGTGGCCCAGCTGGAGGGCGCGCCTGTCAAGATGGCGGGCGTCGTCTTCAACGAGTACTGAAGCTCCCCCACCGGCCATGTCCACCGTCCTCAGCTCACCGGCCGGACCCGGCCACCCCTGGACCAACCGGCTCGCCATCGGCGCGCTGCTCGGTGCCTTCCTGCTGCTGCTGGTGCCCACGGTCATGGACCTGGCCAACCAGGTCTGGAACACCGACGAGCAGGGCCACGGCCCCATCATCGGCGCCGTGAGCCTGTGGCTCATGTGGCGCAGCCGCGAGCGCGTGATCAACGCGCCGTACAAGCCGGCCAACACCCTGGGCCTGCTGCTGTTCGTGGCCGGCGTGGCGGGCTACGCGCTGGGCCGTTCGCAGCAGATCATCCAGGGCGAGGTGGTGGGCATCTGGCTGGCCGCCATGGGCATGGTGCTGCTGCTGCGCGGCGCCGAGGCGCTGCGCGCCTGGGCCTTCCCGTTCTTCTTCCTGATCTTCATCGTGCCGCTGCCCGGCGTGTTCGTGCAGGCGCTGACGATCCCGCTCAAGACCGCCGTGTCCTACGTGGCCGAGCAGCTCATGTACTGGGCCGGCTACCCGGTGGCGCGCGCCGGCGTCATCCTGCAGGTGGGCCAGTACCAGCTGCTGGTGGCCGACGCCTGCGCGGGCCTGAACAGCATGTTCACGCTCGAGGCCCTGGGCCTGCTGTACTGCAACCTCATGGGCTACACGAGCAAGCTGCGCAACGTGCTGCTGGCCATCCTCGTGATCCCCATCGCCTTCATCGCCAACGTCGTGCGCGTGATGATCCTGATCCTCGTCACCTTCCACTTCGGCGACGAGGCCGGCCAGGGCTTCGTGCACACCTTCGCCGGCATGCTGCTGTTCGGCGTGGGCCTGGTGATGATGCTCGCCACCGACAACGTGCTGGGCCGCGTGCTCGGCCGCTCGCACGGAGCCCGCGCCCGATGAGCACCGCCACCCCTCCCGTCTCGCCCTCGTCGGGGCTGAACCTGCCGCTGGCGCGCGTGGCCGCGCTGGTGCTGGTCATGGTGGTCGGCGCCATCGCCGGCGAGTGGCTGCGCCCCACCGAGCGCCTGTCCGAGATCAAGCCGGCGATCCAGCTCGAGCAGCAGATCCCGGAGGCCTTCGGCGAGTGGCGCCTGGACCGCAGCGTGCGCCCCATCCTGCCCGACCCGAGCCTGCAGGCCATGCTCGACAGCCTGTACTCGCAGGTGCTGGCGCGCACCTACATCAACCCGCAGGGGCAGCGCATCATGCTGTCCATCGCCTACGGCAGCGACCAGAGCAACGAGGCCACGGCCGTGCACCGCCCCGAGTTCTGCTACTCGGCGCAGGGCTTCCGCGTCGCCGTGCTGCGCACCGAGCGCATCGAGGTCGGCCAGACCTCGGTGCCGGTGGCGCGCGTGCGCGCCACGCTGGGCCAGCGCATCGAGCCCATCACCTACTGGGTCACGCTCGACGAGGCCGCCACGCTGCCGGGCTTCGGCCGCAAGCTGCAGCAGATCCGCTACGGCCTGCAGGGCCAGATCCCCGACGGCATGCTGGTGCGCGTGTCCAGCATCTCGCCGCAGGACGAGCAGGCCTTCGCGCTGCAGCAGCGCTTCATCGACCAGATGTACCAGGCCGTGCCGGCCGAGGTGCGCTCGCGCTACTTCGGCAGCCGCGATGCCGGCGCGCTCTGACGCCGGCGAGGGTGGCGCGCCATGACGGCGCAGGCGGCCGGCATGCACATCGTCTCGCGGCGCGCCCTGATGGGCAGCTCCATCCTCGTGCTCGAGAGCGTGCTGCGCCTGGGCCTGGTGGCGGCGGTGTCGCTGTGGATCGCGCACGAGCTCGGGCCGGCGCGCTTCGGGCTGCTCAACCACGTGTCGGCGCTGGTGGCGGTGTTCCTGTGGGCCGCGATGCTGGGGCTGGAGACGCCGCTCACGGCGCGGCTGGCGCACAGCGCGCCCTCGGGGCTGCTGCTGGGCAGCGCGATCGCGCTGCGGCTGCTCACGGGCCTGCTGGGCGCGGCGGTCGTGATCGGCGCGGCCATGCTGCTGCACGGCCCGGCCGACGAGGCCGTGCTGCTCACCGCCATCGTCGCGCTCAGCGTGCCGCTGTCGGCGCCCTTCGTCGTCGACGCCTTCTTCAAGGCGCGCGGCGACGCGCTGGCGCCGGCCGTGGCGCGGCTGGTGGCCACGCTGCTGTCGTGCGGCGCCAAGGTGGCCTGCCTCCTGCTGGGCGGCGGCCTCGTGGCCCTGGCCTGGACGGTGGCGCTGGAGGCGCTGCTGGTCTCGGCCGCGCTGCTCGTGGCCTATCGCCAGCGCGCGGCGGCCGAGCCCGGCGGCCCGCTGCGCGTGCAGCGCGCGCAGATGGCGGCGCTGCTGCGCGAGTGCGGGCCCTACCTCGTGGCGGCGCTGGCGGCCGGCGCCTACATGAAGGTCGACGTGGTCATGATGGGCGTGCTCGCGAGCGACGAGCAGACGGGCCTGTACAGCCTGAGCCAGAAGCTCTGCGAGGTGCTGTACCTGGTGCCCGTGATCGTGGTTGACGTGCTGTTCCCGGCGCTGGTGCGCCACCAGGCGCTGCACGGGCAGGGCGCGGCGCCGCAGGTCTTCTTCGACCTCACCTTCGCCACCGCGCTGCTGGCCACGCTGCTGGCGATGGCCTGCGTGGTGCTGGCCCTGCCGGCGCTGTTCGGCGAGCCCTACCGGCCCACCGTGGGCATCTTCCTGCTGCACGCCTGGGCCTGCCTGGGCATCGCGCTGAACCACGCGCGCTTCAAGTGGATGGCGGCCACGGGCCGCGAGAAGCTGGCCCCGGCGGTGGCCTTCCTGGGCGTGCTGCTGGCGCTGGCGCTGCATGCGCTGCTGATCCCCGCGCACGGCGCCCTGGGCGCGGCGCTGGGCACGGTGCTGGCCTACCTGGTCTCGGGCTGGCTGGTGTCGTACGCGCTGCCGGCGCTGCGGCCCGTGGCGGCCATGCAGACGCGCGCGCTGTGGCCCTGGGGCCGGCTCTGGGCGGAGTGGAGCCGCCGCCGCGCCGCCGTGGCGGCGCCCGGGGGGCCGGGATGAGCGCCGACGCCGGCACGCCGCTGTTCTCGGTGGCCACGCCCACGCGCAACGCGCTCGACAAGCTGCGCCGCTGCGTGGGCTCGGTGCGCGGCCAGCGCGCCGACGGCGGCGTGGCCGTCGAGCACCTGGTGCAGGACGCCCGCTCCAGCGACGGCACGCCCGACTGGCTGGCCGCGCAGCCCGACGTGATGGGCCTGAGCGAGCCCGACCGCGGCATGTACGACGCCATCCACCGTGCCTGGGCGCGCGCGCGCGGCCAGTACTTCAGCTGGCTCAACGCCGACGAGCAGTACCTGCCGGGCACGCTGGCCTTCGTGCAGCGCTGGTTCGAGGCCCACCCGCAGGTGCAGGTGCTGTTCGGCGACTACCTCGTCGCGCGCCCCGACGGCACGGCCGTGGCGCTGCGCCGCGAGATCCCGTTCCGCCGCGCCTACGTGGCCAACGGCTTCCTGAACACGCAGTCGTGCACGCTGTTCTTCCGGCGCGCGCTCTGGGAGCGTGGCCTGCTGCGCTTCGACGACGGCCTGCGCTACGCCGCCGACAAGGACCTGATGCTGCGCCTGGCCGACGCCGGCGTGGCCATCGCCCACGTGCCGCGCGTGCTGGCGGTGTTCGGCATCGACGGCAGCAACCTCAGCACGCACCCGCAGATGGCGCAAGAGGCCGAGCAGGTGCGCCGCCGCCACGGCGCGCTCGCCAGCCCGGCGCTGCGCCGCGTGCTGCTGCTGGGCCGCACGGCCGAGCGGCTGCTCTCGGGCGGCTACGCGCGGCGCGACTTCGCCTACCGCTACGCGATCGACGAGCAGCCGCGCTACCGCGAGCTGCAGGCCCGCCGCCTGGGCGGCCGTTACTCGCTGGCCGACGGCGCCGAGCCGGCGCCCCAGGAGGCCTGATGCGCAGCCTGTCGTCCGGCTACACCACCTGGCGGCTGCGCCGGCAGGCGCCCGTCACGCGCATGGCCGCGCCGCCGGCCCGGCGCGCGCCGCTGTGGCCCACGTTCTCGATCGTCTTCCTGCTGTGCCTGCCGTCGATCTTCCCGCCGATCGCGCTGACGGTGCTCAACGGCATGCTCGTGGGCCTGGCTGCGGCGGTGGTGCTGTTCACCAACCGCCACGTCGACCGCCGCCTGCTGGTCATCATCTCGCTCGTCAGCGTCGTGGCCGTGCTGGGCTTCGTGGGCGGGCGCGACGCGCCGATCTACGAGTACTTCAAGGACGCCTGGTACGTGGCCAACCCGGTGCTCGTGATGCTGGCCGGCTACACGCTGTACGCCATGAAGCCCGACCTCGGCCGCGGCCTGCGCGCCTTCGTCATCGCCGGGCTCATCGTGGCCTGCTGGCAGCTGCGCGGCTACTTCATCGACCCCACCATCATCACGCTGCCGGCGGCCACCATCCGCCGCCTCATCGGCACCGGCTCCTACGTGCCCGTGCTGGGGCTGGTGATCCTCATCGTGTTCGTGGGCCACTGGCGCAGCGCGCTCAAGCTGCCGAGCTGGCTGGGGGGGCTGTTCATCGTGGTCATGGCCACGGCGGTGGCGGGCGTGTTCTCGCGCTCGGCGCTGGTGGTGGTGGCCATCGGCGTGGCCGCGCTCATCGGCTGCTTCGGCCGCCGCGAGTGGTGGCGCGTGGGCCTGCCGGCGGTGCTGCTGGTGCTGGCCGGCTACATCGCGCAGCTCTACGTGGACACCGAGTCGGACTACGCGCTGCAGACCTACGGCGGCAAGCTTGCGCGCACGCTGCAGGAGCTGACCGTGGGCGACAGCCTGGGCGCGCGCGACATCAACCTCAACTTCCGCGCCTTCGAGACCAACCGCGCGCTCGACCAGTACGCCGCCGCGCCGGTGCACGAGATGGTGTTCGGCCAGGGCTTCGGCGCCACGGTGGACCTGGGCATCACGATGCCGCTGCAGATCACCGACACGGGCTTCCGCGGCGTGCGCCACATCGGCATCTTCCACAACGGCTACATCTTCCTGCTCACCAAGGTGGGCATGGTCGGCCTGCTGCTGTACGTGGGCGTGATCGCCTACCTCTACGGCGTGGGCCGGCGCCGCGCCGACGGCCCGCTGGCCGATCCCGAGGTGCGCGCGGGGCGGCTGTTCCAGTTCGCGGTGGTCACGCTGGCGGCCACCACCTACTTCATCGCGGGCGTGTTCAACCGCACCGACATGTTCCCGGTGCTGCTGCTCATCGGCTTCCTGCTGGCGCACTGGCGCGAGCAGGTGCAGGCGCGGCCGCGCGGAATCGCGCCCCTGCCCGAGCCCGCCGCCGCGGGGCGCGCCCGTGGCTGACGCCGGCCGCCGCGGCGCCCTGCGTTCGCTGCGCGGCGCGGCCCTGGCCGGCCTGGCC
>ERZ1066136.699-NODE-699-length-22149-cov-6.842582_pt1 | contig 22149 bp, 21 predicted proteins | sample MGYA00382783_ERZ1066136 | MGnify/ENA primary metagenome ERZ1066136 (study PRJEB33369, sample SAMEA5778366) | biofilm metagenome | biome: Industrial cooling water; feature: Water cooling tower basin; material: Biofilm | place: United Arab Emirates | collected... | reverse complement strand
GGTCGAAGGGCAGCATGGGCAGCACGGCGCCACCCACCAGCGCGGTGCCGATCTTCGCGATGGCGCTCCGGCGCGAGAGGTTCTGTGCCGCGGCGCGGACGCGGCGCTCGGCGAGTCTGTCGATCCACTGCTCGATGATCTGGAACATGTCCCTTCTCCCTCTATCTGAAAGTACCCGGATGCTCAGGCGGTCTCGCCGCTCTGCGCACCGGACCCGCGGCTCAGGTATTCCTGCACCGAGGTCACGCCGATTTCCTTCGCGTTGAACAGGCTCTCGAGTTGTTCGCGGTTGTTGATGAGACCCTTCGCCCGGATGATGCCCTGTTCGTCGAGCAGCACGGCATAGGGCAGGCGACTCACGCGGTAGGTCATGCCGAGATCCGCGGAGAGCACATAGGGGAACTGGTCGAGCTTGGCGTCCCGGTAGAAGGCCAGGTGCTGCGTGGACTCCCCATCGCTCGCCAGGACCACGTCGAGCCAGGCGCGTTCGGCCTGGGATGCGGACTTGAGGATGGGCAGCAGCTTCTTGCACACCGGGCAAGTGGGCGAGAGGAAGAAGATCATCTGGCTGCGCGGGCGAGCGCCGCCGATTTCCACCTTGCCGCCTGCGAGCGCCGGAACCTCGAAGCGCGGAGAGGCTTCACCGAGCTTGGGCCCGGCATCCGTGATGAGCGCACCCATGGGCGCGACCCGCTCGTAGAGGATGCCCACCTGGCGCGCGAGCGCCCAGAGGGCGACGATGACCCCGAGCATGAGCACCCACAGCAGGGCGTTGGACACGGCGATTCCGGTCATGACAGCGTTCCCTCGTGTTGGCCGGAGCTGCGTTCCGCACGCGCCATCCGGCTCGCCTGGCGCAGCAGTTCATCGGCCATGAGATAGGCCATGTAGAAGGCGAGCACACCCGCCACGAGCGTGACGGCGTCCAGCCAGTCGAACGCGCGGTCGGAGGTGGGCGTGGTGACCGCGAGTGCGGCGGCTGCGAGCACCGCGTTGCGTACGACGAGCCCCCACGACAGCGGATGCGCGGCACCGCCGCAGCCGCAGTCGATGTAGCTGCGGCCGCGCAGCAGGTTGATCGCGATGGCCGCGCCGTATATCAGGAACAGCACCGCAGCCGCGAACAGGGCTCCGACGCGGGACATCGGGACCAGCAGGGCCGCGGCGATCGCGATCTCCATCCACGGAACGGCCTTCGCGATCGGGTCGAGCAGGCCGGCGGGCACGATGCGATAGGCCGCCAGGGCGGACAGGAACGCATTGGGCTCCGAAAGCTTGTGCCACGCTGCCCCGAGCAGCACGAGCGCGACCACGCCCACCACGATGCCGGCGGCGGCGGGGTCGGCGAGGAGCGCGGCGACTTCCATCAGTTGACCTCGATCTGGCTCGGGAACTCGCCGATCTGGAACGTCCCGATGGTCTTGGGCTTCCTGCCCATCTGCATGATCACCAGGGAGGCCTTCTCGGCGTCGATGGCGTAGAGCTTGGAGCCGTCGGACGAGGTGCCGATGGCCGTGGCGCCGTGGCCTTCCAGCTTGCCGACCTTCTTCTTGCTGGCCACGTCGTAGATCCAGATCTCCTTCGCGGGCGTCTTGTGGCTGCCCTCACCGCCGCCCGCGTGCATGGCGACGTACATCTTTCCGGTACCCGCGTGCAGGGCGAGCGGCTGGTAGCCGCCGGGACGCCAGCCCTTCTTGCGCTCGGCGCGCGACACCAGCGGAACCTTGCCCGCGGCCACGGCCTTCTCGCCGCTCATGTCGATGCTGTAGAGGTTGCCCGTGAAGCTCACGAAGTGGAACGTGTCGCCCGTCGGCTCGCCTTGCATGAACAGCGCGTCGCCATCCGGATCGAACAGGGGTTCGGAGATGCTGCGGGAGGCGGCGCTGCCGTCCTCGGCGAGCGTCACGATCTGCGCGGTACCGTCGCCGCAAAGCATGCCGAAGCGGTTCGAACTCGAGGGGATCGGATAGGCGGCCCAGCATCCGGGGGTGGTGATCTCCGACACCATCTTCTTCGCCTGCAGATCCACGACGGTGATGGACGTGGCGGGCGTGGCGTTCTGCACGAACAGCCAGCGGCCATCCGCCGAGAGGCTGAGCAGCCACTTGTAGTTGAGCGCCATCGCACGCTTGTCGCTGATGGGAATCTCGTACTTGAAGCTGAGCTTTTCGGCATCCCACACTTCCACAATGTCGGTGCGCTCGCCGCGCTGCCCGCGGGAATAGTAGCCGGTGGCGATGTAGAGGTCCTTCCCGTCGTGACTCAGCTTGGCCTGACCGGTGAAGCCAGTCCCGATGACGCCCTGGTAGGCGCCGGTGTCGCCATCGACCACGTGGAGCTTGCCATCGGCGATGTGCATGATCGCGATGTCCGGGATGTACACCCGGTTCTTCGCCTTGATGGCGACTTCGTTCGTCAGGGTCTCGACGGGCAACTGGGCCATGGCGCCCGGCAGATGACACAGACCGGCGAGGGCCAGCGCGAGAGCGGCCTGCCGTGCTGCGTGGAACTGGACCTTCCTCAGGACCTTCATCGTTCACTCTCCCTTGTGCGTGCCAGCGGACGGCCTTGCCGCTCCGACCGGCGCATCGTACTCTCAGGCCCGGCGCCCGGTTATCAAAATTCGGCAGGCGCCGCGGGACCGCGCCTTGCTGCGACGCAACCTGTCACAACCACTGTCCGAGTCGAAAAAGATGGCACCCCTCGACAAGCGCTCACGTCTGGTCGGAGAGGCACAATCCCGGAGCGCTGGCGTGGTGGCCTGCACCACGCAGGCGCGAGCCATGCTGCAGCGCCGCTGCTCGACGGACGCCGACGAGCACGCCGAGGCACTCGCCCTCTGGGACCAGCACTACGAGCAGCTGACGCCCGGGCGTTTCGCCGGCGACCTCTCGCAGGCGTGGTTCGACGAGGTGCAGATCTTCCGGGAAGTGACCAACCAGGTGGTGTTCCAGGCCGGCTGTTCCTGGCCAGGCGCGGCCACGCTGGGCGTGGTGCTCGACATGCAGGGCGACGGCACCTTCTGCGACCGGCCCCTCAAGCCGCGCTCCGGTTTCGTGTTCGGTGCGCCCGGGGAATTCACGCTGCGCACGCCCGAATGCTTCGATGTCGTGGGCATCGCCGTGTCCGAACGGCTGGTGGCGGAGGCCGCCCGGCAGACGCAGGACGCGGGCCTCGAGCGCTTCGCCGCCGCCGGACGAGAGACCCTGCCTCCAGGGCCGCCGATGGAGGCGGTCCGGGGGCTCGTGCTGGGGTTCTTCGATGCCATGGCGACCGATCCGAGTCCGCTCGTCCAGGCACCGGCGCAGCACGCGTTCGTGTCATCTCTGCTCGGCGCCATCGCGGCGGCGGCCGATCCCGGGACGGACGCCATGCCGGCCGCGGCAACGGCCAGTGCCCGGTCGCGCGTGGTCGAGTTCGCGAAGGCGCACATCCTTGCGCAGCGGGAGACGCCGCTCACGGTCGCCGATCTCTGCGGTGAACTGGGTGTCAGCCGCCGCACGCTGCAGTACTGCTTCCAGGAAGTGCTGGGTGTGAGTCCCGTTCAGTACCTGCGCGCGGTGCGGCTGAACGGTGTGCGCCGCGACCTCAAGCGTCCGAGGTCATCCGAACGGGTGGGGGACGTTGCCGCGCGCTGGGGCTTCTGGCACCTGAGCCAGTTCTCGGCCGACTATCGCCGCATGTTCGGGGAACTGCCGTCCGAGACGAGGCGAGCCGCCTCGCCCTGAGGCCGCCCCTGGAATCCGGTCGCGCCGTCCGGCGATGGCCGCGCACGTGCCCGGAGAGACGGACTCACCCGAACACCGGGAAGGGCTCGTGATTGCCCTTGAGGATCCTCGGCGCGGCGTCGAGTTTCAGCCAGCCGTCGATGGCCGTGGCGTAGACCCTCCGGAAATCCGTCGTGTGGACGAAGTTGTCGCCGGCATCCAGCGCGCCGAGGTCCGGCGCCTTGCCGTAGTGACCGCCGCGCACGTGCCTGCCCGCGAAGAACATCACGTTGGCCGTCCCGTGATCCGTGCCCAGGCTCGTGTTCTCGGGCACGCGGCGGCCGAACTCCGAGAAGGCCATGACCGTCACCCGGTCCGCCTGTCCCAGCCGCTCCATGTCGCGCAGGAAGCCCAGCACGGCGTCGGAGGTGTAGGTGAGCAGGCGCCGATGCAGGTCGTTCTGCTGTACGTGGGTGTCGAAGGCGTTGTTGCGGTAGGCCGTGTAGTACAGGCGCGTGGGCAGTCCTGCTGCGATGCAGGCGGCCACCTTGTTGAGCCCGAGCGGGTTGATCCCGTAGTCCACGGGCGTGCGGTAACTGTCCCACGCGGTCCGCACGAGTTCGGACGACTCGCGTGCGCTGCGGGCCACGTCCTCGAGGAAGCGCCGGTTGCCGGCCGTCGCGGCCGCGCGGTCCTCGGCGTCGAGGATGCTGCGTTCCTGCAGCAGCGCGTTGCGCCGGAACTTGTCGGGGTCGTCGAACACCACCGGCGTGTGCACGCGGCTCTTCACTGCGAGCGACTGCGCGGTGTCCACGTTCACCAGGTAGTTGGGCTGCGCCTGAGGCGCCATCGTGTCGGCCACGCGGCCGAACCAGCCGTAGTCGTCGCCGCTGTTCGGCGCTGCCGTGTGCCAGTAGGCCATCGACGTGAAGTGCGAGAACGACGGATTGTCATAGCCGCAGCCGTGCACGATCGCAAGCCGGCCGTCCTTCCAGAGCTTCTCGAAGCCCGTCATGCCGGGGTTGAACCCGTAGTGGTCGTCGATCCTGCGCACCTGGTCCGGGCGCAGGCCGATGGTCGGGCGATGACGATAGTAGTGGTCGTCGGCGTAGGGGACGACCGTGTTCAGGCCGTCGTTGCCGCCGGACAGTTCGAGTACCACCAGGATGCGGTCGTCGCGCGGGGCTGCGGCCGCCTGCGCGATGGTCGAGAAGATCGAGGGCGCGAGAAGCGGGGCGAACGTCGTGGTGCCGACGCCGGCCAGGGCCGACTTGAGCAGCCGGCGGCGTTCGAGAAGGCGGTCGTGCATGGGGAAATCTCCGGAATCGGGGCGATACCTGTGTCGACAGGCCCTAGCCGAGCTGATACTCGGGGCGGCTCAGGATGAGATGCAGCAGCAGGCGCAGACCGTCCTCCGCGTAGGTCCGGGCGGCCTCCAGGTCGGCCGTGCCGAGTTCCTCGGCGAGGAAACCGGCGAGCCTCTCGCGGACCTCCGGGTCCAGGGAAACCACCAGGAAGCGCTTCTCGAGATAGGTCACGGCGTCGGCGGCCGTGCGGCACCCCGCGGTCAGGACCATGTTCGTGAGATCGAGGCGAGCCGCGGCGCGCGGAATCGGCTTCACGCGTTCGATGGCCATCTGCCATCCGCGGTAGCTGGCGTAGCGCGTGTTGAACTCCTCGTCGCGGTCGGCGTTGCGGCTCGACTGGGCCATCATTTCCATGCCGCCGTCCTTGTCCACCGGCGTCGTGGCGGTGGTCATGTCCTTGCCCGCCCGGATGCGCTCGTGGACGGCGCGGATCTCGGCGCCCGTTGGGTAGACCGGATAGCGGTCCTCGGGGATGAACTCGATGTCGGGCAGCAGCAGGTCGAGCGCGAAGTTGCCGCGTTCGAGCAGCAGCCCGGGCGTGATCCAGCTGCGGTCCTGGGCCCATCCCGCGACGGTCGGCGGGAAGAAGAGGCGCTGACCGAGGGTGGCGGTGACCTCGTTGAAGTCCGGCGCGCCCGGGACCTCGGTGAGCCCGAGTTTGCGATACGTGGACACCAGCAGTTCGACAGGTCCGCGGATACGCGAGCCGGTCGCGGCATCGGCGTAGAACTCGCGCGACAGGAACAGCGTTTCGAGGAAAGGCTTGAGCTGGTAGTCGTTGTCCCGAAGGACCCGTCCGAGCTCGCGGCGCAGGGCCGGGTCGAGCTCGTCCTGCACGAAGAAGCGGTAGAGCTTGCCGGCGATGAACTCCGCCGTGACGGGCTGCCGGAGGATCACGTCGATCACATCCACGCCGTCGAAGCGACCGGTCGCGCCGAGGACCGTCTTCGAGCCGTCGTCGTGCTTGTCGTCGTACACGACGAAGCGCAGACCTTCGAAGTCCCACCCCGTGAAGGCACGGGCGGCCTCGCGGATGTCGTGCTCGGTGTAGTTGCCGACCCCCATGGAGAAGAGCTCCATGATCTCGCGGGCGAAGTTTTCGTTGGGCGCGCCCTTCACGTTCACGCCTGCGTCGAGGAAGGCGAGCATGGCCGGGTCCTGCGCGACGGCGACGAGCAGCGTCCGGAAATCCCCGAGGCCCTCGCGCTGGAAGAGCTGCAGCTGCTGCAGCATCTTGCGGTAGTCGCGGACCTTCTCCTCCGACGTGGCGAAGTGGCCGTGCCAGAAGAGCGCCATCTTCTCTTCAAGCGGGCGGGGCGAGGCCAGCATGCGATTCGCCCACCAGTACGCGACTCGGTGGGTCTCGAGGCGGCTCGCCCGCAGCCAGTAGAAGAACTTGTTGACGACCGGCTGCATGCGGCGGTTGCCGTCGGGCTTGACCTTGACGCCGAGGGCCTCGCCCCGGGCCTTCGCGAGGTCGGTCGTGGCGGGGCGGCTCGGCGGGAAGGCTTCCAGACCTTCGTCGAAGACCCCCGACTCGTCGAACGCGGGCAGGTCCGCCGTGGAGGCTGCACCCTCGAAGTACACGAGACGCCGCACGGCTTCACGCGGTGTCAGCGCCGCGAAGACGTCGATCTCCGCGGGGGTGCCGCCGAACCCGGCGCGCTCCAGCAGATGGGCGGCCTTGGCCCGGTTCCACTCAGCGGGTTCGATCGCCCTCAGATCGCCCGCGGCGGCGTTCGCGGCCACGCTCAGGCCCCAGAACGCAATCGCTGCTGCCAATGACTTTCCGAACATGATTCCCGTCTCCCTTCGCCGGGGGTGCCCAGGGGTATCGGGCCACCGACGATCGGGAGCGAGTATAGGCCGCGCGGGTTTTTCTTCGCCTCCAGAAAACCATGAACTTGCGGGGTGGGGATGCCTCCTCCGAAGGTTCCGGGGCGTGGTCTCGCCGTCGGGGAACGTCGGGGGCGGTCCCGGTTCGGCCATGGGGCGGGCGCTGCGGGGCCGGTGACGGAAAGCTCACCCTGTGCGGGGCGGCCGGCGGGGGCGCAGGCGTGGGGCAGCCTCCGCCGCGAGATAGCCGATCGCAGCGAGGACCAGCCCGAACTTCACTGTTGCGCAGAGGCCCACGGCGATGGCGACGAAATCGCTCGCGCGGTCCCGGGTCGCGTCGCCGAGCATCCGCAGCAGGCCAAGGTTCTCCAGAGCGTCCGCCGGGCCGCAAGCCAGCACGATCCAGGAGAGCGCCATGCCGAGGACGGGCCGGCGGGCGGCGGGCCGGGCGGCGGCCATTGCGCAGGCGAGCGACAGAAATAGCGGATAGGTCAGGAGAAAAGCGAAGTCCGCGTGGAGCGCGTCGCGGGCCAGGGCGCGCCCGTCGGCACCCCAGGCGTTCATGATCTCGCGCACGCGGTCGTGGGTCCACGCGAACTGGTAGGACAGACCGCCGAAGGGCGCCGCCGGGCGCCGCAGCGCGGCGTCGAGCGACAGGACATGGGCCCCGAAGCCCAGCGTGAGGATGGCGAGGGCGGCGAGCAGCCAGCCCCGGACGGCGGAAGGGAGGGCACGGATGGGCGTCATGGCGGGAGTCGACGATGCGCGGACGGCATCGTCGCATGCCATGCGTGGGCGCGGGGCAGGGGCCCGCGCTTCCCCGGTCAGGTCTTGACCTCGCGCTCCTCGAACCACCGGTACAGCGTCGGCACCACGACCAGGGTGAGAAGCGTGGAGGTGATGAGGCCGCCGATCACCACGATCGCCAGCGGACGCTGCACTTCGGACCCCGGGCCGGTGGCGAACAGGAACGGGATGAGGCCCAGCATGGCCACCGTGGCCGTCATGAGGACCGGCCGGAATCGCATCGTGCAGCCCTGAACGATCGCCTCCTGCTGGGACATGCCTTCCTGACGCAGGGATCGGATGTACGACACGAGCACCACGCCGTTCAGCACGGCAATGCCCCAGAGGGCGATGAAGCCGACGGAGGCCGGCACCGAGAGGTACTCGCCGGTCACGAAGAGCGCGACGATGCCGCCGATGGAGGCGAACGGGAGCACCGTGATGATCAGCGCGGCGTAGCGCAGCGAGTTGAACAGCGTGAACAGCAGGAAGAAGATGGCCGCGATCGTGATGGGCACGATGATGGCCAGCCGCGCCGTGGCGCGCTGCATGTTCTCGAACTGGCCACCCCACTGGACGAAATAGCCCTCGGGCAGTTTCACCTCGCGTTCGATCGCTGCCTGCGCCTCGGCCACGTAGCCGCCGATGTCGCGGCCGGCCACATTGGACCCGACCACGATCCGCCGTTTGCCCGTCTCCCGGCTGATCTGCACCGGGCCATCCACCACGGAGACGTCCGCCACGTCACGGATCGGGACGAGCGCGCCGCCCGGGCCCGTGAGCAGGATGTTGGAGATGACCTCCACGTCGTCGCGGAACTCCAGCGGGAATCGCACCAGTGCCGGGAAGCGCCGCTCGCCTTCGTAGATCTCCGTGGCCACCTTGCCGCCCACCGCCGTTTCGATGACGTCGTGCACGTCCTCGGCGTTCAGACCGTAGCGCGCCATCGTTCGGCGCCTGATGTCCACGGTGAGGTACTGCTGGCCCGTGAGGCGCTCCACGCGCAGGTCCTGCGTGCCCGGCACGCGGTTCAGCACGCGCGCGATGTCGTCACCGATGCGCTTCAATTCATCGAGGTCGTCCCCGAAGATCTTGATGGCCACCTGGGAGCGCACACCGGTCACCATCTCGTCCACGCGCTGGGCGATGGGCTGGTGCATGATCAGGCTGATGCCGGGGAGGTCCTTGAGCTTCTCGCGGATCACGTTCTCGAAGCTCTCCTGGGAGGTGTAGCCTTCGGGCCACTGGTCCCTCGGCAGGAGCGACACCACCGGGTCGGAGTCGCTGTGCGGCTGCGGATCGGCGGGCGATTCGCCCCGGCCCACCTTGGCCACCACGTCGCGGATGCCGGGTACCTGGCGAATGCGTTTCGCGGCCTCGAACTCGATCTTCATCACCTCGTCGAACGACATGTTCGGCAGCCGCGAGACCGCCGGGGTGATGGTGTTCTCCTTCAGCGTCGGGATGAACGACTTGCCGAGCAGGGGGAACAGCGCGACCGAGCCCACCAGCAGCGCCACCGCCGCACCCACCGTCACCTTCGGTGTGCCGAGCGCACCGCCCAGCAGCTTGAGGTAGCGCTTCTTGAGGAACCGGATGGGCGGGGTGTCCTCCTCGTGACCGCCCTTCAGGAAGTACGCGCACAGCGCGGGCGTCAGCGTGAGGGCCAGCAGCAGCGAGGCCGTGAGCGCGATGGCGATGGTGTAGGCGAGCGGCGCGAACATCTTGCCTTCCATGCCCTCCAGCGTCATGAGCGGCAGGAACACCAGGATGATGATGCCCACGCCGTACACGACAGGCGTGGCCACCTGCTGCACGGCTTCGAGAATCACGCGTACCTTGCTCTCGCCCTTGCGGTGCGAGAGCTGGGCGAACGCGTTCTCGACCACCACCACGGAGCCGTCCACGATGAGGCCGATGGCGATCGCGAGACCCCCGAGCGACATCAGGTTCGCGGAGATGCCGTAACGGTTCATGACCATGAACGTGACCAGCGGCGCCAGCACGAGCGAGGCCACGACGATGAGGCTGGAGCGCAGGTCACCGAGGAACACGAACAGCACGACGACCACCAGCGCAATGCCTTCCAGCAGCACCTTCGTGACGGTCCACAGCGCGGCATCCACGAGTTCCGTGCGGTCGTAGAAGGGCACGATCTGCAGCCCGCCGGGGAGCATGCCCTTGCCGTTGATCTCGGCGACGCGCTGCTTCACGCGGGTCACCACATCCTTCGCGTTGCCGCCGCGCAGCATCATCACGATGCCGCCGACGGCCTCGGTCTCGCCGTTCTTGATGAGTGCCCCGACGCGCACCGCGGACCCGATCGTGACGTCGGCCACGTCCTTGATGTAGACGGGCGTGCCGCCTTCCTCCTTCAGGACGATGTTCTGGATGTCCTCGACCGAGCGGATGAGGCCGATGCCGCGGACGAGGTACTGCTCGCTGCCCGTGGGCAGGATGCCGCCGCCGGAGTTGGCGTTGTTGCGCGCCAGCGCGTCGTAGACTTGGTTGAGCGAGACCCGGTAGTGCCGCATGCGGTCCGGGTTCACCCGGATGTGGTACTGGCGCTCGAACCCGCCTTGCGAGTTGATCTCCGCGACGCCGGCGACGGAGCGCAGCAGGGGCCGCACCATCCAGTCCTGGATCGTGCGGCGTTCCATGAGCTCGTCCTCGGACAGCTGCGTGTTCTTGTCCGACGGCTTCTCGAGCGTGTACTGGTAGACCTCACCGAGACCGGTGGACACCGGGCCGAGGATCGGCGAGACGTCTTCCGGCAGACGCGAGCGCACTTCGATGATCCGTTCCATGACGAGCTGGCGCGCGAAGTACACGTCCACGTCGTCGCGGAACACGAGGGTGATGAGCGAGAGCGCGTTGCGGTTGAGCGAGCGCATCTCGGTGAGGCCCGGCAGGCCGGTCATCGCGATCTCCAGGGGCACCGTGATGAACCGCTCCACCTCTTCGGGCGAGCGGCCGGTGGCCTCGGTGGCGATCTGGACCTGCACGTTGGTCACGTCGGGGAAGGCATCCACCGACAGGGAGTTGAGGGCGCGCACGCCGAAGGCGACGAGCGCGGCGGCGACCACCAGCAGGATGATCCGCTGCTGGAGGGAAAAGCGGACGATGGCGTTCAGCACGTTGGGCAGCCTCGAAAGGACGGCGGGCGGGGGCGGGCGGCGGCCGCGCGCCGCGTCCGGGTCACTGGAGGTTCAGCTTGCGCTCGTTGTTCAGGTGGAAGGCGCCTTCGATCACCACCGTGTCGCCGGGCTTGAGGCCCTCGACGATCGGGCGCACCCCGTTCGATTCCGGACCCAGGAACACGGGAGCGAGCTTGTACTGGTTGTCGCCCTTGGTCATGAAGACGTAGTCGCGGTTGCCTTCGCGGATCACCGCCTCCACCGGAAGCAGCGCCCTCTGCTGGGGGCGGTCCTGAATGAGCATGGTGGCGAGCATGGCAGGACGGATCGCGCGGTCCGGGTTGGCCACCTCGGTGCGGGCCGTGACCGTGCGCGTCTCGGGGTTCACCGTGGAACTCACGAACACGATGCGCCCTTCGATGTCCTTGTTGCCCAGCGCCGGGATCTGCACGTGCACCACGTCACCCACCTTCACCAGTTCGGACTGCTTCTCGGGCACTTCGGCCTGGATCCACAGGCGGGAGAGGTCGGCCACCGTGAACACCGCATCCGCGGGCTGGACCACCTGGCCCTGCGCCACGTTGCGTTCGATGATGGTGCCCGAGATGGACGACACGATGATCGACTGGGAATTCACCGTGCGCGCCTGCTCCAGCCGCGCGATGCCCTTCTCGGACATGCCGAGCACCACGAGCTGATCGTGGGCGGCGCTCAGCTCGGCCTCCGCCTGCGACAGTTCGGTTTCGCGGCGCTGCAGTTCGGCGGCTCCGATGACGTCGGCTTCGAACAGCTGCTTGGCGCGCTGGGCCGCGCGTTCGGCAAGCATCTTGGCGGAGAAGGCCTTCAGAAACCCGAGCTGCGCATTCGACAGTTCGGTGCTGTTCAGCACGGCGAGCGTCTCGCCCCGCTGGACGTTCTGGCCGACCACCCCCTTGAGTTCGGTGACCCGGCCCGTGACCGAGGAGCCGATCCGCGCGACGCGGGTCTCGTCCACGCTCGCGGCGGCGGGCACGCGGAGGGTTTCGCGGAATTCCTTCGCCTCCAGGACGGCGGTCTTGACCCACTTCTGCGTCTCCACGTCCGCGATGACGCTGAGAGGATCGGAGACGGCCTTCGCCTGGGGAGACGCGGCTGTGGTGGCGCCGTTCCCGGCTTCGGGCTTGGCGGCCGGCGGCGACGCCTTCTCCCCGCACCCAGCGAGCAGGGTTGTCAGCGCGGCAAGGACAAGGGTGGAAATGCGGACGGGAACCGTCATGGGGCGCTCTCCGGAATATCGCGGGCGGTCAGGCGTTCGATCTCCACGATCGCGGCCTGCCTGTCGAATCGGGCGTTCAGGAAGTCGGTGCGGACGCCGCGCAGCACGCGCTGGGCGTCTAGCACCTCCAGGAAGCCGCGCTCACCGTAGCGGAAGGCGGCCTCGGCGACGCGCAGCGCGCTCTCGGCCTGCCGCAACAACCCGCCCTCGTAGGCGGTGATCTGCTGGCGCGCAACGAGCAGGCGGTTGTAGGCCACCTCCAGCTCGCCGCGGAGTCCGAGGCGTGTCTCCTCGGCAAGCGACGTCGCCTGCTGGAACGACGCGAGGGCTTCACCGATGGGGCCCTGACGCTGGTTCCAGACGGGGATCGGAATCGACACGCCGAAGAGGGCGCGCTGCTGCTCGGGTTCGCGATCGATGCCTGCGAACAGCGTCGGACGCGGCACCTTCAGGGCGCGTTCCGATTCGAGGCGGTTCTGCGCCTGGTCAACCGCGGCCTGCGCGCGCCGCATCCCCGGATAACGCTCCATCATCTGGACGAACAGGGCGTCGTAGCTCGCTTCTCCGACGGAGTCGTGGAGCTCGCGGGTCACCATCGTCTCGGCGGGCAGATTCACGCCCATCAACGGCCGGAGCTGGGCCACAGCCTGAAGGACGCGCAGGCCCGCGCTCGCCGCCTGGTTGGTCGCGTTCGCGAGTTCTGCCTCGATTCGCACGAGCTCGAACTTGGCGCGTTCCCCGACGTTCACGCTGAGCGCGATCCGATCGCGCGTCTGCTGCAGGAGCCTCTGGTTGTCGAGGAGGAGATCGTGCTCCGCCTTGCGCCGCATGATGAGGTAATAGGCCTGTTTCACGTCGGCGCGCAGCCGCATCCGGGCTTCCAGAAGCGCGAGACGGGCACCGTCGAATCCTGCCTGCGCAGCACGGATGCGGGGGGTCCGCTGCGAGGGGAGGTCGATCGGCTGTCCGATGGAGACGGTGACCCCGTTGCCGGATGCGACCCCGGGAACGCGGGCGCGGACGCCGCCCGTGGAGGCCTCGATCTCGGGATTCGGGTACGCGGAGGCCGTTTGGATCCCGCTGCGTGCCCGCTCGAGCTCGGCGAGTGCCGTCTTGAGCCGAGGGCTGTTCTGCTCCGCCAGTTCGAGCGCGCGGTCCAGGGTGAGCGTCTGGGCGTCGGCCGCCAGGGCCCCCGGGGCCACGCCAAAGGCGAGGCACACCAGTAGAAGCAAACGGCCCGCTGATGCTGTCATGTGGGAGTCTCGAGAACAATCTGAAATGGCTATGGGCAAGCCCCTGCCGGGCCCGGTGAAGCATCGATCCGCACAGGCGGATCATGACGAACGGGTATCACGGACCGTTTACGGCCGGACACCGCACCACTTCAGGCCTTCGGCGGCGGATGCGGCCGATCGGGAAAGCGGGGCAATCCAGCCACGGCGGGTACGGAGCCGTGTCCAGGGATGAGGGGGGGATGGGACGACGCCACGGGGACGGCGGCAAGTGGCGGGTCCAGGTCCGTATTCGCGAAGGGAGACAAAAGATCGACCACGGGTGCCGCCGCCGCGAACGCCTCGTCGTCCAGTTCCTGGACCTCGACCCGGTCGAGGGTCACGATGTCGGTGCCGAGCCCCGCGATAAGCAGCCCGAAAGCAAGCAAGACTGCATGGGCGTACCTCCGAAACCACCGCAAACTCAACACATTCTCCTGAATCAAAGGCTTGACCGTCACTGGCAGGGTAGACCCACGACCTTGGTGCTGCAGCGAAGGGACAAAGTTCCTCTTCGAAGATCATCCTCGCAACGGGGTCGTCAACGACGTACTCGGGGCCGAGACCCGTCAGGTCAGTCCAAAGGGATCATGCGCGCCTGCGCCCATTCGAGTACCCGCCTCAACCTCGGCACCAGCAGCTCGTGCGCGGCCTCGTACGGCAGCCATCGGTACTCGTGGTGTTCCGGCCGGCCAGTGTCGGGTGAGGGTTCCAACCGTACCTCCCCACGATCGCAGGCCGCGAGATGGTACCGGACTACCTTGCCGCCGGCATAGGGCTCCGTCTCGATCCACACCTCGCCCCAGCGGAACTGGAGGGCCGTGAGCGCGGTTTCCTCGCGGGTCTCCCGCAATGCGGCCTGCAGGCACGACTCGCCCGCCTCGATGCCACCCTTCGGGAAATCCCAGTAGCCGTAGGCGCGCAGGAGCAGGTAGAGCCAGCTGTCCCCCCGCCGGCGCACGACGACGATTCCCGCTGAACGACGAGCGCCCATCGACCGGTTCCCCGCAGTCCGTTTCCGGGACCGCCATTCCCATGGCATGCCCGGCTCGACGGGAATGTTGACACATCGGGGCCTGCCCCGTCCCGTCGCTCTCAATTACCGTGCCCCGCCTGCCGAAAACAGCGGGATGCGAGCATCGGACGCGGGGCATCGGAGCATGGGGAAACGCGGACAGGGCGGTTTCACGCTGATCGAGATCATGGTGGTGGTCGTCATCCTGGCCATCCTGGGCGCGCTCGTCGTGCCGAAGGTCATGTCGCGTCCCGACGAGGCGCGGATCGTAGCGGCCCGCCAGGATCTGGGCGCGCTCGACCAGGCGCTCAAGCTCTACCGCCTGGACAACCACCGCTATCCCACGACCGATCAGGGCCTCGACGCGCTCGTGAAGCGTCCGTCGGCCGCGCCCGTCCCGGTGAACTGGCGTCAGGGCGGCTACATCGAGCGCCTCCCGAAGGATCCCTGGGGGGCGCCCTACCAGTACCTGCAGCCCGGCCAGCGGGGGGAGTTCGACCTCTACAGCCTGGGCGCCGACGGCCAGCCGGGCGGGGCCGCGGCCGAAGCCGACCTGTCGATCCACGATCTGCCGTGAAGCGCGTCGGCGGATTCAGTCTGATCGAAGTGCTCGCGGTCACGGTGGTGATCGCCGTCACGGGTGCCGTGACGCTGCCGGTGCTCTTCGAGGGGGACGATGTCCGGTGCGCGCGCGAGGCCCGGCGGTTGGCGGCGGCACTCGGCGGTGCCGCGCAGGAAGCCCTGCTCACCGGACGGGCCCATGCGGTGGTGCTGACGCCGGACGGCTACCGGTTCGAGGTGCGCGGGACCGGCGGAGGCTGGCGGTCCGCCGCCGCGCCGGAGCTCGCCGCGCACCGCCTGGATCTCGCGGTCCGCATCGACGCCGCGCAGTCGGACGGGAGCCCGCTGGCTCCCGGCCAGCGGCTCGTCTTCTCGCCGGTGGCCGATCAGCCGCCCTTCGAAATCCGTCTCGCCCATCCGCGCGGTCAGGTCCGCGTCGTGGGGACGGGGCCCGGGGAACCTCATGTGGAAACACCGTAGAAGCACGCCCCGGCGCGGCCGCCGGGGCCTCGCCCTGGTGGAAGTGCTCGTGGCCGTCGTCATCCTGGGCATCGGGATTGCCGCCGGCTGGCGCAGCGTCGCGGCCTCGACCGGACGCCAGGAGCAGGTCCGCGAACGGATCTACGCGCAGTGGGTGGCGCAGGACGTCCTGGCCCGCATGCACGCGGAGCGGGTCTGGCCCGTGCCGGGACAGCGGGAGTACGTCGCCGCGCAGGCGGGCCAGTCGTTCGTGGTGCGGGAGGAGGTGGCCGAGACGCCCAACGCTGCCTTCCGGATGGTGCGCCTGCGCGTCAGCGGCGCGACGGGCGGGGCGGAAGCGCTGACCGAGCTCGTGGGCTTCGTCCGTGCGCCCGCGGCGGGAGGGCGCTCATGAGGCGGGCTCGAGGGTTCACGCTGGTCGAAGTGCTGGTTGCGCTGACCGTCCTGGCGATCGCGGCGGCGCTGTCCTACCGGGCGCTCGACGTGTTCCGCGGCGGCGCGGCGCGGCTGACGGCCCAAGGACGCGCCCTGGGTGAACTGGTGTCGGTGTTCGCGCGCATGCAACTGGACGTGGAACGCGCGGTGAACCTCCGTCTCCTGGACCGACAGCGGCGCGTCGTGCCTCTGCTTCGCACGAGCGAGGACCCGGCCCACGGAGAGGCCGCACCCGGGTTCGATCTCGTCCGGGCGGGCGCGGACGAACTCGCGGGCGCCCGGCGCGTCTCGTACCGGCTGCGGGGCCGCACCCTGGAGTACGGCCTGTGGCCGGACGCCGTCAACGTGACTGCGTCGCCGAAGACCTACAAGCTGGTGGACGGCGTGAAGGCCTATCGCGTGCAGTTCCTGGACGCCCAGGGACGCTGGCTCGCGGCCTGGAACGAGCGTCCCGAAGCGCTCCCGCGCGCCATCCAGGTGGAACTCGACCTGGAAGGCGTCGGTCTCGTCCGGCGCGTGTTCGCGCTGCCATGAGACGCGAGCGCGGTGCCGCGCTGCTCCTTGCCCTGGGCGTCGTCGCGTCGGTCGGCCTGACCGTATCGGACGTGCTGATGCAGGACCGGCGGGCGTCAGGCGCCGCGGGTCACGTCGCGGCCCGGGCACAGGTGAGGGAGATCGCAATGGCCGGCACCGCCTGGGCGCAGGCCCTGCTGGACGACGACGCCGCCATGAGCCGCTTCGACGCGCTCACCGAGGCATGGGCTGCACGCCTGCCGCCGACGCCGGCCGAGGGCGGGCGGGTCTCGGGATTCATCGCCGATCAGCAGGGGCGGTTCGATCTGAACAGCGTGGTCGCCGGGGGGCGCGCCGACGAGCGGGCCGTGGCCCGGCTGCGGCGGCTGCTGGCGGTGCTCGGTCTCGATCCGGGGCTCGCGGACGCCGTCGTGGACTGGGTCGATGCCGACGACGTGCCCTACGGCAGTCGCGGTGCCGAGAGTGCCCAGTACGGCGCGCAGGTACCGGCGGGCGCCGCCGCCAATCACCCGTTCGTCTCGGCTGGGGAACTGGCGCAGGTGCGGGGCTTCACGCCGGCCGTGCTCGCCCGGTTGATGCCGTTCGTCACCGCACTTCCGGCGCGGGCACCCGTCAACGTGAACACCGCGGCGCCGGAAGTGCTCGCCGCGCTCGTCGAAGGGCTGACCCTCGACGCGGCGCGTGCGCTCGATGCGCGCCGCCACACGGCGCCTTTTCTTCAGCCGGATGCGTTCCTGGCGGCCCTGCCGCCCGACCTGGGCTGGCGGGCAGAGAGCGACATCGGGATCGCATCGCGCTACTTCTCGATCGAGGTGACGGCCGAGCGCGATGCCGTGGCGATCACGCTGCGCTCCCTCGTCGAGCGCGAGCCGGGGCTTCCGGCACGCGTCCTGTACCGGAGCGTGCTGTGACGGCGCTGCGGCTGCGGCTGCCCGAGGCCGGCCCCGCCGGCGGCGCGCCGATCGCCTGGGCCCTGCCCGACCGTCGCGGTGCGCTCCGGTCCTCCGGGGTGTCCGGCATCGGCGATCTTCCCGCGGCGAGCCGGGCCACGCTCGTGCTGCCGGCTGCGCGTGTCACCGCCGTCACCGCCGTGCTGCCGGCGGTGAGCGGTGCGAGGCTGGCTGCTCTGCTGCCCTATTTAGTGGAGGACGCCGTCGCCGACGATCCTGCCGATCTCCTCGTCGTGCCGGTCCAGCCGCGGCCAGGTGCGACCACGCCTCTGCTCGTCGTCGGGCGGGCGTGGATCGACGCCTGGATCGGCGCGCTCGCGACGCGGCGTATCTCGGTCGACGCGGCCGTGCCCGAGTGGTCGTGCGTGCCGCGCGAACCCGATGCCTGGTCCCTGGCAAGCGTCGAGGCCGGATGGATCCTGCGCACGGGCGAGGTCACCGGAGCAGCCCTCGACGATCCGGACGACGCCGTCCCGCCGGCCGGTCTCGTCCTGGCCCTGGATGCGGCACGCGAGTCCGCGACGCTGCCCCGGCGGCTGATCCTCTGCCGGGCCGGGGACGGCGCGCCCCTGGCCATCCCCGGGTGGTGCGCGTCGCTCGGCGTGCCGGTCGTCGATGGGCCGGCCTGGGACTGGCGTACGGCGGCGCTCGGGTCGCACGGCAACGTGCTTTCCTGGCACGCGCCAGCGGCCGCATCGCGCTGGCGCGCCGTGCGCCCGGGCCTCGCAGCGGGGGCCGCAGCCCTGGCCTTGCATGCCGCGGCCTGCGGCGCGGACTGGGCCGTGCGCACGCAAGAGCGCGAGCGACTGCGGGCCGAGATGCACGAGATCTACCGGACCGCGGTTCCCGGTGCCAGGAACATCGTCGATCCGTCCCTGCAGCTCGCGCGTCACCTGGAAGCAGCGCGACGCGCCGGCGGCCACGTGGCCCCGGACGACTTTCTTGCGCTGGTCGGTGCGCTCGCGCAATCGGGCACGCGCATCCCGCCCGGTGCCGTCCGCGCGCTGCACTACCGCGAAGGCGTGCTGGAGCTGGAACTGTCCGGGCTCCGGCCCGACGAGGTGCGTCCCTGGGCGGCGGCGCTGTCGGGCCGGGGGCTCGGCGGCAGCCGGATCGAGGCCGAGGCCGGCGCCGTCCGGCTCGTCGTCACCAGGCATCGCGCATGACCCATCTCGCGGCCCGATGGACCGCGCTTTCGGCACGCGAGCGCCTTGCCCTCATGGGCGGGGGGGCGGCGGCATTCCTCGCGTTGTGCTACGCGCTCATCGTCGACCCCGGCGGCGCGGCGCGCGCGCGCCTCGATCAGGATCTCCCGGCGCTGCAGGAACGGCTCGCGTCGATGCGGGAGGCGGCGGCTGAACTCGCGCGGCTCCGCGACAAGCCGGCGCTGGTGCCCGGCGACGCGGTGAAGCTCCGCGCCGCCATCGCCGAGTCCGCGCAGCGCCACGGCGTCGCCGTCCGGGCCGAGGAGGTGGAGCTGGAGCCGGGAGGCGGCGCCCGGGTCCGCTGTGCACCCACGCCCGCCGTCCAGGTCTTCGCGTGGATCCACGACCTGCACACCCGTCGGGGCGTGCCGCTGCTCGACATCGACGTGCGCGCTGAGGGCGCCATGCTGTCGGGCATCGTGCGTTTCGCCGCGGTCCCGTGAACACCCTGCGCCGCCTGCTCTGGCCGGCGGTCGGCGTCTTCCTCTATGCAGCATGCCTGGTCGTGTGGGCGCCTGCCCGCTGGGCCGGTATCGCCGCCGCGTACGTCTGGGGCGGGCAGGTGCGCTTCTCGGGGGCGAGGGGCACGTTGTGGGACGGCAGCGCCGACCTGCACCTGCACGCGCCCGGGTGCGACGCACCGGTCCCGCTCGGCCGCTGGTCCTGGCGCGTCCTCAGGGACGAGGGTGCGGCCCTGGCGCTGGCGGTGCGCGAAGGTGGGCATCCGTGGGCACGAGTGGCGCGTGCGGATGGTGCTTGGGGCGTCCGAGCCTTGCGGGCCGACGTGACGGCCGAGGCGCTGTGCGCACTGCCCGCGGTGGCAGCCTATCGGCCGTCGGGCACGCTCGCGATCGGGATCGAGGACGGGCGACTCGCTGACGGCAGGGTGTCGGGACGCGTCTGCGTCGACTGGCGCCACGCGGGGATCGGCGCCGTGTCCGCCACTCCCGCCGGCGATCATCGCGTTCGTGTAGAAAGCAGCGGACAGGGTCCCGTCCTGGTCGCCATGGAGCCCCTCGGCGGTCCGCTGCGGGTCGCGGCCCGCGGCGAGTGGTCTCCGGCACTGGGCCTGCGCGCGCAGGGCGAGATTGCCCTGGGTGAAGGCGGTGACGCGTTCCGGGCGTGGCTCGCCTCGGGCACGCGCGCGCTGTCGTCCGACCGCTTCGCCTTCACGCTCGATCTGCGCACCGCGCCGCTCGCCGCCGGTCACCCCGGACCGCGCACCCCGCGGTCTTGAGGGGTCGCCGCACCGGGCCCGCCGATGGGTGACAATCGGCCCATTCTCTCTCGTGCCGGAGCCGGCCCATGCCTCTCGTCCTCGAACCGCTGCACCCGGGCTTCGCGGCCCGGGCCTCGGGCGTCGACCTGACCACGCTGGACGACCCCGCCGCGTTCGATGCGCTGCGCGCGGCCATGGATTGCCACGGCGTCCTGGTGTTCCACGGACAGTCATTCACCGACGCCAGCCAGATGGCCTTCGCTCAGCGGTTCGACGGCGCCCTGCACAGCAAGACCGGCGCCGCGGCCCTCGGCGCCAGCCGCCTCGGCACGGAAGCCGTCGCCGACATCTCCAACGTCGACGAGACCGGCGAACTGCTCGCGGCGGAGGACCGCCGTCGCATGTACGCCCTGGGCAATCGCCTCTGGCACACGGACGCGTCGTTCCAGGATCCGCCCGGGCGCTACTCGATGCTCTCTGCGCGCGTCGTGCCGACCGAAGGCGCGGACACCGAGTACGCGGACATGCGTGCTGCGTACGATGCGCTCGACCCCGGGTTGCGCGAACGGATCGCGCACCTGCATGCGCATCATTCGATCGCGCATTCGCGGCGCACGCTGGGCTTCGAGTTCTCGCCGGAGGAAGCCGCGAAGCTCGAGGGTGCGGTCCACCCGCTCGTGCGCACGAATCCGCGCACCGGGCGGCGCGCGCTGTACCTTGCATCGCACGCCTCGCGCATCGTCGAGATGCCGGTGCCGGAAGGCCGTCTGCTGCTGATCGAACTGACCGAGCATGCCACGCAGCCGCGCTTCGTCTACCGCCACCGCTGGCAGCCCGGCGACCTGGTCATCTGGGACAACCTTGCGACCATGCACCGCGCCACGCGCTTCGACGACACTCGGCACCGGCGCGAACTGCGCCGCGTCACCACGCTCGACCTGCCTCTGCCGTGACGAGCGCGGCGCCCGTGGTCCTCGGGCTCGATCTGGGCACGGGCAGCCTGAAAGCCGTCCTGCTGGACGGGCGAGGTGCCGTCCTTGCCAGCGCGACGCGCGGCTATCCCACGAGCACGCCCCATCCGGGCTGGGCCGAACAGGATCCCGCCGACTGGCTCGGCGCGCTGCGCGGTGTCGTCGACGAACTGACCGCGCGCGACCCGGCCGCCATCGCGCGCCTTTGCGGCATCGGCCTGTGCTCGGCCGCGCATCTCCCGGTGCTGCTCGACGCGCACGATGCGGTACTCCGGCCTGCGATCCTCTGGAGCGATCAGCGCAGTCACGCCGAGGTGGCGGCATTGAAGGCCCGCGCCGCGTCGCGCATCGCGGACATCGCGTGCAACGAGCCGGGGTGCACGTGGACGCTGCCGCAACTGCTGTGGGTGTGGGCGCACGAGCCGCAAGTGCGAGGCCGCGTGCAGACTCTGCTCAGTTCCAAGGACTACCTGCTGTTCCGGCTGACCGGCGAGAAGGCCATGGACCCCGGCAGTGCGGCCGCCACGCTCATGAGCGACGCGCGCGGCCGCACGTGGGCGCAGGAACTGACCGAGATGGCAGGCTTGCCTGACGCGGCTTTCCCGGCGCTGCGCCCCGCGTCTTCGAGGGCGGGCACGGTCACGCCGGAGGCCGCGCGGACGTTCGGGCTGCCGGCGGGCGTGCCGGTGGTGACCGGGACGCTGGACTCGGCGGCGGAACTCGTGGGCTGCGGGCTGCTTGCGGCCGGGGGGGACGGCATGATCCGCGTGGGCAGCGCAGGCGGCGTCATGCTCCTCGCCGACGCGCCCGTGTTACGCCCGGGCGTCATCACCTATCCGCACGTGGCGGACGGTGTCTGGTATCACCAGGCCGGCACGAACGCGTGCGCCACTTCCCTCGGCTGGATCCGCGATCTGGCCGGCGCGATGCGCGGCGAGACGCCCCCGGCTCTCGGCTACGGGGACCTGGACCGTCTTGCGGACTCGTGCGAGCCCGGCGCAGACGGACTGCTGTTCCATCCCTATCTGCAGGGCGAGCGCGCGCCGCACTGGAGCGCCTCGATCCGCGGCAGCTTCACCGGCCTCGACGTGCGACACGGCTGGCCGCAGATCGTGCGCGCGGTGATGGAGGGCGTGGCGTTCTCGCTGCGCGACTGCCTCGGGATGTTCGGTGACGACGCGCGCACCCTGCGCGCGGCGGTCCTGTCGGGCGGCGTGGTACGCAGCCCCGTGTGGTCCGGCATCCTCACCGACGTGCTGGGGCTCGAAACCCGCACCGTGGCGCATGGCGATTCCGCGCTCGGCGCGGCGATGCTCGCGGGTGCAGGCGTCGGGGTGTTCGCCTCGCTGGAGGACGCCGCCTCGCGGTGTGTCCGCCGCGAGGGCGTTCTGCGTCCGGACCCCGCGCTCGCCGACGCGTA
>ERZ1066136.697-NODE-697-length-22190-cov-6.886334_pt1 | contig 22190 bp, 17 predicted proteins | sample MGYA00382783_ERZ1066136 | MGnify/ENA primary metagenome ERZ1066136 (study PRJEB33369, sample SAMEA5778366) | biofilm metagenome | biome: Industrial cooling water; feature: Water cooling tower basin; material: Biofilm | place: United Arab Emirates | collected... | reverse complement strand
TCTTGGGATCGGAGTTGATCCAGTCCGCCAGTCGGCGATGTCGGTCGGGCTGGTAAAGACTGAGCACCCGGTCGCCCTCCCCTCGGGCCTCCTCCAGCGCGCCGAGCCAGAACGCGGAGATCATCCGGGCGAGCGACGCGCAGATGCGCAGGTCCTCGTCGTCGACGGCTTCCGCCTCGGCCGTCATCTCGCCGGCAAGCGCCCGGGCCTCGGCGATTCGCCCCCGAGTCAGGCGGTGCACCCACAGACCCCACAGGATGCGTGCCGTGCGATCGACCCGCCCCTGCCGGCGCGCGATGGCGAGCGCGGGTTGCAGGCACTCCCCGACCTGCACGGCGGACCAGCCGTGCAGCGCCATTCGGGATGTTCCCAACGCCGAACGAATCTCGAGTTCCATGAAGTCCCGTTCCGGCTCCTCCGGGAGGGTCGCGTTCAGTGCCAGCGCGTGCTCCAGGTGCGCGATCGCCTCGGCCATTGCGGTGCGGTGCATCGCATGCTCGCCCGCCCGATGCCACCACCGCACGGCGACGGACGTCATGCCCGCCGCGGTGTAGTGGTGAGCAAGCAGTTCCGGCGCAACGTCGTCGCGGGGGCCCGTCCGGCTGACGAGAGCCCCTGCAATCGCCGCATGCAGCTCCTGCCGCTTCGCCTTCAGCAGCGAGTCGTACGCGGCATCCTGCACGAGGGCGTGCTTGAAGGTGTAGACGGCCTGCGGGATCGCGCCGCGCTGGAACACCAGCTCCGACGCGACGAGACGCGCCAGGGCATCCTCCAGGGCCGGACCGCGCATCGGCGAAACGGCAGCCACGAGGTCGTACCCGAACTCCCGGCCGATGACGGCACCGATCTGCGCGATCTCCTTGACCGGAATCAGCCGGTCCAGGCGCGCCATGAGGGAGTCCCGCAGGGTGGCCGGAACGGTCATGCGGTCCAGGGACTGCGCGTAGCGGTAGTGGGCACCGGCATCGTCCACGAGGCCGGATTCGAGAACGGCCTTGGTGAGTTCCTCCAGGAACAGGGGAACGCCGTCGGTCTTGTCCACGATCTGGGCGACGAGGTCCTCGGGCAGCGGCTTGCCGCCCGTCATGCGCGCGACGAGGTGTGCGCTCTGGGTGCGCGACAGCCGCGAGAGCGGCATCAGGGTCACGTGCCCGCCCGTCCAGGCGGGCGTGAACTCGGGCCTGAAGCTCACGAGCGAGAGCAACGGGAGCGCGGCTGTGCGACGCAGGAGCAGATCGAGCAGTTCGAGGGTCGTCGGATCGGCCCAGTGGGCATCCTCGAACAGCATCAGCGTCGGGCGCTCGCGCGCGATACCTGCAAGGGTGTCCACCAGCAGCCTCAGCGTGTCCTCCTTCTGCCGCTGCGGCGTGAGGTCGAGGGGCCCGTAGTGTGCGTCGGCATCGAGACCGAGCATGCGTGCCACGAGATGGCAGTCACGCGACGAACGCCCCCAGCGCCCTGACACGGCCGCGTCCAGCTTCCGGATGCGCTCGGAGGTGTCGTCCTCCCGGTCGAACCCGAGCGCCCGCTCGAAGTGATCGATGACGGGGTAGAGCGCGCTGTTCACGTGGTAGGGGGAGCACTGGAACTGCACGGCCTGCATCCCCGCTTCGTCCAGGCGCTCGCGCAGGGCCCGCATGGTCCTCGACTTGCCGATGCCCGGCTCGCCGACGATCAGCACTGCCTGCCCGCCACCAGCCCCGGCAAGGTCCCACCGGTCGAGCAGCAGTCCGATCTCCTGCTCGCGGCCCACCAGCGGCGTGACGCCGCCGCGCGTGGCCGCCTCGAACCGGCTCTGGGCGGCGCTGGGTCCGATCACCCGCCACACGTGGACGGTCTCGCCGATGCCCTTGAGCGTCGGACGCCCGCGGTCCTCGTAGTCGAAGGCGCCGCCCGCGAGGATGCGCATGCGATCCGTCACCATCACCTCCCCCGGCCGGGCGATCGCCTGCAGCCGGTGGGCCAGATTCGGCGTGTCGCCCACGGCGCTTCTTTCGGGCGCGAGGATGTGCGAAACGACCACGAGACCCGCCGCGATGCCGATGCGGACGTCGAGGCGCTCGCGGCCCGGCGGCGTCATCGCGGCGAGCGACGCGACGATCGCGAGACCCGCGCGGATGGCGCGGTCGGCCTCGGCCTCATGGGCCAGCGGATACCCGAAGTACACGACCACGCCGTCGCCCTGGATCTGCGCCACGTAGCCCTCGTAGCGCTGGACCGCCTGGGCGACCGCCCCATGGTAGGCGGCCATCAGCGCGCGGAACTCCTCGGGATCGTGGGCCCGGGACAGGCGCACGGAGTCCACGAGATCGCAGAAGAGCACGGTGACCTGCCGGCGCTCCCCGGCGGCGGTCGTCGACTCGATGGAGGGCGCCCTCATGTCCGGGGCCGAGCGGGCCGCCGCCCGCTCCACGATGGCCTTGAGCAGCCGCTTCCGGTGACCGAGCGACACCCCGAGCTGCTCCAGATCGGCCTCGGTCAGCGACTCGAGGACGTCGAGGTCCACATCGTTGCGCTCGAACGCCGGTCCGTACTGTCCCAGGCCCTGACGTTCCAGCCACGCTCGAACCGTGTCCATGGCGGGTCCGCACTCCTCCTGGTTCGGCCGGTGGGTCCCGGCGATTTCCGGCAGCGGAGCCCATGCGCGTCTCCGCCGCCGGAAGGGCTTGACGCTACTGCCGCTTCTCGATGAGCTTCGTGTGACCGAACACCCAGTTCACGTCCTTGCCCGAGTAGCCGTAGATCAATTTCCGGGGCTCCAGCTTCTTGAGCGGGTGGTTGTCCGGCAGGTTGATCTTCACCGACACCGGATCGGCCATGGTGACTCTAGCGGTCCAGGAGATGGGGTGCATCACCACTTCTGACGACGCGGTGGCATTTCCCATCATCGTCGGAACGTTGCGCAGAACGCCGTAATGCAGGGTGCCTCCGACGGCCGCCGCATCCCCTTTGTTCTGGATCTCCGAGACGAGAATCTCCTTGCCATCCCGGCTGCCCGCACCGCGCATCCGCTTGCCGGACTCGGTGACCTTCGTCGTGCCGAGGCGGGGCGCGAAACCCATGACCTCGCGCAGCGCAGTCACGGCGCGGTCCGGCGAGTAGAGGCCCCAGAGAAACCACCGGGCCTTGCCGCCGCCCGGATCGTCCATGCCCTCGACCTCCGCGAAGACGTAGCTCGCCTCGTACGGCGCCAGGCCGGCACCCTCGCGCACCACGTAGTGCGACATGCCGACGGTGTTCGTCGCGGCCGGGCGGATCCCCGGCGGCAGCAGCGCCTCGATGGCCGCCCGGTCGGCCTCCCAGACGATCACCATGTACTCGTCGACGTTGGTCTGCAGGTAGGGCGGATTCGGATAGAGCGGGTCGAAGGCGGGCGCGGCGCTGAACGTGTCGGCGGCACTTGCCGGCGCGGTCAGCACGGCGGCACAGGCGAGCGTGAACGACAGCAGGCCGCGGCGCACGATGCCGCGGCGCCCGGCGACGGGGGATGGCGTCATGAGGATCTCCTCTTCGGGTTCCGGGATCGCGACAGCCCGCGGATCGCGCGCTGCCTTCCCGGGACGAAGCGTGCCGGTCGCCCCGCAGCCGCACAGTGAGGCCGGCCACGCGAAACCTGTGCGCAAACGCACAGCGCGACGCATCCGGACGCGCCGGGCACCCGGACGGTGCAGGGCGGCATTTCGCGCACTTTCGGAAAGCAGGTGTTGACACGCGAATGCCGCCGCAAAACAATCCATGTATCCATGCATCGGTGGTCCACGACTGTTCCGCGCCCTGAGCGGATGGAGCACCGCCCAACCTGCCGCGCCGGGCGTCCGGCGAGAAGAGGAGGCTTTCGATGACGCGCAGTTTCGTCTGGCTCGCCCTTGCGGGCGCCTTTGCCTTTGCCAACGTGCCGGCCCGCGCCGACGAGACGAAGGACCTGCACCCGGATGCCAAGCTGATGGGCGAGCAGCACGCCATCGCGATGCTGTCCAAGCCGCATCCCAAGCGCGTGTACGCCCTGGAGCCTGTGTTTCCGCACCTCGTCGCCAGCAAGGTGTGGATCATCGACAGCGACAAGATGGAAATCGTGGGGATGGTGAACGGCGGCTACTGCGCCAATTTCGCCCTCGCCCCGGACAGTTCCGAGATCTACACGCTGGACACCTTCTGGTCCAAGGGCTACCGCGGAACTCGCTCGGACCTCGTCACCGTGTACGACGGTCGCACGCTGGACATCACCGCCGAGGTGGATCTGCCCAAGGGCCGCATGCTGGTGGTCCCCAAGAAGCAGAATGCCGAAGTGACCCCGGACGGAAAGTACCTCCTGTCCTACAACCTCGCGCCGTCCACGTCGGTCAGCGTGATGGACACGAAATCAAAGAAGTATCTGGGCGAGATCGAGGTCCCGGGCTGCGGCCTGATCTTCCCCTCGGCCGGGAACCGTTTCTCCTCGCTGTGCTCGGACGGCACGCTGCTCACCGCCAAGTTCGATGCCAATCTCAAGACCACCATCACGCGCGACGGTCCGTTCATGGACGTCGTGAACGATCCGGTCTTCGAACACGCGGCCATGGACAAGAAGCGTGGCCTGGTGCACTTCCTGTCCTATGAAGGACTCGTGTACTCGACGGATCTCTCTCAGGACAAGCCGAAGATCGGCTCAGGCTGGTCGCTGCTCACGGACGAGGACAAGGCCGAGGGGTGGAGACCGGGAGGCTGGCAGCTGATCAACATGCACCGGCCCTCGAATCGCCTCTACGTGCTGATGCACAAGGGGCCCCGCTGGTCGCACAAGACTCCCGGCGAGGAAGTCTGGGTGTTCGACGCTGCCACCCGCAAGCGGGTGAACCGCATCCATCTGAAGGAGCACGCCATCTCCATCGCGCTGTCGCAGGACGAGGATCCGCACCTGTACACGCAGACCGAGAAGGCGATGATGATCACCTACGACGCGAACACCGGGAAGGAAGTGGGCGAAATCGCGTTCGGGATCACCCCGTTCCTCCTCTTCACGCACGGCGACTGAGACGCCGTTCGCCTGCCCGGGAACGCGCATGACGCTCGATCCGATGCTTCAGCACACGGCGGCCGTGACGCTCGCGCTCGTGTTCGGATCCGCCGCCTACGGCAAGTTCACCGCCTGGGATGAGTTCGAGGGGGTCGTCCAGAACTTCCGCGTGCTGCCGCGTATGCTCGTGCCATGGGTGGCACGAGTGGTCCCTCCGCTGGAGGCGATCGTCGCAGCTGCCGTGCTGGTGCCCGCGTCCCGCGACCTCGCCGGTGGTCTCATGGCCGCCCTTCTCGCGGTATTCGCGATTGGCATCGCCGTGAACCTGGCGCGCGGCCGTTTCGACATCGACTGCGGCTGCTTCCGTTCGTCGCTCCGGCAGAATCTGTCGGGTTGGCTGGTCTTGCGCAATGCCGTACTGATCGTCCTGGCCCTTGCGTGCGTCGCAACGCCGGGGGGTCGGGTACTTGGGGTCGCGGATCTGTTCTTCGCGCTCATGGGTTCCGCAGTCCTGTTCCTGGTGTATCTCAGCGTCGGCTACGTCACGCTGCGCCGTCCGCCCACCTTCGAGGAAAACTACCAGCGCTCCCTGGCGGGACGCGGCTGAGGACACCCCATGAGCTATGACGCCCTGCTGTATTCGAACATCGTGCTGTGGATCGTCGTGGTGGCGCTCGGTGCCGTCGTCTTCGGCATGGTCCGCCAGATCGGCATCCTCCACGAGCGTGTCGCACCCATGGGCGCGCTTGCCAACGATCGCGGGCCGGACGTCGGCGAGATGGCCCCGGACATGAAGATCGCCGGCCTCGACGGCAAGCTGGTCAGCGTGGGCGGTCCGACCACGAACGGCCGCAGCCGCCTGCTGCTGTTCGTGTCGCCCAGCTGCCCGATCTGCAAGAAGCTTCTTCCGATCGCGCGGTCGTTCGCCTCGGGCGAGCGCCTCGAGGTCGTGCTCGTGGGCGACGGCGACCTCCAGGAGCAGCGCGCCATGATCGACAAGTTCGAGCTCCAGGGCATCCCGTACGTGAATTCGCCTCAGGTCGGCATGACCTTCCAGGTAGGCAAGCTGCCCTACGCCATCCTCATCGACGAGGACGGCGTGATACGCGCCAAGGGTCTGGTGAACAGCCGTGAGCACCTGGAGAGTCTTGCCATCGCCAAGGAGACCGGCTATGGCAGTATCCAGGCCTACCTGAAAGCGCGCGGTTTCGTGAAGGACGACACCGATGCCCGCCGGGAAGCGGCCTGACGCCACGCCCCGACCCACCCGCACCCACAGCCAACGCAACCGTAGGAGACCCCAGCCATGTTCAGCGGCCTGCAAGTCATCGACAAACTGTTCGAGACGATGAGCCGACGCACGGCGCAGAAGACATCCCGCCGCAGCTTCGTGGCGCGCCTGGGCGCAACGCTCGCCGGTGCGGCCGTGCTTCCAGTGCTGCCCGTCGCCCGCAAGGCGCAGGCGGCCGAAGACCCCGGGGTTGCCTGGGCCAAGCAGGTGGAAGCGCAGACCACGGACCCCAAGGCGTGCAACTACTGGCGCTACTGCTCTTCGGACGGTTACCTGTGTTCCTGCTGCGGCGGCGGTCCCGCCACGTGCCCGCCCGGTTCGACGCCGTCCCCCACCTCCTGGGTTGGCTCGTGCCTGAATCCGGACGACGGCAAGATGTACCTGATCGCCTACCGGGACTGCTGCGGCAAGGACTCCTGCGCCCAATGCGCGTGCCTGGGCACGGCGGGCGAGATGCCCTCGTACCGCCCGCAGCTCAACAACGACATCATCTGGTGCTTCGGCGGCAGCTCGATGGTGTACCACTGCTCCAGCGCCGCGATCGTCGGGCAGATCTGAGTCGCTGGAGTTTCGCGGTGCGTATCTCGATGGCCAGCCTCGCGCTGGCCATTGCTTTTCCGCTGGGGCTGCACGCAGCGCCTGACGTGGTGCAGCCCGAGGACGTTCCCGACCGTGTCGTGCAGGAGAAGCGCATTCCGCTGCCGCGGGTCGGGGGCGCTGCCGAGGACTACGCGCGCCATTGCCAGGGCTGCCACGGGCACCTGGGTGTCTCGGTGACGGAGGTGCCACCGCTCAAGGGACGCGCCGGCCTGTTCGCGCACACACCCGAAGGCCGGGCCTACCTGGTGCAGGTGCCCAACGTGCTTCAGGTGGCGCTCTCCGACGAGCGGCTTGCGTCCCTGCTCAACTGGCTGCTGACCGAGTACAGCGCCATGGAACTGCCGCGTGGCTTCGTGCCCTACACGGGTGCCGAGGTGGCGCAGCTCCGGACGCAGCGCCTGGACAGCGTGATCGCCCGGCGGCGGGAGGTGGTGGACCGCCTCGTCCGCGCCGGGGTGATTCCCGACGCCGACGCCCTCACCTTCAGCTTCTCGCCAGGGCGGTACTGATGAGGTCGGCGGCCTCCGACGACGTCCGGCGCGACGGCGTGCACCCATGATCCGGCGCCGCCGTTTCCTGCAGGCTGCGGGCGGTCTGCTCCTCCCCGCGACGGGCTGGGCCGTGCACTCGGCAGTCGGGTCCCGCCCGGAGCTTCCGCCCCTGGCCGAGATCGCCCTCGACCGCTCCGAGCCGGGCCTCGCGAGCGGCGTCCTCGTGGCTGCCGCAGGGCCCGTTCCGATCGACGGGCGCACGGTGCGCGCCGTCACCTACAACGGCGCCTTCCCGGGTCCGCTGCTTCGCGTGCGTGAAGGCGAGACCGTGCGCCTTCGCCTGCAGAACCGCCTCGACCGGCTCACCAACCTGCACTTTCACGGGCTCTCGGTGCCGCCCGGCGGACGGGCCGACAACGTGTGGATCCACGTGCCCGGCGGGGAGCACTTCGACTACGAGTTCACCGTGCCGCGCGGCGATGCCGGCCTCCACTGGTTCCACCCGCACATCCACGGGGCGACGGCGCCCGACATGTTCCGCGGCCTCACCGGCGCGATCCTCGTGGAGGGCGAGCGCGACTTCGAACGCGGCCTCGACTGTGACGACCGCGTCTGCGTCCTGAAGGACGTCGCCGTGGAACGCGGCCGCATCCCGGACCACCATCCCATGACTTGGTCCGCAGGACGCGAGGGGGACTGGCTGCTCGTCAACGGCGTGCGACGGCCCGTGCTGCACGCGCGGCGATCGCTGGTGCGGCTGCGCCTGCTCAATGCGTCGAACGCGCGCTACTGGCGCCTCAAGCGCTCGGACGGCGAGCCGCTCGCGGTCATCGCGCACGACGGCCGCTACCTCGAAAGGCCGCAGGCGGTGGCGGAACTCCTGCTCGTGCCGGGCGCGCGCGCCGAGGTGCTGATGCCGCTGCACGGGGATGACCCGCTGGACCTCCAGTATCTCCCGTCTCACCGGCGCGGCATCACCTACACGCCCGAGCAGCCCATCCTCTCGATCGTCCCGCCGCGCGTGCACACATCCGTTGCGCTGCCTTCGCGGCTCGACACCTGGACGCCCTTCGACGCCAGCGCGGCCGATACCGAGCGCGACATCGTGCTGTCACTGTTCAACATCTGCGGACGGTTCATGGACCCGCACCGCGTCGACATCCGCACCCGCAACGGCGCGCGCGAGATCTGGCGGGTGCGCAACGTGGACATCATGGATCACCCGTTCCACCTGCACACCTGGCACTACGAGGTGCTGGACGTGAACGGCCGCCCGCCGCCCTACCGCGCACGATTCGACATGCTGAACGTGCGCGAGGGCGACGTCGCGCGCCTCGGCATCCATTTCGCCGGCCCCTCGGGCCGCACGCTCTATCATTGTCACTTCGCCGAGCACGCCGACAGCGGCATGATGGCCGTGATCCAGGTGGACTGACCTCCCACGCTTCCGTTTTCTGCCATCCCTGTCCGGAGCCCACGCATGACCCGCATCCTCCCCGCCCTCGCCCTGCTCGCCACCCTGCCGCTCGCGGCCCATGCCGCCGGTGACGCCGAGGCCGGCAAGGCGAAGTCCACGCCCTGTTCGATCTGCCACGGCTCGGACGGCCGCAGCCAGATTCCCATGTATCCCAAGCTCGCCGGCCAGCACCAGATGTATCTCTCGAATGCCATCAAGGCCTACAAGAGCGGCGACCGTCGCGGCGCGATGGCGAGCATGATGACCCCGAATGTCGCGGCCCTGAGCGAGCAGGACATCGAGGACCTCGCCGCGTACTACGCGAGCCTCGCCCCCTGATCTCGCGTTCCTGCAGGGAGTCGCGCCGGATGCAGTGAGTTATTCCCCCCCCCCCGGGGAACGACTCTGCATCACAGCAACGGCCTTCCCGGGCACGATCGGCTTCGCTTCGCCCGGACGACAAGTGCCCGGGTCCGGCGGAGCCCACCCTTCCCGGGCCTGCGTACACTCTGGAGGAACTCATGACACGCCTGACCTCGATCGCCCTGGCGCTCGCTGCCGGCCTCGCCACCACCCCGGCCCTCGCCGGTGAACTCGGGGATCACTGCGCCTGGGGACTCGTCAACGGCAAGAAGGTGAAGACCGACTGCGCCGTGACCCAGATGGGTCCGGACGGCAAGACCTACTGCTTCAGCAACGAGCAGGTGAAGTGGGAGTTCATCGGCAACCTCGAGGCCAACGTCAAGAAGGCCAACGAGAACTTCAAGAAGTAAGTTCCGCCCGCGCGGCATCACCCGGTGCCGCGCCGATCGCGCCGGTCGCGTCCCCACGCCGCCGGCCGTTTCGCTCCACGCCATCGGCATCCCGTGTCAGACTGCGGCCCGGAACCCCACCGGAGCGCCGATGCAGGTCTTCCTGAGTTACCGCCGCGACGATGCCGCGGGCCACGCGGGCCGGCTCACGGATGCGCTCGAAGCCGTGCTCGGCGACGCCGCCGTGTTCCAGGACGTGGAGGCCATCGCGCCGGGCAAGGATTTCATCGCGGAGATCGACGCTGCCCTGGCCCGGTCGCAGGCACTGCTCGTCGTCATCGGGCCGCGATGGCTCGATGCGCGCACCGCCGAAGGCGATCGTCGCCTCGACGATCCCGCTGACTTCGTCAGGATCGAGATCACCCGGGCCCTGGAGCGCGGCATCCGCGTGCTCCCCGTGCTCGTGGGCGGCGCGAAGATGCCGGGGCTCGCCGACCTGCCGGCCGTGCTGCAGCCGCTCGCGCGTCTGCAGGCCTTCGAACTCTCGGATGCCCGCTGGAGCTACGACACCGACCGCATCCTTGCCACCCTGGGCGCGAAGCGGCCTGCGCCGCCGGGCCGCCGGCGCATCCTGCTCATCGCGGGCGTCGTGCTGGCCATCGATGCCGCGGCGATCGGCGCGTGGCTGCTGCTGCGGGACCGGCCCGACGTGGGTGGTCCTTGGCGTCTTCCCTCCGGGAGCACGTGGGTCATCGCTCGGCGCGGCGACGCGCTCGACATCGAGGAGACGCACTACGAATCGAGAGAGGTATGGAAGCGCGGCAACGGCCGGCTCTCCGGCCGCACGCTCGACTACGAGCTGCGCTACGTATTCGAACGCGACGCGCTCGAGCGCGGGCGCCTGGAACTGAGCGACGACGGACGGGTTCTTCGAGGTGAAACGGAACAGCTGCCGGGCGGCCGGCGCGAGACGATCACGCTCACGCGCTGACGAGGCCAGACCCGCATCGCAACGCGTTCACGCCACCTGGCGAATCTCGGGCCGGCTGATTTCCTCGCCCTGCGCCCGGGGCAGCACCACCACGAACTCGGCTCCGCCCTCGGGATGATTGCGGGCCCACACGCACCCGCCATGCTGCTGCACGATCTCGCGGGTGATCGCCAGCCCGAGCCCCGTCCCGCCCGCGCCGCTCTTGGTCTTGCTGCTCTGGACGAACTTGTCGAACACGGCCTCCAGTTCCGCCTCCGGAATGCCGACGCCCCGGTCGCGCACGGTCAGCACGAGGCCCGTCGCACCGTCGGTGTCCGCGACCGCGATCGCCGCGGGCGTCCCGGCGAGCGACACGGTCACGACACTGCCGGCGGGCGAGAACTTCACGGCGTTCGAGAGCAGATTGCGCACGACCTGCGCAAGGCGGCTCGCGTCGAACCACCCGGTGAGATCATCGCCGTCGTGTTCGGTGCGGATCTCCACCTGCCGGTCGCGGGCGAAGGCTTCCAGTTCCGCCATCACGGTCGCGACGACGCCGCGCAGATCGTTGCGTGCCATGTCGTAGCTCATGCGGCCGGACTCGAGCTTCGAAAGATCGAGCAGATCGTTGAGCAGCGCGAGCAATCGGTCTCCGCTCTGATGAATGCGATCGAGGTAGAGGCGGATCTTGTCCGCGGGCGGCGGCTGGTCGCCGACGCGGTCGAGCCCGAGCTTCGCGAAGGAGAGGATCGCGTGCATCGGCGTGCGCAATTCGTGTGACATGTTCGCGAGGAACTCGGACTTGGTCCGGTTGGCCGCCTCGGCATAGTCCTTCGCGGCGATCAGCTCGGCCGTGCGCTCGGCCACCACGCCTTCCAGCGCGTCGCGGTGCTCCTCCAGGCGGGTCTCCGCGCCCTTGCGGTCGGTGATGTCGAGGTTCGTGCCGATCACGTACACGCTGCCGTCGGACATCCGCACGGCGACCTTCGTCTTGTAGTACCAGCGTCCGTTCGCCGTGAGGATCTCGCTATTGACGATGCCGCCCACGGTGAAGAGCCGCTCGTCCTCCTCCCACGCGCGATCCGCGAAGTCCGCCGGGAACACGTCGCGGTCGGTCCGTCCGAGGAGCGACGCGCGCGTGGCACCGGGAACGATGGCCGCGAACGCGTCGTTGATGATCACCCAGCGGTGGTCCCGGTCCTTCACGAACGTCGGCACGGGAATGGCGTTCACCATGGCGTCGAGGAAGGCGCGCGAGCGCTCGGCAGCCTCCACGGCAAGCCGCAGCGGAGTCACGTCGAGCAGGGCAATGACGATGCCGCGGGTGCCGTCCGGCAGGTCGACCGCACGCTTGTGCCGGATCGTCCAACGGCGCTCGCCTGCTGCATTCACGAACTCTCCCTCCAGCATGACGGGCTGGCTGGAGGCAAGCAGCGCGGCGTCCTCTTCCCGGATGAGACGGGCCTGCTCCGGCGGGAAGAGGTCCGCGTCCGTCCGACCGATGATGTGCTCCGGCGGAAACCCATGGAAGTCGCGCACCGCGCCGTTCGTCATGACGATGCGACCGTCCTGATCCTTGAGGGAGACGACGATCGGGATCGCCTCCACCATGGCATCCAGGAAGCGTCTATGGCGTTCGGCCGACTCCTGCGCCTGCTTGAGCGGCGTGATGTCAGTACCGACACCGACGATGTACACCTCGTCATCGATCACCGCGCGGGCCTTGTGCGTGATGCGCCAGGGTCCCGGGCTGCCGTCCGGCAGGCGCGTGCGGTGCTCCTTGACCAGGGGAACGCCGGACGCCGTGACCGCGTCGTCCTCCGCGTAGGCCTCGCGCGCGAACGAATCCGGGATGTAGTCCTCGTCACGCAGGCCCACAAGCGAATCCCGAGCGACGCCAAGCGCGTCCGCGTGGGCAGGATTCATCTTGACGACCCGGTGCTCGCGGTCCTTCACGAACAGCGGCACCGGGATGGCGTCGATGACCGCGTCGAGGAAGCGCTGGCTGCGCTCCATGGCCTGCCGCGCGCGCTGGGTCTCCGTGGTGTCCAGCACCGCCGTCACGACCCCCCGGCTGCCGTCGGGCATGTCCACGCCCCGCTTGAAGGTCATCATCCAGCGCGGGGCACCGTGCCGGTCGGCGGACATCTGGTGGTTGAAGGAGAGCACGCGGTCGCTCTCACGGGCCAGATCGTCCTCGCGCAGCGCCTTCTCCACGTAGTCCGCGGGGAACAGCTCCGAGAACGGACGGTCGATGATCGACTCGCGCGGGCGCTCCAGGAATTCGCACCCTGGCTCGTTGAGGAAGACATAGCGGCCCTCGGCGTCCTTCACGGTGAGCGGCACGGGTACCGCACTCATCACCGCGTCGAGCAGGGCGCGCGCGTTCTGCACCTCGCGCTCGGCCAGCTTGGACGGGGTGATGTCCACGAGAATGCCCGCGATGCCGAGAGACCCGTCCGGAAGCGTGAGCCGCCGTTTGCGCTTCAGCATCCAGCGTTCCGACCCGTCGGCGTTCGGGAGGTACTGTTCGGTGGAGATGAACCGGTCGCGGTGCAGCACCTCGAGGTCTTCGCGCTCGCGGTCGTCGGCGATCGATTCCGGCAGCAGGTCCCGGTCGCGCTTGCCGAGCAGTTCGTCCCGCGGCATGAGCAGCACCCGCGCGAACGCTTCGTTCATCAGCACCCACTCATGGCGGGCGTTCTTCACGAAGATGGGCTCCGGAATGGTGTCGATGACCTGCCGGAGGAACTGCCAGCCTTCCTCCACCTTCAATTCGCTCTGCTTGCGTTCGGTGATGTCGAGAAGCGAAGTGAGGATCAGCTCTTCGCCGGTCGCGAAGCGCATCGCGCGCTTGTGCTTGAGCACCCACAACTCGCGGCCGTCGACCGTGGTCATGCGCTCTTCGATGTCGAGCGAGCCATGGGTCGCGAACAGTCCGCGATCCTGCTCTGCGAGCCACTCTGCCTGCACGGCCGTGAACAGTTCCCGGTCGGTGCGACCCTCCAGGCGGTCCCTCGTGGTGCGATTCATGCGCGCGAGGGCCTCGTTGACGTGCACCCACCGGCCCGACGCGTCCTTCGCGCAGAACGCCACCGGAATGGCCTGCAGCACCGCGTCCAGATACTCGTGATCGCGCCGGGCGGCGAGCGCCAGGGCCTTCTGGTCCGTGATGTCCAGTTCCATGGTCACGACCAGCGGTTCGCCCGACGGCAACACGATGCGCGCCTCCGTGGTGAGCAGATGCTCCGGTAACCGGCCCTCGCAGGCGATCGTGCGTTCCACCTCGATCGCGTCCCCGGTCCGCAGCACGGCTTCGTCCTCCCGCCGCGTCTCGGCCAGCTGCGCCTCGGTCAGCACGGCTGTGCGCGACTGCCCGAGCAGCGCCTCGCGGGGGACACCCTGCCGGCGGCAAGCTGCGGCGTTCACGTACAGGAAGCGGGAGTCCCGGTCCTTGACGGCGACCGCGACGGGCAGAACATCGAGCGCCGCAAGCAGCATGTCGGCATCGGTCGCTCCGGTGGCACGCGCCGGTGCCGCACTGTCCGAAGCCCGCCATGCCAGCCCGCCTGCGATGGCCGCAACGACCATCAGTGCCAGGGCGCCGCCCATCGAGCCGCCGGCGGCTGCCCAGGCCAGCGCGCCTCCGAACGCCATGGCTCCGCTCAGCGCGAGGGTTGTGCGCATGACACTCGGACGGCGGACCGGGCCACCGCGGGCGGGATCAGGCAGCGACGGCAGCACCTGCGAAGGGGTATCGGGATCGGCCATGGGAAGAGTTCCGGGGACACCCGGAGCGTCGACCGTTTATCGACGCGCGCCAATCCGCCTGAAGGGCAGGAACCTGCAATCTCGTCCCGCACCGCAGCAGGGTCAATGCGGGCGTAATCGAGAGGTCAGTACGACTTCGGCAGCCCGAGCACCCGCTCGGCGATGTAGCACAGCACCAGATGCGGGCTCACCGGAGCGATCCGGGGAATCATCGCTTCGCGGAGATAGCGCTCGATGTGGTACTCGGCCGCGTACCCCATGCCCCCGTGCGTGAGCACCGCGGTCTCGCACGCCCGGTAGCCCGCCTCGCCCGCGAGGTACTTCGCGGCGTTGGCCTCGGCTCCGCAGGGCTGACCCTGGTCGTATAGCCACGCCGCCTTGAGGGTGATCAGGTCTGCGGCCTCCAGTTCCATCCAGTTGCGGGCGAGGGGATGCTGCACCCCCTGGTTCGTGCCGATGGGCCGGTCGAAGACCACGCGCTCGGTGGCATAGCGCGCCGCCCGCTGCAGCGCTGCGCGCCCCAGGCCGATGGCCTCGGCCGCGATGAGGATGCGTTCAGGGTTCAGTCCGTGGAGCAGATACTCGAAGCCACGCCCTTCCTCGCCGATGCGGTCGGTGTCGGGCACTTCAAGCCCGTCGATGAACAGCAGGTTCGAGTCCACGCACGCTCGGCCCATCTTGGGAATCTCGCGCACCTCCACCTTCGACCGGTCGAGCGGCGTGTAGAACAGCGACAGGCCTTCGGATGGCTTGCGCACCTCGGCCCGCGGAGTCGTCCGCGCGAGGATCAGCATGCGGTCGGCCACCTGCGCCGTGGAGATCCAGATCTTCCGGCCGCGCAGCACGTAGACGTCGTCGCGGCGCTGCGCGGTCGTCCCGAGGCGCGTGGTGTCGCGCCCGGCGTCGGGCTCCGTCACGGCGAAGCACGCCTTCTCGCGCCCCGCGATGAGCGGGGGCAGCCAGCGCGCGCGCTGGTCGTCGGTGCCGAACACCACCACCGGGTTCAGCCCGAAGATGTTCATGTGCACGGCGGAGGCGCCCGAGAATCCCGCGCCCGACTCGCTGATCGCCTGCATCATCAGCGCGGCTTCGAGGATTCCCAGCCCGGCGCCGCCGTACGCCGTGGGCATCGCGACACCGAGCCACCCGGCCTCCGCCACCGCCGCGTGGAAGTCATGCGGGAAGGCGCCCGTGCGGTCGCGCTCCAGCCAGTAAGTCTCGTCGAAACGCTCGCACAGGCGCGCGATGGCCTCGCGAAGCGCCGTCTGCTCGGGCGTGAGCGCGAAGTCCATCGGCGCGGGCTCAGTCCGGCGTGCGCGTGGCGCCGCTCGCGCGCATCGCCGCGATCCGCGCGTCGTCGAAGCCCAGCTCGCGCAGGATGGATTCCGAGTGCTCCCCGAAGCGGGCCGTCGGCGACCGCGACCCCGGTGGCGAATCGGACCACGCGGTGGGCGTGCGCGGCGCGTAGACGCGGCCTTCGGTGGGATGGTCCTCCTGCTCCAGGAAGCCGCTGCCCGTGAGGTGCGGGTCCGTGAGAAGGTCCTCGACGGCGTTCATCGGCGCCACGGGGATGTCGATGGCTTCCAGCAGCGCCACCCACTCCGCCGTCGTGCGGGTGCGGATGAGATCCGACAGGAAGCCGTAGATCTCGCCGATGTGGATGGCGCGGTTGCCGTGCGAGGAGAAGCGCGGGTCGGTGACGAGTTCCGGGCGGCCCACGGCCTGCAGGAAGTTGCGCCATTGCTTGTCGTTGTAGACGAGCACGCAGAGGTGGCCGTCCTTCGTCGCGTAGGGACGGCGATGCTCGAGGCGCGCGTAGCCGGTGCCGCCGATGGGCGGCTCGTAGGACATGCCCGCGAGGTGATCGCCCAGGACGAACTGCGCCACGCTCTCGAACATGGGCACTTCCACCGACTGGCCGCGCCCGGTGCGCGTCCGGTGGAACAGAGCCGCCGTCACCGCGTACACGACGTGCAGACCCGTGAGGCGGTCGGCCATGTTCACGGGCACGTACTGCGGCGGTTGCTCGCCGCCCCGCGAGGCAAGCCACGGCAGGCCCGAAGCGCCCTGGATGAGATCGTCGTAGGCCGCCTTGCCGGCGTTGGGCCCGCGCTGCGAATAGCCGTAGGCGCCGACGTACACGAGCCTGGGGTTGGTCTGCGAAAGCCTTTCATAGCCCAGCCCCAGGCGCGCCATGGCCGAGGGCCGCACGTTGTAGATGAGGACATCGGCACCGTCCACCAGGCGGCGCATGGCCTCCACGCCGTCGGGCTGCTTGAGGTCGAGCACGATGTTGCGCTTGCCCCGGTTGAGGTGGAGGAACAGGTGGCCCATCCCCGGCGACTTCATGGGCCCGACCGCGCGCATGTTGTCGCCCTCGGGCGGTTCCACCTTCACGACGTCGGCGCCCAGTTCGGCGAGGATCTGGGTGGCAAAGGGCCCCATGACGACGGTCGTGAGGTCGACGATCTTCACTCCTTCGAGCGGTCCTGGCATGGCGTTCCGGATGAGTGGCGGATAGGCGGGAGTCTATTCGGGCAGGATGCCGGCGTCGCGGATCATGCGGCCCCAGACCTGCAATTGGTCGCGCACGTAGCGCCCCAGGGCCTCGGGGCCCAGCGGGGCGACCTCGAAGCCGAGGGCCGCGAGGCGGTCGCGCACGTCGGGCTTCGCGAGGATGCGCAGCACCTCGTCGCCGACGCGGCCGACGAGCTCGCGCGGCGTCCCGGCCGGCGCGAACACGCCGTTCCAGGAGCCCACCTCGAAGCCCGGGATGGTTTCCGCCAGCGGCGGCACCGCCGGCAGGAGCGGCGAGCGCACGCCCGTGGCGACGGCCAGCACGCGCAGCCGCCCCGACTGCACCAGGGGCATGGCCGTGGCGAAGTCCGCGAACATGCAGTGCACCTGCCCGCCCGCCACATCGAGGACGGCCTGAGGGCTCGCCTTGTAGGGCACCGCGGTGAGCTGCACCCCGGCGAGCCGGCCGGCCGTGCGCGCGGCCACCAGCGACGTGCTGCTCGCAGTCGCGAAGGTGACTTCGCCGGTACGGGCGCGGGCCTGGTCCAGCCACTCGCGGGCCGTCCGGGCCGGGAAGGCCGGCCCCACGACGAGCATGAAGGGGAGCGTCGCGGTGCGCGCGACCGGCTCGAAATCCTTCAGAGGATCGTAGGGCAGGCCTCGGTAAAGGTGAGGATTCGCCGAATGGGTGGTATTGGTCGTCACGAACAGCGTGTAGCCGTCCGGCGCCGCACGCGCCACGTGGACCGCGGCGATCTGGCCGAAGGCGCCTGCGCGGTTGTCCACCACCACGTTCTGCCCCAGGCGGGCCGCGAGTTCCTGCGCAAGGACGCGGGCCATGGCGTCGGTCGCACTGCCGGCCGCGAAGGGCACCACCAGCTTCACCGGGCGGGCCGGCCAGGTCTCGGCCGGGGCGGCGGGCACACATGCTGCGAACAGCAGCGCGACTTGCAGCAGCCAGCCCACGAAACCGATCGATGACGCCACGGAACGCTTGCACCTTCAGGCAGAGGAACGGCCGGACTCTACCGCAGCCCGTGCCGTCCATGCACCGCCCGAGGGCGGAACCGCACCGGCACGGAGCTCCCGTGCTAGATTCCGGCGCGGCGCCCCGATGCTCGGGTCCCGCAACCGCGGGCCCGGAACCCCAAACCCGCCTTGCCGGTCTGCTGCGCCGCCCTGTTCCGTTGCACTCATGAGAACCGTCCTGTCCGACAAGCTGGCGCTTGCCGCCCTGATCTTCATCGTCCTCGTCATTGCCGGCGCGGCCGGAGCGGCATGGATCGCCCCCTACCCGCCCGAGGAAACCTTCTTCGACGGCCTCACGCTCGAAGGGGCCCCGCTGCCGCCCAACGAGAAGTACTGGCTGGGCACCGACCTGCTCGGAAGGGACCTGCTGTCCCGCCTGCTGTTCGGTGCCCAGACCTCGCTCGTCATCGGCCTCGTGGCTAACGGCGTGTCACTGCTGATCGGGACCCTCGTGGGCATCCTCGCGGGCTATCTGCGCGGCTGGACCGGCACGATCCTGATGCGCTTCACCGACCTCATGATGGCCTTCCCCGCCCTGCTGCTCGCCATCGCGCTCGCCGCGCTGTTCACCCCCAGCCTGTGGATCGTGGCCATGGTCATCGCCATGGTGAACTGGGTGCAGGTGGCGCGTGTGGTGTACTCGATGACGGTGGCCCTGTCGGAACGCGAGTTCGTGGAGGCCGTCCGGAGCCTGGGCGCCACCCGGAGCCGCATCCTGTTCCGCCACATCCTGCCGCACCTCGTCCCGTCCATCGTCGTCTACGGCACGCTGGGCATCGCCACGACCGTGCTGCTCGAGGCCACGCTGTCCTTCCTGGGCATCGGGGTCCAGCCGCCCACGCCGTCCTGGGGCAACATCATCTTCGAGAACCAGAGCTACTTCTCCACCGCGCCCTGGCTCGTGTTCATCCCGGGCGCGGCGATCGTGCTGCTGGCGATCGCGTTCAACGTCCTTGGCGATACACTGCGCGTCGCGCTCGACCCGACCATGAAGGCCCGCCAGTCATGATGCGTTACCTCGCAGGCCGTCTCGGCCAGGCCGCGCTCCTGCTGGTGGGCGTGAGCTTCGTCACCTTCGTGCTGCTGTTCATCCTGCCCGCGGACCCGGCCCGCCAGCTGGCGGGGCGCAGCGCCACACCGGACACGGTGGAAGCGATCCGCGCCCAGCTCGGGCTGGACCGCCCCTTCCACGAGCAGTACGCCCGCTACCTGGGCAACCTGCTGCAGGGCGACCTCGGGCGCTCCTACGCTCAGAAGACCGAGGTCACCGAGGTCATCGCCGCGCGCATTCCGCCCACGCTCCTGCTGATGGCAGGCGCCATCGTGGTCGAGCTCGCGATCGGGATCACCCTCGGCGTACTCGCCGCCCGGCGCCCCGGCTCCCGCTTCGACCACGGCGCGATGATCCTCTCCTTCGTGGGGGTCTCGACGCCTCAGTTCGTCGCAGGCATCCTGTTGCTGTACGTCTTCTCGGTACAGCTCGACTGGTTCCCGGTCGGCGGGTACGGCACCTGGAAACATCTCGTCCTGCCGGCATTGACACTGGGCATCCTCGGGGCCGGCTGGTATTCCCGCATGACCCGGTCCGCCATGCTCGACGTGCTTGCGCGCGATTTCGTGCGAACGGCACGGGCCAAGGGCGTGTCGGAGTGGCGGGTCGTGCTGGTCCACGCGCTGCGCAATGCCGTCCTGCCGATCATCGCGATGATCGGCATCGACATCGGGCTGTTCGTGAGCGGCGCGGTCATCGTCGAATCCGTCTTCGGCTGGCCCGGTGTGGGCCAGCTCGCCTGGCAGGCGATCCAGCAGGTGGACATCCCGATCATCATGGGCGTCACGCTCGTGGCGGCCGTGGCCATCATCCTGGGCAACCTGCTGGCCGATCTGGTCGCGCCCTTCGTCGATCCGCGGGTGCGGCTGCAGTCCCCGACACACCGCTAGAGAAGGTTTCGTCTTCACCCTGACAGGAGGTCTCATGAAACGTCGTGCGCTGTTTGCCGCCCTGCTGGCGGCCTCCCTCGCGAGCCCGTTCGCGCTCGCCCAGACGCCCACGCAGGGCGGTGCGATCGTGGTCACGTACAAGGACGACATCGTCACGCTGGACCCGGCGATCGGTTACGACTGGGTGAACTGGTCGATGATCAAGAGCCTGTTCTCGCGGCTCGTCGATTACAAGCCAGGCACGGCCGAACTGGTCCCGAGCCTCGCGGAGAGCTACGACATCTCGAAGGACGGTCTCACCTACACGTTCAAGCTGCGCAAGGGCGTGAAGTTCCACAACGGCCGCGAGGTGGTGGCACAGGACGTCAAGTACTCGGTGGAGCGCACCATCAATCCGAAGACCGAAAGCCCCGGCGCGGGCTTCTTCGACTCCATCGCGGGCGTCGACGCCTTCAAGAAGGGCAAGGCGAAGGAGATCAAGGGCATCACCGTGGTCGACCCGTCGACGGTGAAGTTCACCCTGAGCCGCGCCGACGCCACGTTCCTGCACGCGATGGCCATCAACTTCGCGTCGATCGTGCCCAAGGAAGCCGTGGACGCCGCGGGCAAGGACTTCGGCAAGAAGCCCGTGGGCTCCGGCGCCTTCATGCTCGCGGAGTGGAAACTCGGCCAGCAGCTCGTGTTCAAGCGCAACCCCAACTACTTCCTCGAGGGCGTGCCGCGCCTGGACCAGATCACCTTCCAGGTGGGCCTGGAGCCCATGACGGCCATCCTCAAGCTCGAGAAGGGCGAAGCGGACTTCGCCGGTGACGGCATCCCGCCCGCCAAGTTCCTGCAGGTCCGCAACGACCCGAAGTTCAAGGACCAGATCATCGAAGGCGGCCAGCTCCAGACCGGCTACCTCACGATGAACGTGCAGATGAAGCCCTTCGACAAGGTGGAGGTGCGGCAGGCGGTGAACATGGCGATCGACAAGCAGCGCATCGTCAAGATCATCAACAACCGCGCGGTGCCGGCGAACCAGCCGCTGCCTCCGACGATGCCCGGCTACGACAAGAGCTACCAGGGCTATCCGTACGATCCGGCCAAGGCCAAGGAACTGCTCAAGCAGGCCGGCCTGGAGAAGGGCTTCAAGACCACCCTCTACGTCTACAACGTGGACCCGAACCCGCGCATCGCGCAGGCGATCCAGGAGGACCTGAAGAAGATCGGCATCGAAGCGCAGATCAAGGCGCTCGCGCAGGCCAACGTGATCGCGGCCGGCGGCAAGCCGAAGACGGCGCCCATGGTGTGGTCGGGCGGCATGGCGTGGATCGCGGACTTCCCCGATCCCTCCAACTTCTACGGCCCGATCCTCGGCTGCGCCGGCGCCGTGAGCGGGGGCTGGAACTGGTCGTGGTACTGCAACAAGGAACTCGACGAGCGCGCCGCGAAGGCAGACGCGCTGTCCGATCCGTCGAAGTCGGCGGAACGCTTCGAGATGTGGCGCTCCATCTTCGTGGACATCATGAAGGACGCGCCCTGGGTGCCGATCTTCAACGAGCAGCGCTTCATCATGCACTCCAAGCGCCTCGGCGGATCGGAAGCCTATTTCGTCGACCCCGTCCGCATTCCCATCAACTACGACTACATCCACCTCACCGCGAACTGAGCCGAGGAGTCATCGCGCCCATGCACGCCACCCACCACACCATCCACAAGCACGACCATCACCTCGGCTGGAACCACGACTTCGCGCCGGTGCTGACCATCGCACCGGGCGAGAGTGTGGAGTTCGAGGTGTTCGAGGCCTCGGGCGGGCAGCTGACGCCCGGGTCCACGGTGGCGGACGTGGGCACGATGGACTTCGGCCGCGTGAACCCGGTCACCGGCCCGGTCCGCATCGACGGCGCGAAACCTGGCGACGTGCTCGAAGTCACGCTGCTCGGGTTCCGCCCGTCGGGCTGGGGCTGGACCGCCAACATTCCCGGCTTCGGGCTGCTCGCCGACGAGTTTCCCGAGGCCGCCCTGCACGTGTGGAAGTACGACCCGCAGACGCTCGCGCCCGCGTTCTTCGGAAAGCATGCCAAGGTGCCGCTCAAGCCGTTCACCGGCACGATCGGCGTGGCACCGGCGGAGGCCGGCCTGCACAGCATCGTTCCGCCCCGGCGCGTGGGCGGCAACATGGACATCCGCGACGTCGCCACAGGCACGAAGCTCTATCTGCCCGTGGAGGTGGACGGCGCGCTCTTCTCGGTGGGGGACACCCACGCGGCGCAGGGCGACGGCGAGGCCGCCGGGCGCGGGCTGCGCGGCGTCGGCGAGGACGCGGTTCGAGGCGACGACCAGGCGGCTCACGGGGTGCGCACCCGCGCGAGCAGCGCGTGCAGCCAGCGACGC
>ERZ1066136.695-NODE-695-length-22233-cov-7.491703_pt1 | contig 22233 bp, 16 predicted proteins | sample MGYA00382783_ERZ1066136 | MGnify/ENA primary metagenome ERZ1066136 (study PRJEB33369, sample SAMEA5778366) | biofilm metagenome | biome: Industrial cooling water; feature: Water cooling tower basin; material: Biofilm | place: United Arab Emirates | collected... | reverse complement strand
CTCCCCAGCAGTACCCTACGCCAGCGCCGAGAGCTTGACCGCTCCGGGCTTCCTACGTAGTTTCCCGCGCGCGCCGAGACGGCCCGGAGCCCCGGACGCCGCGAGACCGACCAGGAGAGCACCATGACCACCGACCGCCTCATCATCTTCGACACGACGCTCCGCGACGGCGAACAGAGTCCCGGCGCATCCATGACCCGTGAGGAGAAGCTGCGCATCGCCCGTCAGCTGGAGAAGCTCCGGGTCGACGTCATCGAAGCAGGCTTCCCGGCGGCCTCCAACGGAGACTTCGAGGCCGTGAAGTCCGTGGCCGACACCATCAAGGATTCCATCGTGTGCGGTCTGGCTCGCGCCAACGACCACGACGTGCGCCGCGCCGGCGAGGCCCTCAAGGGCGCGAACGCCGGACGCATCCACACCTTCATTGCGACTTCGCCCATCCACATGGAGAAGAAGCTCCGCATGCCGCCCGAGCAGGTGATCGAGACGGCGGTGAAGGCCGTCAAGCTCGCGAAGTCCTACCGCGACGACGTGGAGTTCTCGCCCGAGGACGCCGGGCGGTCCGAGCCCGACTTCCTCTGCCGCATCCTGGAGCAGGTGATCGCCGCCGGCGCCACCACCATCAACGTGCCGGACACCGTGGGGTACACGATGCCCGAGCAGTTCGGCGCGCTGATCCGCACCCTGCGCGAGCGGATTCCCAACTCCGACAAGGCGGTCTGGTCCGTCCACTGCCACAACGATCTCGGTCTCGCCGTGGCCAATTCGCTGTCCGCCGTGATGAACGGCGCGCGCCAGGTCGAGTGCACGATCAACGGTCTCGGCGAACGCGCGGGCAATGCCTCCCTCGAGGAGATCGTGATGGCCGTGCGCACGCGCCGCGACTACTTCCCGTGCGACACGCGCATCGATGCCACGCAGATCGTGCCGGCGTCGAAGCTCGTCTCGGGCATCACGGGTTTCCCCGTGCAGCCCAACAAGGCCATCGTCGGTGCGAACGCTTTCGCGCACGAGTCGGGCATCCACCAGGACGGCGTGATCAAGAACCGCGAGACCTACGAGATCATGCGCGCCGAGGACGTGGGCTGGTCCACCAACAAGCTCGTGCTCGGCAAGCTCTCCGGGCGCAACGCGTTCAAGCAGCGCCTGAAGGAACTGGGGATCGAACTGGAGAGCGAGGAAGCCGTCAACGCCGCGTTTGCGCGCTTCAAGGATCTTGCCGACAAGAAGTCCGAGATCTTCGACGAGGACCTCCAGATGCTCGTCTCCGACGAGGCCGTGACGCAGGAGCGCGAGCACTTCAAGCTCGTCTCCATGGCGATCCATTCCGAGACGGGGGAGACGCCGACGGCCCGGATCGTGATGGTCGACGGTCCGGACGAGCGCAAGGCCGAGTCCGAGGGCAGCGGCCCGGTGGACGCCACTTTCCGCGCCATCGAGTCCATCGTGACGAGCGGTGCCGAACTGCAGCTCTTCTCGGTGAACAGCATCACGAGCGGCACCGATGCCCAGGGTGAGGTGACGGTGCGGCTCAAGAAGGAAGGGCGCATCGTGAATGGCGCCGGTGCAGACACCGACATCGTCGTGGCCTCCGCGAAGGCCTACATCAACGCGCTGAACAAGCTGCATTCGAAGCTGGAGCGGGCGCACCCGCAGGTGTGAGCGTGCCGCACCTGGCGCCGGGGCGATGAACCCCGGCGCAGCCGCGATCAGGACCGCGCGACGCGGGCGTTCGCGAGGGTGAGCCGCTCGGCGAGGATGCGCAGCAGGGCGTTCGCGAGCTTGAGCTGCGATGCCGCCGAGAGGCCCTGGAGTTCCGCGCGGTCGAACTCGGCGACGAGCGTGTCGGTGCCGGTCTGCACCGTCGCGCTGCGGACGGAACCGGGGCCCTGCACGTAGGCCATCTCCCCGAAGCAGTCGCCGTCGGTCAGCACGTTGAGCAGCCGCCCCTGGGAGATGACCTTGGCGCTCCCCTGCGCGATGAGCAGCAGGGAATCGCCGGTCTCGCCTTCCTGCACGAGGACGTGCTGCGCGGGTACGCGGGACCACTTCGCGTGCGTCGCCATCTCCCACAGCCCGGCATCGTCGAACTCGGCCATCAGCGGCGAGGCGCGCAGGGTCGTGAACTTCTCGCTGTCGGGGATCGACTGGCGGTAGATGCTCATGCGGCCGACCGCGGCGAGGTCCAGCGCGGCCTCGGCCCAGTTGGCGTAGCGGTCGGCGGGCCACTTCTGCAGGAAGCGGTCGATCACGGCGTCCAGCAGGGGAGGCATGTCGGGACGCACCTGCGACGGAGGCACGTGGTCTGCCGTGATGATCTGGTGCAGGGTTTCCTCCACGGTCGTGCCGCGGAAGGGCTTCCGCCCGGTGAGCAGCTCGTAGAGCATCACGCCGACCGAGAACATGTCGCTCTGCGCGGTCGGCGGGTGTCCCTGGATCTGTTCCGGCGCGCCGTACGACGGCGAGGACAGGCGGAACGCCTCGCTCGTACGCACACCGCGGATGAAGGCGGCCCCGAAGTCGGCGACCTTCACTTCGCCGTCGGAGTCGCGCAGGATGTTCGAGGGCTTGATGTCGCGGTGGACCACGCCCAGCCGGGACGCGAACTCGAGCGCGCCGCAGCACTTGAAGGCGATCTGGATGACCTCGTCCACCGGCAGCAGGTGATCCGGCCGTGTGAACCGCAGCAGGCTTCCGCCGGGGACGTATTCCATCGCCACGTAGCGGTGCTGCTCGTCCGCGACGGCGTCCACGATCGTGACGATGTGCGGGTGGACCAGCTTGCCGGCCAGCGCCGCCTCGTTCACGAACTGGACTGCCGCCCCCAGGTCGCGCTCCTCGGAGTCCGAGGGCGGGAGGTACAGCTTGAGCGCCAGGTCGGCATTGAGGAAGTCGTCGTACGCGAGGTAGACCACGCTGGCCGCGCCCCTGCCGAGTTCTTGCTTGAGCTGGTACTTGCCGATGCGCTGGTCCATGGTCGTGCTCGCGTTGCCGATGGCTGCATGTTGCACGTTTCAAGCCATCGCGGCGCTATGCACGTCCGCATACCGCGGCACCGCGCACCTTCCGGCACGCGCAAGCTTTCCGTATCCTCCGGTTTTTTCTGGGAGATTTCGTACATGTCGCGACCCGGTCCGGGGGGAATGCATCGCATCGTCATCGTCGGCGGCGGCGCCGGCGGTCTCGAACTGGCAACCCGCCTCGGCGACAGCCTCGGCCGGCGTGGCAAGGCGCACGTCACCCTGGTGGACCGCGCGCGCACCCATCTGTGGAAGCCGCTGCTTCATCAGGTGGCGGCCGGCTGCATGGACCTGAACGACCACGCGCTCGACTACCTGGCCCAGGCGCGGTGGCACCACTTCAGCTTCCAGCTCGGACGCATGACCGGGCTGGACCGCGAGAACAAGGCGATTCTCCTGGCGCCTCTCCTGGACGAGGAAACCGGCAAGGAGGTGCTGCCCGCCCGTCCGCTGCCTTACGACACGCTGGTGCTGGCCGTGGGCAGCCAGACCAACGACTTCGGGACGCCCGGTGCGCGCGAGCACGCCATCTCGCTGGACACGCCGGAACAGGCCGAGCGGTTCCGCGGCCGGCTGCTCAACGCGTGTCTGCGCGCCAATGCCCAGGGCGGTCCGAAGGAGCCTTGGCAGCTCCATGTCGCGATCATCGGTGCGGGCGCCACCGGCGTGGAACTCGCGGCGGAGCTGCACAACTCCACGCGGGAGCTCGTGTCCTTCGGTCTCGACAACATCGACCCGGAGCGCGACCTGCGCATCGCGATCATCGAGGCGGCACCGCGGGTGCTGCCGGCGCTGCCGGAGCGCCTGTCGGAGGCCACGGCGCGCCTGCTGCAGAAACTGCAGGTGGAGGTGTTCACCAACGAACGGGTGACCGAGGTGTCCGCGCGCGGGGTGAAGACCCAGAGCGGCCGCGAAGTGCCCGCCGAGATCACCGTGTGGGCGGCAGGCATCAAGGCCCCGGAGTTCCTGCGCGACATCGGCGGACTGGAATCCAACCGCATCAACCAGCTCGTGGTGCAGCCCACCCTGCAGACGACGCGCGACCCGTCCATCTTTGCCATGGGTGACTGCGCGGCCTGCGCGTGGCCCGAGAAGAACGGCTTCGTGCCGCCGCGCGCCCAGTCGGCGCATCAGCAGGCCTCGCACCTCATCAAGTACCTGCCGCGGCACATCGAAGGCGGCACGGTTCCGCCCTGGCGCTACAAGGACTTCGGCTCCCTTGTCTCGCTGGGCGACTACAGCACGGTGGGCAGTCTCATGGGCGGCATCACCAAGGGCAGTCTGATGATCGAGGGCATCTTCGCGGGGCTCATGTACAAGTCGCTCTACAAGATGCACGAGTACGCGCTGCACGGATTCGCGAAGGTGTTCCTCGACACGGTGGCGCGGGTCATCATCCGGCGCACCGAACCCCACGTGAAGTTGCATTGAACTCGGACGTGAACATCTGCCCGGTGCAGCGGCGGCGGGTACGCCTGCTGGCATTCGCCGCCGCGTCGGGCGTTCTCGCGGGCTCCGGTGTCGCCAGGTCCGCGGACGATGCGCCCTTTCCGGCGCGGCCGCTCAGGCTCGTGTGTCCCTGGCCACCCGGCGGCATCGCCGACGTGCGGTCCCGTCAGCTCGCGGAGCATCTCAGCCGGTCCCTCGGGCAGCCGGTCGTGGTGGAGAACCGTCCCGGCGCCGGCGGCACCGTGGGTGCGACGGTGGCATCCCAGGCCCGACCCGACGGTCACACGATGCTGCTCGGCAGCATCAACGAACTCGCCATCGCCCCCGCGCTGGACCCGCGGGCCCATGAAAAGCTGATCGCGGCGCTCGATCCCGTGGTGTTCGTCGCCCGGGGACCGCTGCTGCTGGTGGCCTCGCCGTCACTCGGTGTGAACACCCTGGCCGAGCTGGTGGCCCTGGCACGGGCGAAGCCGGGGCAACTCGGCTACGGTTCGGCAGGGCCGCAGACCGTGCACCACTTCGCCGGAGAGCTGCTGCAGCGGGCCGCAGGCATCGAACTGCTCCACGTGCCGTACAAGGGCGCCTCGCAGATCCTTCTCGATCTCGTCGCCGGGCACCTGCCGGTGGGCTTCGACTTCGTGGCCACCTCCGAGCCGCTCGTGAAAGCCGGCAAGCTCAAGGTGCTGGCGGTGCTCGGCCCGAGACGCGTCGCCGTGCTTCCCGACGCGCCGACCGCTCGCGAGGCTGGCATTGCGTCCGTGGAGGCGTTCTCGTGGAGCGGCATCCTCGTGCCGGCCGGCACGCCCACGGGCGTCGTGTCCCGGCTCAATGCGGAGATCACGAAGGCGTTGCGGCAGCCCGATCTCGTTGCGGCCTACGCCGCGGCCGGCGGCGAGCTCGATCCGGGCACGCCCGAGGCGTTCTCGGCGTTCCTGCGCGAGGAACAGGCACGCTGGGCGAGACGCGCGAAGGAGCTTGGCTTCGTGAAGTGAACGGCGCGGGTCACACCGCGATGGCGTGGTAGGTGAGGTCGGCGAGGGTCACGAACTCCAGGGCCTTGATGTGCGTGGACTGCAGTTCCACCGGCGGGGCGACACCCGCTTCCAGCGCTTCCTTCCAGCGCATGGCGCACAGGCACCAGCGGTCGCCCGGCTTCAGCCCCGGGAACTGCCAATCCGGGCGCGGCGTCACGAGATCGTTGCCCCGCCGTCGCGAGAACTCCAGGAACTCCGCCGTGACCCTCGCGCAGACCACGTGCGTGCCGATGTCGTCGGCCGTCGTGCGGCAGCAGCCATCCCGGAAGTAGCCGGTCAGCGGGTCGAGGCTGCAGGGCTTGAGCGGGGAGCCCAGCACGTTGAGGGCGAACTCGGTCATCGCGGTCGGTGGCAGGTAGGGACGGCCGGTCATGATAGCGCTGCGCGGCGATCACCATGCCTCGGCCGTTGCCGCCGTCGTGCGACGCCCATGCCGCGCTGCGGTTTGCCTCGCGCTTCCCGCGGCCGCTACACTCCGGCCGCCATGCCGCTTTCCTGTGCGTTCCTCTGCCGAATTCCCATCATCGTGAGCGCTGCCGTCGTGTGCGCGTTCGCGGGCGGATGCGCGCGCGAGACGTACCGCCCGGCACCGCTCGACCCCGAAGCGACGGCCGTGCAGTTCGAGGCCCGGTCGCTGATGGCCGACGGCCTGCGCGATTACCTGCGCGCCCAGGGTCAGCCGGTGGACCCCTGGCCGCCAGCCCGATGGGACCTCGCGCGGCTCACGCTCGCTGCCGTCTATCACCATCCCGAGATCGCGCTCGCGCGCACGCGCGCCGAACTCGCGGGGGCCGAGAAGCACACGTCCACCACCGGGCAGCCCATCTCGATCACGCCCCGGCCCGAACTCAACACCGCCGAATCCGGCGACGACTCGCCGTGGGGGTTCGGTGTGCTCGTCGGGTTGCCGGTGGACCTGGGTGGCAAGCGCGCGGCGCGCACGGAGCAGCTCGCGCGGCTCGAAGACGCGGCGCGCGTCGAGATCGCCGTCGCGAGCTGGCGCGTGCGCAGCCGCCTGCGGCGGCACTTCGTCGACCTCTACGTGGCCGGCCGCACCTTGGAGGCGGTGGGGGTGGAGCAGGCCGCGCGGCGCAAGCTGCTCGAACTCATCACGAAACGCGAAGCGGCCGGCTTCGCTTCCGCGTCCGAAACCGGCGCGTTGCGCGTGAAGGTGGCCGAGGGCGAGGTCGCGGTGCGGCGCGCCGCGATCCGGCGCGATCAGGCCCTTGCCGGGGTGGCCGAAGCCGTGGGTGTGCCGCTCGACGCGCTGAAGCATGCCGCGTTCGACTTCGCCTCGGTGGCGGCTCCCGCCGCGGTGCCGCCGCCCGCGGAGATCCGCCGCGCGGCGCTCGTGAACCGCATCGATCTGCGCCGCAAGCTCGCGGACTACGCGGCGGCCGAGGCTGCCGTGAAGCTCGAAGTGGCGCGGCAGTATCCCGACCTCACCGTTCTGCCCGGCTACTTCTGGGACGCCGACGAGACCATCTGGTCGGTCGCGCTGTCGGCCATCGTGCCGCCTCGCGCGCGCACACGCGCCCTCATCCGCGAGGCCGAGCTGCGCCGCGAGGTGGAAGCCCGGGCATTCCTCGCAGTCCAGGCGTCGGTGCTCGCGGAAGCGCAGGCCGCGGCCTCGCGCTACGAACTCGCCCTCGCCGCGCATCGCGCCGCGGAGGAACAGATCACGCGAGCAGAACAGCATCGTGCGCAGATCGCGCGGCAGTTCGAGCGTGGTCAGGCCGATCGTGTGGAGCTCACGCAGGCACAGCTGGAGTCCGCGATGACCGAACGCGCCGCCGTCGTGGCGATGCTCGAAGTCCAGCAGGGCCTGTCGGCGCTCGAGGACGCGCTCCAGCGTCCCATCGACAATCCTGATCTCATGAGCACGGCACAGGCCGTCACCGCCCCTGCGGACACCGGGCTCAATCCCGCGCTGGTCGACAATGACTGAGCGCGTACGCCGGGCCGGCCCTGCGATGCTGCTCGCGCTCGTCGTCGTGCTGACCGGCACGACCCTGTACTTCGGTCGCGACGAATACCAGGAGCTTGCCCGCGAGCGCGGCGAGACCATCGGCACGCAGACCACCGTCGACGAACTGGTGGAGCCCGGGCGTCTGCGCATCCCCGAGGCGGAGCGCAAGGCCTCCGGTCTGGAGACGGCCGAACTCGCCTCGGCCGAAGCGTCCGCCTCGGCCGAGGTGTTCGGGGTGGTGGTCGACCTGCAGCCGCTCGTGGAGGCGCGGGCTCGCTACCTTGCCCAGTCCGGCGAGGTGCGCGTTCTCCGCGCGCTCGCGGGCAACCTGGAGACGGAGTACCGGCGCACGAAGGGGCTGTACGAGGACGACCGGAACGTGTCGGAACGCGCGATGCGACAGGCGGAGACCGAGTGGAGAGGGGGGCGCGAACGGTTGAGCGCTGCGGAGGCCGCCCTGCGCCTGACCGTGGAGTCCACGAGGCATCAGTGGGGCGCGGTTCTTGCGGATGCGGCCCTGAATCCCGGCAGCGGGATGTTTCAGGCGCTGCTCGACGGACGGGAGGTGCTGCTCAGCATGACGATCCCGCACGATACGCCGTCGGACACGTTGCGAGGCCGGCTCAAGGTGGTGCCGGCCGCAGGCGGACGGGCAGTGCCTGCCAGCTATGTCGGCCCTGCCGTCGCGGTGGGCGCGAACGTCTCGGGCGCCACTTACTTCTACCGCGCGCCGGGCGCCGCCTTCCGGGTGGGGGCGCGCGTCGGCGGTTTCCTGGAGGCGGGCGGAGGCACCGACGCCGGCGTCGTCGTTCCCGAGCGTGCGGTGGTGTGGTTTGCCGGCCGGTCGTGGGTGTACGTGCGCGACGAGAAGGAAACCGACATCTTCGAGCGCACGCCGGTGAGCACCGCGCGGCTGGTGCCGGGCGGCTGGCACAACGCCAGCGGGTTCGAGCCGGGGCAGGAGGTCGTCGTGACCGGCGCCCAGCTCCTCCTCTCGGAGGAGCTGGAGTACCAGATCCGCAACGAGAATGAGGACTAGCGCAGGCCCGCGCCGCCTGCGCGGTCGCCGCGGGATCACGCGATGATCTCCGCGATCATCCGTTTCTCGATCCGGTCGCCGGGCGTCGTCGTCGCGCTCGCGCTCATGCTCGTGGCCTACGGCATCTTCACGCTGCAGCGCGCGCGGGTCGACGTGTTCCCGGAGTTTTCTCCCGCCCAGGTCTCCATCCAGACCGAGGCCGCGGGGCTGTCCGCAGAACTGGTAGAGACCCAGGTCACGCAGAAGATCGAGAACGCGCTCGCGGGGGTGTCGGGCGTGGAGACGTTCCGGTCGCAGTCGATTCCGGGTCTGTCGGTGGTCTCGGTCGTGTTCGACGAGGGCAGTGACGTCTATCACAACCGGCAGGTGGTGGCGGAGCGCATCTCCGCGCTCGCACCGCAGATGCCCGTGGGCGTGAGTGCGCCGATGATCACGCCGCTCACCTCGTCGGCCAGCACGGTTCTGGGCATCGGCTTCACCTCGTCCGAGCGCACGCTGACCGAGGTGCGCACCCTCGCGGATACGGTGGTCCGTCCGCACCTCATGTCCGTCGAAGGCGTCGCGGAGGTCAACGTGTTCGGCGGTTCCGTGCGCGAATGGCAGATCCAGGTGGATCCCGCGAAGCTTCGGCAGTACGACCTCGCGCTCGCCGACGTGGTTGCGGCCGCGTCCCGCGCCACGGGCGTCGTCTCCGCGGGGCATCTCCCGGGTCTCAATCAGCGCATCGCCGTCGTGACCGACGGTCAGCCGCGCTCCGTCGAGGAGCTCGGTCGCGCCGTGCTGCGCCACGGTCCGGCCGAGACCCTGCGCCTCGGTGACGTGGGCCGCGTCGTGGAAGGTGCGGCCGCGCCCATCAGTGCCGCCGCCATCAACGGCACCGAGGGAGTGTTCCTCATGGTGCAGGGGCAGCTCGGGAGCAACACGCTCGCGGTCTCCCGAGCCCTGGAGTCCGCCCTGGAGGATCTGGCGCCCCTGTTCCAGCGGGAGCGCGTGACGTTGCACGGTCAGCTCTTCCGGCCCGCGAACTTCATCGAGACCGCCGTCGCGAACGTCCGCTTCGACATCCTCGTGGGTTCGGCGCTGGTGGTGATCGTGCTGTTCCTGTTCCTCTTCAACGTGCGCACCGCGCTCATCTGCACCACGGCGATCCCCGTGTCGCTGCTCGGCGCGGTGCTGCTGCTCACCGCGCTGGACCAGCCCATCAACATCATGGTGCTGGGCGGCCTTGCGATCGCACTCGGCGAAGTGGTGGACGATGCCATCATCGACTCCGAGAACATCTTCCGGCGTCTGCGCGAGAACCGCGCGGCGGGCAACCCGCTCAGCGACGCAGAAGTGGCGCTGCGCGCGTCCGTAGAAGTGCGGGGCTCGGTGGTGTACGCCACGTTCATCGTGGCACTGGTGTTCGTGCCGCTGCTCACGTTCGGCGGCATTGGCGGCCGTCTGTTCTCTCCGCTCGGGCTTTCGTACATCCTCGCCATCCTGGCGTCGCTGGTGGTGGCGATGACGCTCACGCCGGCCCTGTGCTTCCTCCTGCTCACGCGCGGGACGATGAAGGCCGACGACCCGCCGTTCGTGAAGCGCATCAAGCCGGGCTACCTGGCGATCCTGCGCCGCATCGAACGGCGGCCTGCGCTGATTCTCGGCAGCGCCGCCGTTTTCATCGGGCTGGGGTTGTCCGCCATTCCGCTCCTCTCGGGCGAGTTCATTCCGTCGCTCAAGGAAGGACATTACGTGATCCACATGTCTGCGGTGCCGGGCTCGTCCGAGCGCGAGGTCCTGCGGCTCGGGAACCGTCTGACGGGCAAGCTGATGGAAGTGAAGGGCGTGAAGTCCGTCGCGCAATGGGTCGGGCGCTCACAGAATGGCGCGGACACCTTCGGGCCGCACTACAGCGAGATGGAGGTGGAGGTCGGAGCGCTGGAGGGCTCGGAGCAGGCCCGCATCCTCCGGGAGATCCGCGGGATTCTCGCGGGGGAACGGGGTGCGTTCCCCGGCGTGACCTTCTCCGTCGAGACGTTCCTGACCGAGCGCATCGAGGAGACGGTCGCCGGCTTCCCGGCTGCGATCGCGGTCAACGTCTTCGGACCGGACCTGGATCTGCTCGACCGCGACGCGCGCGAGATTGCGGAAGTCGTCTCCGCGGTGGCCGGTGCCCGCGACGTGCAGATCCAGGCGCCATCCGGCACCGCGGAACTGAGCGTGCGGCTGCTGCAAGAGAAGCTCGCCGCGCACGGGCTGACGAGCCGCGACGTGCTCGACGCCGTGCAGACGGCCTACGAGGGCACGAAGGCAGGCCAGGTGCACTTCGGCAATCAGGCTGTCGACCTCGCGGTCATCCTCGATCCGGATGCGCGCCGGGCGCCGCCGCAGGTGGCCGCGCTGCCGATCCGTGCACCCGATGGCCGGATGCTCCGCCTCGGTGACGTGGCCGACGTGTCCGTGACCGCGGGCCGGTACAAGATCCTTCACAGCGGCGGCAAGCGCATCCAGAGCATCACCGCGAACATCGAGGACCGCGACCTCGGCGCGTTCGTCGGCGAGATGAAGCAGGCCATCGCGCAGAAGGTGAAGCTCTCGCCGGGCAATTACATCGTCTACGAGGGCGAGGGCGAGGCCGCGATCGAGGCCCGCGAGACGCTCGTATTCCATTCCGTGCTTGCCGGCTGCGGCATCTTCATCCTGCTCTACCTGGCGTTCGAGAACCTGCGCAATCTCGGCATCACGTTCCTCAACCTGCCTTTTGCGCTCGTGGGCGGCGTCGCGGCCGTGCTGCTCAACGGCGGCTGGATGACCCTGGGTTCGCTCGTGGGCTTCGTCACCCTGTTCGGCATCACGCTGCGCAATTCGATCATGCTGGTGTCGCACTACGAGCATCTGGTGTCGGTCGAGGGATTGCCCTGGAACGCGGACACCATGCTCCGCGGCGCGGCGGAGCGGCTGCCGTCCATCCTGATGACCGCGCTCGTCACCTCGCTGGGTCTGCTTCCGCTCGCCCTGGGCAGCGGGCAGCCGGGGCGCGAGATCGAAGGCCCCATGGCCATGATCATCGTGGGTGGCCTGGTCACCTCCACGGTACTGAACCTCCTCATCCTCCCGGCCGTCCTGCTCCGGTTCGGACGATTCGGTTCCGGCACGCCGGCGGCGCCTTGAGCCGGGCCTCCCGCGAGGCGGATAATGCGCCGCACGCGGGCCCTTTTTCCGCCCGACTCGAGGAGCTTTGGCATGGCAACGGTGGAACTCACGACGGACAATTTCGAGTCGGTGGTGACCGGCAACGACATCGTGATCGTCGACTTCTGGGCGCCCTGGTGCGGCCCCTGCCGCGGATTCGCGCCCGTGTTCGAGAAGGCGTCGGACCAGCATGCGGACGTCGTCTTCGCCAAGGTGAACACCGAGGAGCAGCCTGCCATCGCGCAGGAATTCCAGATCCGCGCCATCCCCACGCTCATGGCCTTCCGCGAGAAGGTCATCCTGTTCTCGAACCCCGGCGCGCTGACCGCAGGACAGTTCGACCAGCTGGTCACCCAGATCAAGGAGGTCGACATGGCGAAGGTGCACGCCGAGATCGCCGAGCGCGAGGCCGCCGAGGGCGGCGCAGCCGGCGCCTGAGGTCCGGGCCGCGGCGCATGGACACGATCGGCTCGCGCGAGGCTCTCGACACCCTGGTGGCGAGCGGCGCCTGTGTGCTCGTGGACGTTGCCGACGGCACCGACCCGGCGTCCGTCGCGTTCTCCGGGGCGGTGGATGCCGTCGCATCCCGCATCCCGGAAGTTCGTCGTGCGCGTCTGCCCCTGCCGTCCGGTGCGGAACTCGCCGGCCTCTTCGGGGTTTCGCGAGCGCCCGCGCTGCTGCTGTTCCGGGCGGGCGTGGGACTGTTCGCGGGGCCTGCCGCGTTCGATCCGGCTCAATTGGAGGCCCTTGTGAAGCGTGCGCTCTCGCTCGACATGGACCAGGTTCGGCGGGAGATGGACCGCGAACGTGCGGCAATGGCGGCGAGCGCGTCGTTCCGGGCGTGCCCCACGTCGAAGCGCGGCGAGTTTCCTCCGCCCTGAGCCCGTCCGCGCTTCCGGGACGCTCTACACGGTGTACGAAGCATGGCCGCACCCGGGAAACGCCAGTATGATGTTGAGCGATAAATGACTCGCGAGTCATCTAGTGCGCGTCGCACGCAGTCCGGACCGCCGAAGGCGAAATCGGATCTGCGGTCCGGCCTCCGCTGCGGCGACCGGCCCGGCGGCGCAGCCAACCGGGCAGGGTAGTGAGGAGCGGGCCCGGCCGCCAGCAACAAACCGCCGCCGTGCCGAGGGTCGAGGTGAAATTTCCGTTCTGTGCAGTCGTCGCGGCGCTCGTCGCGACCGTGGTGCTCTCCGCTTGCGGGGGCAAGGACAACGACGCCGCCGCGGGCAAGCCCGCCGATGCTGCGAAGGCCGCAGCGGGGGCGCCCGGCGCCAAGCCCGGCGGACCGGCCGGGCCCGGAGGGGCAGGGGGGCCGCCCAAGGGCCTTCCGGTCAAGGCGATGCCGGTGCGTGTGGTCGAGATGACCTCGGACGTGTCCGCCGTGGGTACATTGCTCGCCGACGAGTCGGTCATGATCCGGCCCGAGATCGACGGGCGTGTGGACGCGATCCATTTCCAGGAGGGCCAGACGGTCACCCGGGGTCAGAAGCTCGTTTCGATGGATCCGGCGGAACTCAAGGCCCAGCTCTCCCGCATGGACGTGCTGGTGCGCACCGAACAGCAGCGGCTCGACCGGGCGAAGGAACTCCTCGCGCAGCAGTTCATCTCCCAGGAGGCCGTGGATCTCGCGCGCAACAACCTCGACAGCGCGGTGGCCCAGCGTCGTGAGGCCGAGGCTCGCCTGACCAAGACCACCATCCAGGCGCCGTTCTCCGGCACCATCGGCCTGCGTCTGATCAGCCCCGGCGCCTACGTGAAGAAGGGCGACGACATCGCCCGGCTGGAGAGCCTCTCCCTCATCAAGGTGGACTTCCGTATTCCCGAGGCCTTCACGTCCAAGATCCGCAGCGGGCAGGAGATGCACATCCGGCTCGACGCCTTCCCGGGTGAGGAGTTCGCGGGGCGCATCTATGCGGTCGAACCCATGATCGACGAGCGCACGCGCACCGTCCTGATCCGCGGACGTGTCGACAACCCGAAGCTCAAGCTGAAGCCGGGCATGTTCGTGCGCGTGGCGCTCACCTTCGACAAGCGCGCCAACGCGATCGTCGTGCCGGAACCCGCGATCTGGCCCCAGGGCACCGAGAGCTTCGTGTTCAAGGTGGTGGACGGCAAGGCGATGCTCACCAAGGTGGGTCTGGGCGTGCGCCGCCCCGGCGAGGTGGAGGTGAAGGACGGCCTCGCGCCCGGCGACCTGGTCGTGACCGAGGGACAGATCAAGCTGAAGGATGGCGCGCCCGTCATGGTGCTGCCGTCCGCACCGCCCGCCGGCGCCGCGCCCGCGCCCAAGCAGAGCTGATTTCAGGAGGGCATCGCCATGGTCCCGTCGGAACTATCCATCAAGCGCCCCGTGCTCGCCACGGTGATGAGCCTGCTCATCATCCTGCTCGGTGTCATCTCCTTCCAGCGCCTCTCGGTGCGCGAATACCCGAAGATCGACCCGCCCACTGTCTCGGTGCGGACCGTCTACAAGGGCGCGACCGCCCAGGTGATCGAGAGCGTGATCACCACCCCGATGGAGGACGCGCTCTCGGGCATCGAGGGCATCAAGACCATCAAGTCGAAGAGCAAGGAGGAGGTGAGCGAGATCACGATCACCTTCGTCACCAGCCGCGACGTGGATGCCGCGGCGAATGACGTGCGTGATCGCGTGGCGCGGGTGAAGGCCCAGCTCCCGCGCGCCGCCAACGACCCCGTGGTGAGCAAGATCGAGGCGGATGCCTGGCCCATCATGTGGCTTGCGCTCTACAGCGATCGCCACACGCCGATGGAACTCACCGACTACGCGGATCGCTACCTGCTCGATCCGCTGAAGGCGCTGCCGGGCGTCGCCACCGTCATCATCGGCGGCGAACGCAAGTACGCCATGCGCATCTGGCTGGACCGTGAACGCCTCGCAGCCCAGGGCCTCGCCGCGCAGGACGTGGAAGACGCGCTGATCCGCCAGAACCTCGACTCGCCCGGCGGACGGATCGAGAGCACCGACCGCGAGTTCACGGTCATGGCAGAGACCTCGCTGCTCAACCCCGAGCAGTTCAACGACATGGTGATCCGCGAAGTGGGCGGCTATCCCATCAAGTTGCGCGACGTGGGCTTCGCCGCCCCCGGGCCTTACGAGAACCGCAAGATCGTGCGCGTGAGCGGCCAGGACGCCGTGGCCCTCGGCGTCGTGAAGCAGTCCACCGGCAACACGCTCGAGATCGCCCATGCCGTGCGCTCGCTCATGCCGCGCCTGCAGTCGGCGCTGCCCGAGGGCATGACGATGAAGGTGGCAGTGGACACCTCGTCGTTCATCGACGCCGCCATCAAGTCGGTCTACAAGGTGCTGATCGAGGCGCTGATCCTCGTGGTGCTCGTGATCTTCGTCTTCCTGCGCAGCTTCCGCGCCACGCTGATCCCCGCCGTGACGATCCCCGTGTCGCTCATCGGCGCGTTCTTCTTCGTCTACCTGATGGGCTTCTCCATCAACGTGCTGACGCTGCTGGGCATCGTGCTGGCGGTGGGTCTGGTGGTGGACGACGCCATCGTGATGCTGGAGAACATCCACCGGCACATCGAGGATGGCATGAAGCCCATCGACGCCGCGTTCCGTGGTGCCAAGGAGATCGGCTTCGCCGTCATCGCGATGACCATCACCCTGGCCGCGGTGTTCCTGCCGCTGCTGTTCCTCACGGGCCGGTCGGGCCAGCTGTTCATCGAGTTCGCGATGACCGTCGTGGCCGCGGTGTTCGTGTCCGGCTTCGTGGCGCTGACCCTCACGCCCATGATGTGCTCGCGCCTGTTCAAGGCGCACGAGAAGCACGGCGCCTTCTACGCCGCGACCGAGCGCTTCTTCGAGGGCATGAACAACGTGTACCGCGCGACGCTCCGGGGCGTGCTCCGTGCGCGCTGGGCGGTCATCCTGGTGTTCTTCGTGGCAATCGGTGCGGCTTACTGGCTGTTCACGCAGCTCAAGTCCGAGTTGTCGCCCGTCGAGGACCGCGGGACCTTCATGGCGTTCGTGATCGCCCCCGAAGGCTCGACCATGCAGTACACGGACCGTTACATGCACGCCGTCGAGGAGATCGCCAAGTCCGTGCCCGAGATCGAGACGCTGTTCGCGGTGGTGGCGCCCGGCCTGGAGCGCCCGAACCCCGTGAACATCGGCATCGGCTTCGCGGTCCTGTCCGACTGGTCCGAGCGCACGCGCAAGCAGATGGACATCACGAAGGAGCTCACGCCCAAGCTGTTCGGCGGGCTGCCCGGGGTGATCTCCTTCACCAAGGACCCGCCTTCGCTGGGCGGCAGCTTCCTCGACAAGAAGGTGAACTACGTCATCTACGGGACCAGCTACGAGGAACTGCAGGGCAAGGTGGGCCCCATGATGGCGAAGCTGAGCCAGTACAAGGGACTGACCGGTCTCGACACCGACCTCAAGCTCAACAAGCCGCAGCTGCGCGTCGACATCGACCGCGACAAGGCTGCCGCTCTTGGCGTGTCGATGGAAACCATCGGCCACACGCTGGAAACCCTGATGGGCGGCCGGGACGTCACGCGCTACAAGCGCGAGGGCAAGCAGTACGACGTGGTGGTGCAGGTGGAGGACGCCAACCGCCGGCAGCCGTCGGACCTCACTTCCATCTACGTGCGCGGCCGCGACGGCAGCCTGCACCAGCTCTCGAACCTCGTGCAGATCCGGGAGACGGTGGCGCCGAAGGAACTCAACCACTTCAACAAGCAGCGGGCTGCCATCATCAACGCGAACATCGCCGAGGGCTATGCGCTGGGCGATGCGCTCGACTTCATCGACCAGACCGTCGCCGAGACGCTGCCGCCGGGCACAGCCACGGACCTCGACGGCGAGTCGCGCGAGTTCCGCGAGACCGGCAACGAGTTCCTGATGACCTTCGTGCTCGCGATCCTGTTCATCTACCTCGTTCTCGCTGCGCAGTTCGAGAGCTTCGTCGGCCCGTTCGTGATCATGCTGACGGTGCCGCTCGCGATGCTGGGCGCCGTGGCGGCCATGTACTGGCTGGCCAAGGGCGGCACGGGGGGGACGCTCAACGTGTACAGCCGGATCGGTCTGGTGATGCTGGTGGGCCTCATCACCAAGAACGGCATCCTGATCGTCGAGTTCGCCAACCAGTTGCGCCGTGCCGGGAACGAGAAGATGGACGCGATCCTCGAGGCCTCCACGCTCCGGTTGCGCCCGATTCTCATGACCACGTTCGCCACGGTGCTCGGTGCCATTCCGCTCGCCTTCTCCGAAGGCGCGGGCGCCGAAGCACGCCAGGCCATCGGCTGGGTGGTGGTCGGCGGCATGCTCGTGGGGACGATGCTCACGCTGTACGTGGTGCCCACCTTCTACTCGCTGTTCGTGCGCAAGGTGCCCGCAACGGATGTGCCTCGCGAGAAGGAGGCGACTGCGCCCCCGACGCCGTCGCTGGGCGAGCAGTTCCCCTGACGGTTTGCCGCGTCTGCCGTAGGGAAGCCCGGGTCTCCCGGGCTTTTTTTCGTCCGCGAACCGGCGCCGACGGCGCGGTCGACGGTGCGCGGGGCCACGGCGATGCCGGCTCCGGTGAGCGCGTCGGCGCGACAGGTGCCGGCACGCGTTTCCGCCAGTGTCCCGCGCCCGGGGCGCGTACGAGCCGCCCGCAAACGGGCAATGCGGCAAACCCGGATCGTCCGCAGCGATGAGGGACTCGTGCGGACGAAGACACGCTGGCCACCCGCTCGGGTCCGGCCAGGCGTGATTTCCCCGGTCCGGGGCAGTCTCTATACTCGATCCGGTCACCGATCCCAGGAGGCCGGACCCCATGTCCGATCCAGTACCGTCGTGGCGCGTCGCCACTCGGGCCGATCTGCCCCACATCGTCGAGATCTACAACCGTACCGTTCCGTCGAGGATCGTGACCGCGGACCTCGAGCCCGTGTCGGTCGAGAGCCGCGAGGCCTGGTTTGCGCTCCACACGCCGGCCTTCCGGCCCCTCTGGGTCGTGGAATCGAACGGACGGGTCGCCGCCTGGCTCAGCTTCTCATCGTTCTACGGGCGACCGGCCTACGATGGGACGGCCGAGTTGAGCGTCTATGTGGACTACCCCTTTCAGCGGTGCGGCCTGGGGCGCTACCTCCTGACCGAAGCCCTCGCGGCCGCGCCCGGCCTGGGCCTGCATTCCCTGCTGGGCTTCGTGTTCGGACACAACGGACCGAGTCTCGCGCTGTTCGAGGCGTTCGGATTCGCCCGCTGGGGGCAGCTTCCGGGGGTCGCGATCCTCGATGGGGTCCATCGCGACCTGGTCATCCTCGGGCGGACGCTGTCCGATCCTTGAGATTCGAAGCTTTCGAACACGCGAGCCGAAAAGACTCGCTTCTGTTCCGGATAGAGCGCCCTTATCGTTGGTAAACAGTTTCGAGGAACTGCAACGACAAGGAGTCAACCATGATCGCCCTGAGAAAAGCCACCGACCGCGGCCATGCCAATCACGGCTGGCTCGACAGCCACCACACCTTTTCCTTCGCCGACTACTACGACCCGGCCGAGATGGGATGGGGCAGCCTGCGGGTCATCAACGAGGACCGGGTCGCCCCCGGCATGGGGTTCGGCACGCACCCGCACCGCGACATGGAGATCATCAGCTACGTGCTCGACGGCGCGCTGGAACACCGCGACAGCATGGGGACGGGGTCGGTTATCCGGCCCGGTGACGTGCAGCGGATGAGCGCCGGCACCGGGGTGACCCACAGCGAGTACAACCACTCGCGCGAACAGCCCGTGCATTTCCTGCAGATCTGGATCCAGCCGAAGTATCGGGGCATCAAGCCCGGCTACGAGCAGAAGCACTTCGCCGCCGAGGAGAAGCGGGGACGCCTGCGTCTGGTCGCCTCGCCGGATGGCGCCGACGGCTCGGTGACGATCCACCAGGACGCCCGGCTCTACGCTACCCTGCTGGACGGGGCGGAGAACGCGACCCTGCCCGTCGCCGAGGGGCACCGCGTCTACGTTCACGTGGTACGCGGCACGGTGGCGGTCAACGGCCAGCGGCTGTCGACCGGCGATGGGGCCAAGCTCCAGGACGTGTCCTCGGTGACGCTGGACGGTGCCGAAGCGGCGGAGGTGCTGGTCTTCGACCTCGCCTGACCTCTGGCGGTCCCGAAAAACAAAAGCCCGGCTCGCGCCGGGCTTTTGTCATCGACCGCAGACCGAGGATTACTCGATCGGGCGGATGTTGGCCGCCTGCTTGCCCTTGGGGCCGGTCGTGACGTCGAAGGAGACCTTCTGGTTCTCCTTCAGGGTCTTGAAGCCCTGGGATTGGATCGCGGAGAAGTGCGCGAACACGTCCTCACCGCCGCCATCCGGAGCGATGAAGCCGAAACCCTTGGAGTCGTTGAACCACTTGACGGTGCCAGTTGCCATTTGAGAATCATCCAAAACAAGATTGATATGGCGGGCGAAAGCCCGCACGAACGCGGATCAACCCAGCGCAGCTGGTCGAACTGACATACCGAGAAGGGGGGGTACAGCGAGACAAGCGAGAGTCGAACTGTGAGATCCTGCGAGGCCTCACAATACCCTCCCCCCGGCGGGGAACGCAAGCGATTTCTTTCTCCAGGCTTGCGGGGGGATGCGGACCCCATCCGGGGAAGGCTGGCAGCGGTCTGTCATGCCATCGTCCTGCCCGCGGAACCCGCCGCTGACTCGCGGGTCAGTTGTGCGACACTCGCCCGCCCTTCCATCGTCCCACCTCATGCTCACGCTCACCGGAGTGCGCAAGCGATTCGGCGGCGCACGCCCCCGGGTCGTGCTCGACGACGTTTCCCTCGCTCTCGCGCCCGGGGAGTTCGTGGCGGTCCTCGGTGAGTCGGGCGTCGGCAAGTCGACCCTGCTCAACCTGGTGGCGGGGCTCGACCGTCCGGACGCCGGACGGATCGAGTTCGAGGGCCGGGACCTCGGCGCGCTCGACGACCGCCAGCTCACCCTGCTCCGGCGCAAGTACATCGGCTTCGTGTTCCAGGCCTTCCACGTGCTGCCCTATCTCGATCTGAGCGGCAACGTAGGCCTGCCGCTCGACCTGCTCGGCATCCTCCCGGAGGAGCGCAACGCCCGGGTGCAAGCCGTCCTCGCCGCGGTGGGGCTGGGAGACCGGCTGGACAGTCGGCCGCGGGAACTGTCGGGAGGCGAGCTGCAGCGCGTGGCGATCGCTCGCGCGCTCGTGCACCGGCCCCGGCTGCTGCTGGCCGACGAACCCACCGGCAATCTCGATCCCGATACCGCCGAGGACGTGCTTGCGCTGTTCCGCCGCTCGCTGGCCGAAAGCGGTGCGGCGTGCATCCTTGTCACCCACTCGCGCGCGGCCGCCGGCCAGGCGCACCGCGTCCTTCGGCTCACCCGGTCGGGGCTGGTTCCGGCCTGAACCCACACGATGCGCGCCGCCGCCGCTGCTGCCCTCGTCGTCGCGCCGCTGCGCCAGTTCCCCGGGCGCACGATCATCGCGACCGTCGCGATCGCCCTGGGTGTCGCCCTGGGCCTCGCGGTGCAGCTCGTGAACTCCGCCGCGTTGCAGGAGTTCGGGCAGGCCGCCCGGCGGCTGTCGGGCACCGCGGACGTGGTGGTGCGCGGACCGTCGGCCGGGTTCGCCGAGTCCGTGTTCGCACGGATCGCCGCGATGCCCGAGGTCGGGGTCGCGAGTCCTGTCGTCGAGGTGGAGGCGCCCGTCGCCGACCGGCCGGAGGAGACGCTGCGCATCGCCGGCATCGACGTGTTCCGCGCGGCCCGCCTGCAGCCGGCGCTCGTCACGGAGGACGCGGATGCGCTCGATCTCCTGCGACCGGACGCCATCTTTCTCGGGCGCTCCCTGCTCGCGCGATTGAAGCTCGCGCCCGGCGACCGGCTGCGGCTGCGTGCCGGGCTGTCGGTGGTGGAACTGCGCGTGGCGGGCGTGCTCGCGGCCGACTCGCCGGCCGAGACCGTCGCACTGATGGACATCGCAGCGGTGCAGGAGCGGTTCGGCCGCCTTGGCGTCGTGAGCCGCGTCGATGTGGCGCTGGCGAGCGGCGTCTCCGTCGACCGGTTCGCGCGGCAGGTCGTGCTGCCTCCGGGCGTTGCGGTGCAGACGGCCGAGGACCGCAGCGAGAGCCTGTCGCGCATGACCCGCGCCTACCGCGTGAATCTCAACGTGCTCGCGCTCGTCGCCCTGTTCACGGGCGGGCTGCTCGTGGCGTCCACCCAGGCGCTGTCGGTGGCCCGCCGCCGGTCGCAGCTCGCGCTGCTGCGGGTCGTGGGCTTCACGCGACGGCAGACCGCCCTGCTCGTCGTCGGCGAAGGCGCGGTGCTCGGCGCAGCCGGTGCGGTCCTCGGCGTTGCGGGGGGCACGCTGCTCGCCCGGGTCGTGGTGGCCGTGACGGGCGCCGACCTCGGAGCGGGATTCTTCGGTGACGCGAAGCCGGCCGTGCACTGGGACGGGCTGGCCGCGGCCGTGTTCGGCGCGCTGGGCCTGGCTGCCGCCATCGCGGGGTCATTCGGTCCGGCGATGGAAGCCGCCCGCGAAGCGCCCGCCGCCGCACTGAAGAGCGGCGACGACGTGCGCGCCTTCGCCCGCCTGCGTTCCCCGTGGCCGGGCCTCGCGCTTCTGGGGCTGGGCGCCGCGATGACCGCGGTGCCGCCGGTCGACGGACTGCCGCTCTTCGGCTACGCCGCCATCGCGTCCCTCCTCGCAGGGACGATCCTGCTCCTGCCGCGCTGCGTGGCGCTCGGGCTCGCGTTGTTTCCCGGCCCGGCGCGCGTGGCGGCGCGGCTCGGCCTGGCACGGCTCCGTGCATATCCGGCCCAGGCGGCGGTGAGCCTGTCCGCGATCGTCGCCGCCGTGAGTCTCATGGTCGCCATGGCGGTGATGGTCGCGTCCTTCCGCACTTCGCTCGACGACTGGCTGCGCGGCATCCTGCCTGCCGATCTCTACGTGCGCGCCGGCGACGGCGGCGACACGGCGCATCTCGCTCCGGAGGACCAGGCGCGACTGGCCGCGCTCGCGGGGGTGCGGCGCGTGGAGTTCCTGCGCTGGCAGAAGGTGCTGGCCGGTGGCGGCGCGACGTCGGTCACTCTCCTGGCGCGGGACGGTGTCGACGCCGACGCGGAAAGCCGCCTGCCGCTCGTGTCGGACGTCTTCCGCGGCGTGTCTCCGCTTCCCGGCGTGTGGGTCTCGGAATCCGCGTCCGCGATTCACGCGTGGCGCCCGGGGGACCGCGTCGTGGTGCCGCTCGGCGAACGCGACGTCACGTTCGTGGTGCGCGGTGCATGGCGCGACTATGCGCGGCAGAGCGGGGCGCTGCTCATCGACCGCAGCCACTACGTGGCGGCGACGGGCGACCGCCTCGCAAACGACGCCGGCGTCTGGATCACCGAAGGCACCTCGGTCGCACGCGTACGCGAGGCATTGGAGACGTTCGGGGACGGAGCGCTGGTGGTGATGACGCCGGGCGACGTGCGCGACGTGTCGCTGCGCATCTTCGACCGTACGTTCGCGGTTACGTACGCGCTCGCAGGTGTCGCCATCCGCATCGGGCTCATGG
>ERZ1066136.692-NODE-692-length-22317-cov-12.692391_pt1 | contig 22317 bp, 25 predicted proteins | sample MGYA00382783_ERZ1066136 | MGnify/ENA primary metagenome ERZ1066136 (study PRJEB33369, sample SAMEA5778366) | biofilm metagenome | biome: Industrial cooling water; feature: Water cooling tower basin; material: Biofilm | place: United Arab Emirates | collected... | reverse complement strand
GGCGCCGCGGCGGGCGCGGCCTCGGTCTTGGGCGGCGGGCCGCCGCGCACCCGCGGCCGGCGCGGGTCGCGGGCCGGCTTGCCGGTCTTGAGGGAAATCGTCGGGCGATCGGCCATGTCGGGATTGGACCACGCGCGCGTGCACCGCCGCCGTCGCGGCGCTATCGTGGGCCGATGAAGTGGCTCGCGCTCACCACCCTGCTGCTGCACCTGGGCCTGGCCGCGGCCGCGCCGCCGCTGGCGCCCGCCGTGCAGGCCCAGCTCGACCGCGCCGTCATCGACTACGAGTCGGGCCGCATCGACGAGGCGCGCGCGGTGTTCGAGGCGCTGTCGCGGCGCGGCGTGCCGGCGGCCGACTTCAACCTCGCCGTCATGCACGTGCAGCGCCAGCTGCCCGAGCCCAGCCTGGCGCGCGCCGAGGAGCTGCTGCTGCGCTCGGCGCGCGGCGGTTTCGTGCGCGCCCAGATCATGCTCGGCAAGAGCCTCGAGAACGGCCTGCTCGGCCGCCGCAGCCTGCCCGAGGCGCACGACTGGTACGAGCTCGCCGCCAACGCGGGCAACGCCGAGGCCCAGCTGGCCATGGGCACGGCGCACTACCTCGGCCGCGGCCGCCCCAAGGACGCCGCGCGCGCCGCGCACTGGTACCGCGAGGCCGCCAAGGCCGGCGACATCGGCGCGGCCTACATCCTGGCCTCGATGTACGAGCAGGGCGACGGCGTCGAGCAGGACCTGCGCCTGGCGCGCTACTGGTACCAGCGCGCCGCCGACGGCGGCGACGATGCGGCGCCGTTCAAGGTGAAGGAGCTGCAGCTGCGCGAGTCGGCGTCCTGAACGCCGCCGCGGCCGCTACAGCACCACCTTGACCAGCGGGTGCGAGCTCAGCGTGCGGTAGAGCTCGTCGAGCTGCTCGCGGCTGGTGGCCGTGACGGTGATCGTCAGCCCCAGGTAGTTGCCGGCCTTGCTCGGCCGGCGCTCCACGCTCGAGGCGTCGAACGTGGGGTCGAAGCGCAGCGCCACGGCCACGATGGCGGCCTCGAAGCCCTCGACCTGCGCGCCCATCACCTTGATCGGGAAGGCGCTGGGGTAGGTGATCAGGCTGTCTTCGGGGGGGATGGGCGGCATCGTCAGATCGACATCGTCTGCTTGGCGCGCTGGTAGGCCTCGTAGAGGCGCGCGTACACCGGCCCGGGCTTGCCGCGCAGCGCGCCGTGGCCCACGGGCTCGCCGTCGATGCGCGTCACGGGCAGCAGCTCCTTGGTGGCCGAGCTCAGCATCACCTCGTCGGCGGCGCGCAGCTCGGCCTCGGAGATGGGCTTGAGGTTGTAGGCGATGCCGGCGTCCTCGCAGAGCTCGCGCAGCAGCTCGACGCGGATGCCCTCGAGCACGTGCTCGCTCTTGGGCGGGCCGAGCAGCGCGCCCTCGTGCGCGATCCAGACGTTGCTGGCCGCGGCCTCGGTGAGCCAGCCGTCGCGGAACATGATGGTCTCCACGGCGCCGGCGTCGGCCGAGATCTGCCGCGCCAGCACGTTGCCGAGCAGGCTGGTGCTCTTGATGTCGCCGCGCTCCCAGCGGAAGTCGCGCGCCGTCACGCAGGCCACGCCGGCGTGGCGCTGCTCGGCCGTGGCCGGCTTGAGCGGGTTGCTCATCATGAACACCGTGGGCACGGGGTGCGCGGGCATGACGTGGTCACGCGGGGCCACGCCGCGCGTGACCTGGATGTAGACGACCTGGTCCTCCTCGGGCAGGGCCGCCACCAGGTGGCGGCAGCGCTCCAGCCACTGCTCGCGCGTGGCCGGCTGCGGCAGCCGCAGCTTGGCGAGGCTGCGGTTGAGGCGCGCCAGGTGCTCGTCGAAGCGGAACAGCCGCCGGCCGTAGACCGGCACGACCTCGTAGATGCCGTCGCCGAAGATGAAGCCGCGGTCGAGCACGGGGATGCGCGCCTCGGCGAGCGGCAGGAACTCGCCGTTGAGGAAGCAGAGCTTGTCGTGGTTCATCGGGGATCAGGTGGCCGGCTTGTCGGACTTGGCCTTGAGGTTGTCGCGCAGCTCGGCGGGCATGGGCGCGTTGAGGTTCACGCCCCGCGGCGGGATCGGGCTCTGGAACCAGCGCGTGTACAGGCGCTCGAACTCGCCGCTGTCCATCAGGCGCGCCAGCACGCCGTCGACCAGCGCCTTGAACGTGGGGTCGTCCTTGCGCAGCATGATGGCGTAGGGCTCGACCTGAATGGACTCGCCCACCACGGCCCATTCGCGCGGGTTGGCGCTGCTCGCGGCCAGGCCGTAGAGCAGGATGTCGTCCATGGCGAAGGCTTCGGCGCGGCCGCTGGCCACGACCAGCTGGCTCTCGGCGTGGTCCTTGGCGCCGATGAGCTCGAAGCCGAGGTTCCGCTCCTCGTTGAGCGCGCGCATGATGCGGAAGTTGGTGGTGCCGGTGGTGCTCACGACCTTGCGGCCCTTGAGGTCGGCCACGCCCTTGATGGGCGAGCCGGCCTTCACGAGCAGCCGCGTGCCCGTGTAGAAGTAGTTGGTGGCGAACGCCACCTGCTTGGCGCGGTCGGAGTTGTTGGTGGTGCTGCCGCACTCGATGTCGATGGTGCCGTTGACGAGCAGCGGGATGCGGTTCGCGCTGGTCACGGCCTGCGTCGTCACCTTGAGGTCGGCGCGGCCCGTGGCGCGGCGCACCTCGTCGACGATGCGCATGCAGATCTCCCAGCCGAAGCCGGTGGGCTGTGCCTTGTCGTCGAGGTAGCTGAAGGGGATGGAGCTCTCGCGGTAGGCCACGGCGATGCTGCCGCTGCCCTTGACCTTGTCGAGCGTCTGCGCCCAGCTCGTGGGCAGCAGCGCCAGCAGGGCGGTGGCGACGGCGGTGGTGGCCAGGGCGCGGGCGGTCGGTCGGCTCATGCGGGGCTCCGGGTCGTGGGGTGATGACAGCACCGACTGTACGGCCACCCATGCGGCGCGGCCATCGGGGTTCGGGGGGTGGCCATCAGCGACGCTTATGCCGGGCCCGCGGGCTCCAGCACCCGGGTGAAGGCGCCCGCGAAGTCCAGCGCGAGGCGGCGCGCGTGCGGCCCGGGCGGGCCCGGGGGCAGCAGCGCGAACAGGCCCACGCGCACCTCGGGCACGAGCGGCTGCACGACGAGGTCGCCGCGGCGCGCCGCGGCGGCGGTGAAGGAGTCCACGACGGCCGGGCCGAAGCCCTCCTCGGCCAGCACCAGCGCCGTGTGGTGCGTCTGCACGACGATCTCGCCCTCGGCCGCGATGCCCAGGCGCTGCGACTCCTCGGCGAGCAGGGCGCCCAGCGGGTCGCGGCCGTCGATGCGGATGAAGGGCTGGCGCGCCAGCTCGGGCAGCGACACCGTGGCCGCGCGGCCGATGCGCCGGCGCGAGACGCACACGAGCCGGCCGCTGGCCAGCGGGATCGACTCGAGCGCGGCCACCGGCGCGCGGCCGAACACGATGCCCAGGTCGGCCTCGCGCAGCGCCAGCGCCTGCGCGATCTCGCGCGAGTGCAGGGTGCGCAGCACCAGGGGCACGCCGGCGTGCCGCTCGCGGAAGCCGCGCAGCGCCGCGGGCAGCTGCACCACGGCCAGCGAGGGCACGACGAGCACGCGCAGCGGCGCCGTGCGGCCCGCGCGCTGGGCCTCGGCCAGGCGGCGCACGGCCTCGAGCTGCGTCATGAGCCGCGCCACCTCGGGCTGCAGGGCCAGCGCCTCGGCGGTGGGCTCCAGCCGGTTGCGCTGCCGCGTGAACAGCGCGTAGCCAAGCTGCCGCTCGGCCGACTGCAGCGCCTGCGTGGCCGCGGGCTGGGTCAGGTGCAGCAGCCGGGCGGCGCCGCTGAGCGTGCCCGTCAGCATGACGGCGTGGAAGACCTCGAGGTGCTTGAGCTTCACGCCAGGCCCCGGGGCGGCGGCCGCCGCCTCAGCGGATCCACAGCCGCAGGGCGTCCCAGGCGCGGCCGAGCACGCCGGCCAGCGGCACCGGCTGCTGCACCACCAGCGGCACGCTGGCGACGGGGGTGCCGGCCGCCGTGGTGACCTCGATGCGGCCCACGACCTGGCCCTGCACCAGCGGCGCCACCAGGGGGTCGGTGCGCGTGATCGTAGTGCGCAGGCGGCCGCCTTCGCCGCGCGGCACCGTCACCAGCAGCGCGCCGTTCGCCCCCAGCGCCACCTCGGGGCTCGCACCCTTCCAGACCGGCACGGTGGCCACCGGCTGGCCGGCGGCGAAGAGGCGCACGCCGTCCCAGGCCTGCCAGCCCCAGTTGAGCAGCTTCTGCGCCTCGCCGGCGGCGGCCTCGCGGCTGGTGGCGCCGGCCAGCACCACCAGCAGCCGGCGCGGGCCCGCGGGCGTGTCGCGCACGGCGCTGGCCACGAGGCCGTGGCCGCCGGCGTCGGTGCTCAGCACGGCCAGGCCGTCGATGCTGGCGTCGCGGGCCAGCAGCAGGTTGGGGTTGTCCTGGCGCAGGCCCGCGTGCTCGAGGCGGCGCTGCGCCGTCAGCGCCACGATCCCGGCGTGGCTGGCCAGCAGCCGCTCGGCCAGGCGGGCGATGTCGCGCGGCGTGCTGGTCTGGCCGCGGGCCGGTGCGCCCGTGGGGTTGCGGAACACCGTGGCCCCCAGGCCCAGCGCCGGCGCGCGGCGGTTCATCTGCGCCACGAACTCGTCGACCGAGCCGGCCACGCCCTCGGCGAGCGCGACGGCGGCGTCGTGCGCGCCGAGCACGGCCAGGCCCTGCAGCAGCGCGTCGGCGCGCACGCGGCCGTCGGCGTACATCAGCGGCACGCCCGGGCGGCGCTCGGCGCGGGCCCGCGGCGACACGGGCAGCTCGGCCTCGGGCGCCAGGCGGCCGGCCTGCAGCGCGTCGAGCACGAGGTGGGCGGTCATCAGCGGCGTCGCGCCCGCGGGGTCGAGCGCGGCATCGGCCTCGTGCTCGGCGAGCACGCGGCCGCTGCCGAGGTCGATCAGCAGGTGCTGCCGCGCCGCCACCTCGGGGGGCGTGGGCTGGGCGGCCGCGCCCAGGGCCGCCGCCGCCAGCAGCAGGGCCGCCGCGGCGCGGCACATGAACCCCGGCATGCGCGGCCTCACGCCGCAGCCGGCGCGGCCTGCGCCAGCAGCGCGCCGACGACGACCTGCCGCAGCGTCGGCAGCAGGCCATGGAAGAAGTGCCCGGCGCCCGGCAGCACCGTCACGGGCAGGGCCTGCGGGCGGGCCCAGTCGAGCACGGCGGCCAGCGGCACGACGTCGTCGGCCTCGCCGTGCACGACCAGGGTCTGCGCGGGCACGGGCGCGACCTCGAAGTTCACGACCGCGGGCCCCACGAGCACCAGCGGCGCCGCCGGCGTGCCGGCCTCGGCCAGGCGGCGCGCGGCCTGCGACGCGACGTAGCCGCCGAAGGAGAAGCCGCCGAGCAGCAGCGGCTCGCCGGCGCCGCGGAAGTGCGCGACCACGGCCAGCGCGTCGTCGACCTCGCCGCGGCCGGCGTCCCAGGTGCCCCCGGAGCCGCCGACGCCGCGGAAGTTGAAGCGCACGGCGCGGTAGCCGCATTGCACGGCCGCGCGTGCCAGCGTCTGCACGACCTTGTTGTCGAGCGTGCCGCCGTGCAGCGGGTGCGGGTGGCACAGCACGGCCAGCCCGCGCGCGGGTGCGCCGCCGGCGGGCCGGTCGACGGCGCAGTGGAGCTCGCCGGCCGGGCCGGTGATCACGAGGCGTTCGGTCTGCGCGTTCATGCGCGCGGCAGCCCGCTCAGCGGCCCACGTCGGGCGGCAGCAGCAGCCGCTCCACGACCTCGCCGCGCTGCAGGTGGCGGTCGACGATCTCGTCGATGTCGTCGGCATCCACGTAGGTGTACCAGGTGCCCTCGGGGTAGACCACGGCCACGGGGCCGCCGGCGCAGCGGTCCAGGCAGCCGGCCTTGTTGACACGCACGCCCCCCGGGCCGGCCAGGCCCGCGGCCTTGACGCGGGCCTTGCAGCGGTCGAACGCGGCATGCGGGCCGTGCTGGCCGCACGAGGCCTCGCCATTGGCGCGCTCGTTGAGGCAGAAGAAGACGTGGTGCTTGTAGTAGCTCATCGCGCGGGATTGTAGGCAGCGGGGTGCCGAGGCCGGCGCGCCGCGCGGCCTTCAGCGGAAGGCCCGCGGCGCCTGCGCCAGGCGCGCCAGCAGCCAGGCCATGGCCAGCCAGGGCCACAGCCAGCCCAGCCACTGCGCGAGGCCGTGGAAGCGCACGAAGCGGCCCTGTTCCCAGGCCTTGAGGCTCTGCGCGAGGTAGGGGTCGGCCGGGGCCTGCGACAGCATCGCCACCAGGGCCGCCAGCACCATGAGGCCCATGCCGCAGACCAGCCGTGCCGGCAGCGCCACGCAGGCCAGCGCCAGCACCAGGCCGGTGGCCAACGCCGGCAGCGTGCGCGGGCCGATCCAGGCCAGCGCGTTGTGCGGCCCGAAGTTGAGGGCGGTCGACAGCGTCATCGCCCCCACGCCCAGCGCCAGCGCGCCCAGGGCGAGGCCGAAGCGCCGCCAGCCGCGCGGCGTCACGGCATAGGCCATGAGGCAGGGCGCGAGCAGGCCCAGCGCGGTGGCCAGCCACTCGGTGCGCGCCGACAGCGCCAGCGGCCCGGGGGCGGCCAGCAAGGGCTCCAGCGGCGCGGCCCAGGCCACGCCCTCGAGCAGCTGCGCCAGCCACTCGCGCAGGCGGTCCAGGCCCTGGCCCAGGCCCAGCGGCGCGGGCGCCGGGAACAGCAGCGCCAGCGGCCACAGCACGAGCAGCGCCAGCGCATAGGCGGCGTCGCCCGTGAACCAGCGCTGGCGCAGGCGGCTCCAGCGGTCCACCGCGCCGCTGGCCTGCAGCGCCCAGGCGACGAGGGCGCCGCCCAGGGCGCCGGCGCTGTTGAGCACGAAGTCGCCGCGCGTGGGCACGCGCGCCGGCACGAAGTGCTGCAGCCATTCGCAGCCGTACGACAGCGCCGCCGCCATCGCCACCGCCAGCGGCAGCGCCGCGGCCGCGCGCCAGCCGCTGCGCAGCAGCGCCAGCGCGCCCAGCAGGGCCAGGGGCGCGTAGCCCAGGCCGTTGCTCCAGCGGTCGAAGGCGTCCTGGTGGATGGCCTCGGGCAGCACGAGCAGCTCCTGCAGCGTGCGGCCGGGCGGCCAGCGCCAGCCCTCGAACGGGTAGAGGCTGGCATAGACCACCAGCAGCGCATACGCCAGCGCCAGCCAGGTCGCGGAGCTGCGGTGGCGCGCGGTCATCGCGCGGCTCCGCTCAGAAGGGCTTGACGACCACCAGCACCACGATCGCCGCGAAGCCCAGCACCGAGACCTCGTTGAAGACGCGGAACCAGCGGTGGCTGCGGGTGTTGGACAGCTGCTCGAAGCGGCGCAGCAGCCCGCGGCACACGTGGTGGTAGCCGATGACCCCGATCACCAGCGCCAGCTTGGCGTGCATCCAGCCGCCCGTGATGCCGCAGCCCAGCCACAGCCACAGGCCCAGCACCAGCGCCGGCACCATGAGCAGGCTCGAGAAGCGGTAGAGCTTGCGCCCCATGAGCAGCAGCCGCTCGCGCTCGGCGTGGCTGTCGACCGGCACCATCGCCAGGTTGACGAAGATGCGGGGCAGGTAGAACAGGCCGGCAAACCAGCTGGCGACGAAGACGATGTGGAAGGCCTTGAGCCAGAGGTACGCGGAGCACATGGCGGGCATTATCGGCGGCGCCAAAAAAGAGGCCCTGGCATCGAGCCAGGGCCGGCAAGCCTTGTCGCTGTCATCACGCCAAGGCACCTGCTCAGGGAGGAAAAGCAGGGGACCATGGCCTCGCGGCTATGATCCGCCGAACACTGTATCAGAACGAATTTATTCGCGCCACGGCATCGTTCCGGGGCGATGTGAGGAGAGAACCATGAGCTCGCGGACGCCCAGCACGCCCCTGCCCCCGTACCCCGCGAGCCGCCCGCGCCGCCTGCGCCGCGACGCCTTCACGCGCGCCCTGGTGCGCGAGGCGCGCCTGGCGCCAGAGGACTTCATCTACCCCGTGTTCGTGCTCGCCGGCGAGCGTCAGGTGCAGGACGTGGCCAGCATGCCCGGCGTGCAGCGCCGCAGCGTCGACGGCCTGTTCGCGGTGGCCGAGCAGTGCCTGAGCCTGGGCGTGCCGGTGATGGCGCTGTTCCCGGTGATCGACGGCGCGCTCAAGACGCCCGACGGCCGCGAGGCGCTCAACCCCGAGGGCCTGGTGCCCACGGCCGTGCGCGAGCTGAAGAAGCGCTTCCCCGAGCTGGGCCTGCTCACCGACGTAGCGCTGGACCCCTTCACCAGCCACGGCCAGGACGGCCTGCTCGACGACACCGGCTACATCCTCAACGACGAGACGGTGGACGTGCTGCGCCGCCAGGCGCTGGTGCAGGCCGAGGCCGGCGTGGACATCGTGGCGCCCAGCGACATGATGGACGGCCGCATCGGCGCGATCCGCAGCACGCTCGAGGGCGCGGGCCGCGTGCACACGCGCATCATGGCCTACAGCGCCAAGTACGCGAGCGCCTTCTACGGCCCCTTCCGCGATGCCGTGGGCAGCGCCAAGAACCTGGGCAAGAGCGACAAGAAGGTCTACCAGATGGACCCCGGCAACTCCGACGAGGCCCTGCGCGAGGTGGCGCTGGACATCGCCGAGGGCGCCGACATGGTGATGGTGAAGCCCGGCATGCCCTACCTCGACATCGTGCGCCGCGTGAAGGACGAGTTCCGCATGCCCACCTTCGCCTACCAGGTGAGTGGCGAGTACAGCATGCTCAAGGCCGCGGCCGCCAATGGCTGGCTGGACCACGACGCCGTGATGATGGAGAGCCTGCTCGCCTTCCGCCGCGCCGGGGCCGACGGCGTGCTCACCTACTTCGCGCTCGACGCCGCACGGCTGCTGCGCCAGCGCTGAGCGGCCGCCGCGCCGGACCCCCGCGCATGCGCGTCTTCCACATCGTCGGCGACCAGTTCCGCGAGCTCGACGAGCTGCCCGTGCAGCTGCCCGACGCGGGCTTCCTGTGGGTGGGCAGCGCGCGCCGCGAGTTCGAGGTCCGCGCGGCCGAGGTGCAGGCCGCGCTGCTGCGCTGGACCGGTGGCCAGCTCGTCGACCTGCACGTCTCGGACCTGCTGAACAACCAGCTGCCCAGCCACTTCGACTACACGAGCTGGTACGACCTGCTGGTGTTCCGGCGCCTGGCCGCCGGCGCCGGCACCGAGGCGCTGTTCGTCGACGAGGCCCGCGGCACCATGGCCAGCGCGCGCAAGGCGCTGCGCGGCATCGACACGAGCCCGGTGGGCTTTGCCGTCTTCGACCGCGTGCTGCTCACCGTGCACCCGGCCGACTGCGCGGTGCGCGAGCACTTCGCCACGCGCCTGGCGGCCATGGCCGCGGGCCCCGACTCGCGCGTGGGCGCGCGCCTGCCCACCAGCACGCCCGACCTCATGCTGCGCATGGTGAACCACATGGTCGACAGCTACCTCGACCTGCGGCGCCTGCTCACGCGCCAGACCAGCTACCTGCAGCAGGAGCTGCTCGACCCGCGCAGCCGCTTCAACGACTGGGCCCTGCTGCTGGAGAGCCGCAACGAGCTGCACCTGCTCGAGGACACCTGCGAGGACCAGCGCAGCGCCATGCAGGAGTGGATCGACGCGCTCGACGAGTGGCCCGACGAGCCCTCGAAGGACAAGCGCCGCGAGCGCGAGCTGCTGCGCGTGCGCTCGCGCGACGTGCTCGAGCACATCGAGCGCGTGCTGGCCCACGTGCGGCGCCTGGAGCAGAGCGCCGAGACCGCGGTGCAGATGCACTTCAGCGCCCTGGGCCACCGCACCAACGACATCATGCGCACGCTCACGGCGCTCACCGCCATCTTCCTGCCGCTGAACCTGATCACCGGCTTCTTCGGCATGAACTTCGAGTTCCTGCCGCTCATCCACGACAGCTCGGGCGTGTGGGTGGCGGTGCTGCTGATGGCGGTGGTGGTGGTCGGCCTGGTGCTGATGTTCCGCCGCAACCGCTACCTCGACGCGCGCAGCGACCGCTGATGCCGGCGCTCACGCCGCGGCAGTTCTGGGTGCTGGCCGCGCTCACCCTGGTGTGGGGCCTGAACTGGCCCGTGATGAAGGCCGGCGTCAGCGGTCTGCCGGCGGCGCCGAGCGCGTTCCCGCCGCTGACGTTCCGCGCGCTGTCGATGTGGCTGGGCCTGCCGGTGCTGGGCCTGGCGCTGCTGGGGCTGAAGGTGCCGTTCACGATGCCGCGCCGGCACTGGCGCGAGCTCGGACTGCTCACGGTGGCCAACATGCTGGTGTGGCACGTGGTCGTCATCATCGGCGTGCAGCAGCTGAGCTCGGGGCGCTCGGCCATCCTCGGCTACACCATGCCGGTGTTCGCGGCGCTGTGGGGGCGCTGGGTGTGGGGCGACCGCCTCGCGCCGCAGGCCTGGGCCGGCGTGGCCGCGGCCGCCGGCGGCGTGCTGCTGCTGCTGTGGAGCGAGCTCTCGGCCTTCGGCGGCCAGCCCGACGCCGTGCTCGCCATCGTGGCCGCGGCCGCGGTCTGGGCCTACGGCACGCACCGCCTGCGCCGCAGCCCCATCGACGTGCCGCTGCTGGCCGTGGTGTTCTGGATGACGGCGATCACGGCGGTGGTCATGGCGCTGGCCGCCGCCGTGTTCGAGCACGCGCAGTGGCGCGCGCCCGAGCCGCTGGTGTGGGGCGCCATCGCCTACAACGCCGTGGGCGTGTTCGGCTTCGCGCACGCGGCGTGGTTCTACCTGGCGCGCACGCTGCCGCCGGTGGCCAGCTCGATCAGCGTGATGCTGATCCCCGTGCTGGGCGTGTTCAGCGGCGCCGTGCTGCTGGGCGAGACCGTGCACGCCACCGACTGGGGCGCCGTGGGCCTGATCGTGCTGGCGATCGCGCTGGTGCTGCTGCGGCGCTGACGGCCGCGTGCGGCTAGGCGGCCCGCCGCCGCGCCATCGGCGGGTTGCGCGCGAAGTAGCGCTGGATGCCGTCGGCCACCGCCTCCACCAGCTGCGCGCGGAAGGCGGGGTCGCGCAGGCGCTGCTCTTCCTCGGGGTTGGAGATGAAGGCCGTCTCCACGAGGATGCTCGGGATGTCGGGCGCGCGCAGCACGGCGAAGCCGGCCTGCTCGACCTGGCGCTTGTGCAGGCGGCCCACGCGGCCGATGCGCTGCAGCACCTCGGCGCCCAGGCGCAGGCTGTCGCGAATCTGCGCCGCCGTGCTCATGTCGGCCATGGCGGCCAGCAGCTGCTGGTCGCGCCGCGCCGTCACGCCCGTGAGGTTGACGCCGCCCACGCGGTCGGCGGCGTTCTCGCGCTCGGCCATCCAGCGCGCGGCGCTGCTGGTGGCGCCGCGCTCGGACAGCACGAAGACGCTGGCGCCGCGCGCCTCGCGCCGCACGAAGGCGTCGGCGTGGATGCTCACGAACAGGTCGGCCTGCACGCGCCGCGCCTTGCGCACGCGCTCGGCCAGGGGCACGAAGTAGTCGCCGTCGCGCGTGAGCATCACGCGCAGGCCAGGCACGGCATTGAGGCGGTCGCGCAGGGCCAGCGAGATGGCGAGCACCACGTCCTTCTCGCGCAGCCCGGTGGGGCCGATGGCGCCGGGGTCCTCGCCGCCGTGGCCGGCGTCGATGGCCACGATGATGAGGCGGTCCATGCGGCGCCGTTCCTCGGGCGTGGCCGGGGGCGGCGGCGGCTTCGGTGCGGGCGTCTGCAGCACCGGCGCCGGGGCCGACGCGGCCGGGGGCGCGGGCAGCGGCAGCGCCGGGGCCGGTGCGGGTGCCATCGCCACCGGCGGCTGCGACTCGATGCGCGCGATGAGCTCGCCCAGTGCGTCCTGCACGGCCTGCGCGGCGCGCTGCTCGGCGGCTTCCTTGTCGCGCACGAGGGCGAGCAGGGGGTCGGCCTCCTGCAGCGGGTAGAGGTCGAACAGCAGGCGGTGCTGGTAGGGCTCCACCGGCGGCAGCGTGAACTGCTCGGGGCGCACGGGCTGCTTGAGGTCGAACACCAGGCGCACCACGCGCGGCTGGTACTGGCCGACGCGCACGCCGGCGATGTAGGGGTCGTCGGGCCGCACCTGGCCCACGAGCTGGCGCAGCGCGCTGTCGAGCGCGAGCTGGTCGATGTCGACCACCAGGCGCGGCGGCGCCTCCACGAGCGTGTGCGTGGCCGAGAGCAGGGTGTCGGACTCGATGGTGACGCGCGTGTAGTCGCGCGCCGGCCACAGGCGCACGGCCACGATGCCCGCGCCCCAGGCCAGCTGCGGCGCGGTGAGCAGCAGCACGGTGCTGCCGAGGGCCTGGCGCCGCTTCATGCGGTGGCCCCGGCCCAGGCCTGCAGCAGGGCGCGGCCCCGCGGCGTGCCGGCCTCGGCCACGACCTCGCGGGCCTCGTCGCCGCTGCCCAGGCCCCCGGGTGCGGGCTCCAGCCGCAGGCGCAGGTCGGCCGCGGGCAGCACGGCCGCGGCCTTCTCGGGCCACTCCACGAGCTTGAGCCCGGGCGCGGCGAAGACATCGCGCAGGCCGGCGTCGAGCCACTCGCGCGGATCGTCGAAGCGGTAGAAGTCGAAGTGCGCGATGGCCAGGCCCGGCGCGGGCGCGCCGCCCACGTGCGGCTCCATCACGCCATAGGTCGGGCTCTTGACGCGGCCGGCCACGCCCAGCGCGCGCAGCAGGTGGCGCACGAAGGTCGTCTTGCCGGCCCCCAGCGGGCCCTGCAGCGCCACGAAGGCGTCGTGCGGCGCGGGCTGGGCGACGAGGCAGCGGGCCAGTTGCGCGGCGGCGGCGGCGCAGGCCGCCTCGTCGGGCCAGTGCAGGGTGTGCGTTGCTAGGATCGGGTGATGCCCGGAGTGCATCTTCAGAGCCCGCAGACGCTGGTCGAGCGGCTGCAGGCGTGGGGCCAGGAGCTGGGATTTTCCCAGATCGGCATCGCCGGCATCGACTTGTCCACGGCCGAGCAGGGCCTGCTCGACTGGCTTGCCGCGGGCTTCCACGGCGGCATGGACTACATGGCGCGCCACGGCCTCAAGCGCGCGCGGCCTGCCGAACTGGTGCCCGGCACCGTGAGCGTGATCAGCGCGCGCATGGACTACCTGCCGCGCGAGGCCCCGCCCGACTGGCGCGAGCGCGAGACGGCCGCGCTGCAGGAGCCGGGCCGCGCCGTGGTGTCGGTGTACGCCCGGGGTCGCGACTACCACAAGGTGCTGCGCCAACGCCTGCAGCGCCTGGCCGACCGGCTGGCCGCCGAGGTGGGGCCGCTGGGCCACCGCGTCTTCACCGACTCGGCCCCGGTGCTCGAGGTCGAGCTCGCCACGCGCGCCGGCCTGGGCTGGCGCGGCAAGCACACGCTGCTGCTGCACCGCGAACACGGCTCGATGTTCTTCCTGGGCGAGCTCTTCGTCGATCTCGCGCTGCCGCTCACCGAGCCCGTGTCGGCGCACTGCGGCAGCTGCAGCGCCTGCCTCACGGCCTGCCCCACCGCCGCCATCGTGGCACCCTACCGCCTGGACGCGCGGCGCTGCATCAGCTACCTCACGATCGAGCACGAGGGCGCGATCGACGAGGCGCTGCGCCCGGCCATCGGCAACCGCATCTACGGCTGCGACGACTGCCAGCTCGCCTGCCCCTGGAACCGCTGGGCGCAGCGCAGCCCGCTGCCCGACTTCGACGAGCGCCAGGGCCTGGGCCAGGCCACGCTGCGCACGCTGTGGGCCTGGGACGAGGCCGAGTTCGGCCGCCGCACCGAGGGCAGCGCCATCCGCCGCATCGGCTGGCAGCGCTGGCGCCGCAACCTGGCCGTGGCCCTGGGCAACGCATGGCGCGAGCAGGGCGACCCCGCCGACGCCCACGCCCTGGCCGCGGCGCGCGACGGTGCCGACCCGCTGGTGCGCGAGCACATCGACTGGGCCCTGGCCCAGCGGGTGCACGCCCCGGCGGCGCCCGGGGACCGCTGACTTACCATCCGCGGCTGCCGTCCACGGGCCGCAGCCCGAGAGCCCCGACGCGATCAGCCTGAACCACCCCCGGAGACCATGAACATGCAGAGATCCCGCCTGGCCACGCTGGCCGCCCTCGCCGCCGTGGCGCTGCCGCTGCCCGCCACCGTGTTCGCGCAGGCCTTCCCGAGCAAGCCCGTGCGGCTGATCGTGCCCTTCGCGCCCGGCGGCACCACCGACATCGTCGCGCGCGTCGTGGCGCCCGGCCTGGCCACGGCCCTGGGCCAGCAGGTGGTGGTCGAGAACCGCAGCGGCGGCGGCGGCTCCATTGGCGCGCTCGAGATGATCAAGGCCGCGCCCGACGGCCACGTGCTGGGCATGGCCACGGTGTCGACCACGGCCACCAACCCGGCCATCAACCCGAAGATCGGCTACGACCCCGCGGTGGACTTCGTGCCCATCACCAACCTCGCGGCCACGCCCAACGTGATCGCCGTGCACCCGAGCTTCCCGGCGCGCGACTACAGGGCCTTCGTCGCCGAGCTCAAGAAGAACCCCGGCAAGTACAGCTACGCCAGCTCGGGCACGGGCGGCATCGGCCACCTGCAGACCGAGCTGTTCAAGAGCCTGGCCGGGGTGTTCATGACGCACATCCCCTACCGCGGCGCGGGCCCCGCGCTCAACGACACGGTGGCGGGCCAGGTGCCCATCATCTTCGACAACCTGCCGTCGGCGCTGCCCTTCATCCGCGACGGCCGGCTGATCGCCATCGTCGTGGCCGCGCCCGACCGCCTGGCGCAACTGCCCAACGTGCCGACCTTCAAGGAGGTGGGCCTGGAGGCCGTCAACCGCATGGCCTACTACGGCCTGCTGGCGCCCAAGGGCACGCCCAAGGCGGTGGTCGACCAGATCGGCGCTGCCGCGCGCAAGGTGCTCGAGGACCCGGGCGTGCGCAAGCGGATCGAGGACACGGGCTCGCTGGTGATCGGCAACACGCCCGAGCAGTTCGCCGCGCAGATGCGGGCCGAGCTGCAGGTCTACCGCGACGTGGTGAAGCGCCAGAACCTCAAGCTCGATTGAGCGGGCTGGCGGCCGGGGCGGCCGATCCCGCGATCGACCGCTTCTGCGATGCGCTCTGGCTGGAACATGGCCTCGCGCCCCTGACGCTGGCGGCCTACCGGCGCGACCTGCAGCTCTACGCGCAGTGGCTGCAGCGCACGACCGGCCGCGGCCTCGACAGCAGCACCGAGGCCGACCTGCTGGCCTACATGGCCGAGCGCCACGCCGGCACGCGCGCCACCACCGCCAACCGGCGGCTCAGCGTGTTCCGACGCTACTTCCGCTGGGCGCTGCGCGAGCACCGCGTGGCCGCCGACCCCACGCTGCGCCTGCAGGCCGCGCGGCAGCCGCTGCGCGTGCCCAAGACCCTGAGCGAGGCCCAGGTGGAGGCGCTGCTCGCCGCCCCGGACCCCAGCACGCCGCTGGGCCTGCGCGACCGCGCCATGCTCGAGCTGATGTACGCCAGCGGCCTGCGCGTGAGCGAGCTCGTGGCGCTCAAGGCCGTGCACGTGGCGCTGGACGACGGGGTGCTGCGGGTGCTGGGCAAGGGCTCGCGCGAACGCCTGGTGCCCTTCGGCGAGGAGGCGCGGGCGCGCCTGCTCGACTACCTGGCCCAGGCGCGCGCGGCCATCCTGGGCGGGCAGCGCAGCGAGGCGCTGTTCGTCACGGCCCGCGGCGAGGGCATGACGCGCCAGATGTTCTGGCGCATCGTCAGGCGCTGCGCGCAGCAGGCGGGCATCGCCGCGCCGCTGTCGCCGCACACGCTGCGGCACGCCTTCGCCACGCACCTGCTGAACCACGGCGCCGACCTGCGCGCCGTGCAGCTGCTGCTGGGCCACGCCGACATCGGCACGACCACCATCTACACCCACGTGGCGCGCGAGCGCCTGCGCCAGCTGCACCAGCGGCACCACCCGCGGGGTTGAGCCAGGCGACCAAGGCCCGGGCGGGCCCTGCCGCCTGGCGGGGGACGGCGCGCGCTCCCGCGCGCGCCGTCGGGGCGCGATCAGAAGTTGTGGCGGATGCCCAGGCCCAGCGTGCTGAAGTCGCCGCCGAAGGCCGAGACGCCCTTCTCGTCGTCGACCTTGCTGTAGAAACCGTAGACCTTGCTGCGCTTGCTGAGGTTGTAGTTGTAGGCCAGCACGAACTGGCGGGCGTCGGAGTTGGCCAGCTTGTCGTAGTCGCCGGCCTGGCCCAGCGAGGCGTGGAACTCCGAGGCGCCCGAGGTCAGCATGCCGGCCAGGCGCCAGATGACGCGCTTGCCCAGCGTGGCGTCGTCGTGGCTCTGGATGTAGCCGCCGATGAGGGCCGAGCCCAGCTCGTAGGCCGCGCGCACGGCGAACTGCTTGCTGCCGTTGGCGCTCTCGTAGCCGAAGCCCAGCGACAGGGGGCCGGCCCCGTAGTTGATGGAGCCGTCCCAGGTGCGCACGCGGCCGCCACCTTCACCGGCCGAGACCGAGACGCCGGCGGTGAGGCCCTTCATGAGCTCGGGAGTGAGGTAGGCCACCTTGTTGGTGTCGCGGCCCAGGTAGGCGTACAGGCCGTCGGAGGAGTTGCCGGTGTCGTGGTTGTGGAAGCCCACCCAGTCGGCGGTGGCGAAGTAGGCGTCGCTGCTGAAGCGGCCCAGGCGGATGGTGCCGAAGCCGCCGCTGAGGTTGACCTCGGACTGGCCGGCCCAGAAGCCCGCCGGCGAGGGCAGGCCGGTGTCGGCGCCGAAGCGGTGCTCGAGGATGAAGTTGGCCTTGAGGCCGCCGCCGAGGTCCTCGGTGCCCTTGAAGCCCAGGCGCGAGGCGTTGTCGACCAGCTGCTTGGTCTTGCTGCCGTTGGCGTCGATGCTCTCGGCCGTGACGTTGAGGCGGCCGTACAGCGTGACGCTGCTCTGGGCCCAGGCCGAGCCCGCGGCGGCGAGTGAAAGGGTGGTGGCAAGAACGATGCGCTGGATCACGGCGACCTCGATGGGGTTGGGGGATTCCCCCAAGTGTGAGCCGCTCGCCGGCCGTGCCACAACCCCCTTGTGTCACCGCGATGACGTGAACGTGGCGACCACGCGACGAACGTTCAAAGTGGTGCGCATGGGCACAAAAAAGGCCCGCTCGGCGGTGCCGGCGGGCCTTGTGCTGGTGCCGGCCGTCGCGTGCGACGGGCCGGTCCGGTGCGCGGCTTGGTGCGCGCGCGATCAGAACGTGAAGATCACGCCGACGGCGTAGCCGGTGTAGTTCTTCTTGGGCAGCACGTTCAGGCTGCTGTTCCAGCGGCCCAGCTCGGCGTAGGCGTAGGTGTTCTTGAAGATCTCGGTGTTGGCGAACAGCTCGATGCTCTTGGCCTTCAGGTTGTCGTCGGTGTTCTGGCCGTAGAGCATGCCCACGTTGACGCTGCCGATCGGGGCCACGAAGCCGGTGCTGATGCCGGCGCCCGTGCCGCCGTCGGCGATGTCACCGCCGTCGGCGTAGCCCAGCATGACCTTCACGACCTTGAAGTCGTAGCTGCCGGCGGCCGACACGAAGTTCTCGCCACCGCTGCTGTCCTTGGTCTGCAGCGACACGGCGGCCGACAGCGGGCCCGAGCCGTACTTCACGCCGGCCGAGAACACGCTCTTGGCGCCCGCGCCGCGGTTGCCCTTGGGCACGAAGCCCAGGTGCGCCGTCACGCCACCCATGTTGGGGCTGATGTACTGCAGCGAGCGCGACTGGCGACCCGGCAGCCACGGGCCCACGGCCGTGTAGCCCAGGGCCGACACGCCGTTGGAGGCGCCGTTGAAGTCGTAGTCGATCATGGTCTGGAACGACACGGAGTCCTGGCGGCCCAGGCGCACTTCGCCGAAGCCACCCGAGAAACCGAACCAGGCCTGGCGGTTGAAGAACGCGCCGCCCGGGTTGACCTCGCCGTCGCTGGTGATGCCACCGGTCTCGAAGCGGAAGTTGGCCTTGGTGCCCGAACCGACGTCCACCGAGCCCTTGATGCCGACGCGGGTGGTCGAGTTGCCTTCGCTGGAGCCGTTGTCGCCGCCGGAGTTGAAGTCGGCCTTCAGCCCGTTGATGTCGCTGAACAGGCTCTTGCCGTAGCTGGCGTCGATCAGGCCGTACAGGCTCAGCTGGGCTTGGGCAGCGCCGGCCGATGCCATCAGGATCGCGGCGGAAATCACGGTCTTTTTCATCAAGATGTCCTAAAGGTTAGGGAACACCCGCAGTCTAAGCCTCGGGTTTGGCCTGATGCCCCGGACCGGGGCCTCGTGCGTAGCGCGGCAGCAACACTGGGGCCATCGTGGTGCGGCTCGGTGTGACCGACCGCAACCGCGAGGTTGGGCTCAGCGCCCGCGCAGGTGCGCCGGGGCCTCGAGCCGCCGCGCCAGCAGCGACAGCGCCAGCGTCAGCACCAGGTACACGGCCGAGATGGCCAGGTAGGGCTCCCAGTAGCGGCTGTAGGCGCCGGCCACGGTGCGCGCGGCCAGGGCCAGCTCGGCCAGGCCGATGGCGCTGACCAGCGAGGAGTCCTTGATGAGCGTGATGCCCTCGTTCACCAGCGCCGGCACCATGCGCCGGAAGGCCTGCGGCAGCACCACGAAGCGCATGGCCTGCGTGTGCGTGAGACCCACGCTGTAGGCGGCCTGGGTCTGGCCGCGGTGGATGCTCTGGATGCCGGCGCGGAAGATCTCGCCGATGTAGGCGCCGGCGTTGAGCGTGAGCGCGAGCGCGCCCGAGAAGAAGGCGCCGTGTTCCTGGCGGAAGCTGCGCGCGGCCTCGCCGGCCAGCAGCAGGCCGTGGTCGGGGTGCACCAGCGTCGGCATGAGCGCGAAGTGCACGAGCAGGATCTGCACGAAGAGGGGCGTGCCGCGGAAGAAGCCCACGTAGGCCGCCACCACGCCACGCAGCAGCGCCATCGCGGCGCGGCCGGCGGCCGTGGCCGGCGGCGGGCCGTCGTTGCTGCAGCTGACCAGGCCGATGACGATGCCCAGCGCCATGCCAGCGGTGATGGCCACCACCGTGAGCTGCAGCGTCATCAGCAGGCCGCTCCAGAAGAGCGGCCCGTAGCCGGCCAGGATCTCCCAGCGAAGATCCATGGCCGGCGTTCAGCGGGCCCGGGTCACTTGCTGGCGGCCGGGGCGGGCGCCGAGGCGGCCGCGGCGGCGGGCGCGCCACCGAAGTACTTGGCGTAGATCTGGGCGTAGGTGCCGTCGGCCTTGATGGCGGCCAGGCCCTGGTTCACCTTGGCCAGCAGCTCGGTGTTGCCCTTCTTGATGGCGATGCCGTACTGCTCGGGCTTGAACTCGGGGTCCGACACGGTCTTGAACTTGCCGCCCGGGTTGTTGGCCACGTAGTGCGCAACCACGCCGTTGTCGGCCACGACCGCGTCCACGCCGCCGGCCTCGAGCTCCTTCAGCGCCAGCGGCGTGCTCTCGAAGCGCTTGATGTTGGTGCTGGTCTTGCCGAGCAGCTTGGTCACGGCCTCGTCGCCCGTGGTGCCGGTCTGCACGCCGACCTTGAGCTTCTTGAGGTCGGCGAACTTCGCGACCTTGCTCGTCTCCTTCACCGCGATCAGCTGCGCGGCGTCGAAGTAGGGGTCGGAGAAGTCCATGGTCTGCTTGCGCTCGTCGGTGATGGTGACGGCGGAGACGACCATGTCGCGGTCGCCCTGCTGCAGCGTGTTGAAGATGCCTTCCCAGGGCGTGTTGACGAACTTCACCTCGAAGCCGGCCTTGGCGGCGATGGCCTGCACGACCTCGATGTCGAAGCCGACGATCTCGCCCTTCTCGTTCTGGCTCTCGAACGGGGCGTAGGCGGCGTCGGTGCCCACCACGTAGACCTTGGCCGGGGCCGGCGCGGGGGCCGAGGCCACGGGGGCCGGGGCCGGCGCCTCTTCCTTCTTGCCGCAGGCGGCGAGCATCAGGGTGGCGGCGGTGAGGCCGGCCAGTTGCAGGAAGCGGCGGGTGGACAGCATGGTGGGCATGGGGTGGGTTGAAGTGGCCGGAAGTGTAAGCCCGGGGTCACGCAGGAAGCGTGCCGTCGGCGGCCGTGGTGCCCAGCGCCGCCAGCTCGTCGGCCGTGAAGCCGGCGGCGGCGCGTGCATCGAGGTTGAACGGGCCCTTGGGCACGGGCGCGCCGTGGCGCGCGGCGAGCACGGCGTAATGGGCCACGGGGTCGAGGCCATCGCGTGCGCACAGCCAGCGGTACCAGCGGTTGCCGATGGCGACGTGGCCGACCTCGTCGCGCAGGATCACGGCCAGGATGGCCACCGCGGCGGCGTCACCGGCCTGCGCGAGCTTCTTCTGCATGGGCGGCGTGGCGTCGAGGCCGCGCGCCTCCAGCGTGCGCGGCACCAGGGCCATGCGCGCGGTGGCGTCGTGCGCGGTGCGCTCGCACATGGTCCACAGGCCGTCGTGCGCGGCGTGGTCGCCGTAGGTGCAGCCCAGCGTCGCGAGGTGCGCCGACAGCAGGCTGAAGTGGTGCGCCTCCTCCGCGGCCACGGTGAGCCAGTCGCGGTAGTAGGCGGCGGGCAGCCCCGGAAAGCGCCAGACCGCGTCGAGCGCCAGGTTGATGGCGTTGAACTCGATGTGCGCCACGGCGTGCAGCAGCGCGGCCCGGCCCTCGCGCGAGAAGGGCGTGCGGCGCGGCACGTCGCGGGGTTCGACGAGCACGGGGCGCGCGGGGCGGCCCGGCAGCGGGGCCCGCGGCTGCAGCGTGGCGGCGGTGTCGAGCGCGAGGTCATCCCGCTGTTCGAACAGCGCGCGCGTGGCCGCGGCCTTGGCCGCGGGCTCGGTGATCGACAAGGCCTCGAGGGCGGCGGCGCGAAGCTCCATCCCTACAATCTTGCCGCATGGCCGTGTACCAACTGGGCGACGACGCCCCACAACTGCATGCCTCGGCCTGGGTGGCCGACGGCGCCACCGTGATCGGCCGCGTGGCCCTGGGCGAGGGCAGCAGCGTCTGGACCGGCGCCGTGCTGCGCGGCGACAACGAGTGGATCACGCTGGGCGCGCGCTGCAACGTGCAGGAAGGCACCGTGATGCACACCGACATGGGCTTCCCGCTGGTGCTGCACGACGAGGTCACGGTGGGCCACCAGGCCATGCTGCACGGCTGCACGGTGGGCGAGGGCTCGCTGATCGGCATCCAGGCCGTGGTGCTGAACGGCGCGCGCATCGGCCGTGAGTGCCTGGTGGGCGCGGGCGCCGTGGTCACCGAGGGCAAGGTCTTCCCCGACCGCAGCCTCATCCTGGGCGCGCCGGCCAAGGTGGTGCGCGAGCTGAGCGATGCCGACGTGGCGCGCCTGCGCCTGTCGGCCCTGAGCTATGTCGAGAAGGCGGCGCTGCACCGCGCCACGCTGAAGCGGATCGCCTGATGGACACCTGCCTCAAGTTCCTGTTCGAGGGCCTGCCCGTGCGCGGCATGCTCGTGCGCCTGGAAGGCAGCTGGCAGGAGGCGCTGGCGCGCCGCGCCGAGCCGCACCCGCCCGAGCTGCGCGGCCTGCTCGGCGAGATGGCCGCCGCGGCCGTGCTGATGCAGGCCAACATCAAGTTCAACGGTGCGCTGATCCTGCAGGTGTTCGGCGACGGCCCCGTCAAGCTGGCCGTGGCCGAGGCCCAGCCCGACCTGAGCTTCCGCGCCACCGCCAAGCTGGTGGGCGAGGTGCCCGCGGGCGCGCAGCTCGAGGCCATGCTCAACGTGCACGGCCAGGGCCGCTGCGCCATCACGCTCGACCCCAAGGACCGGCTGCCTGGACAGCAGCCCTACCAGGGCGTGGTGCCGCTGCACGGCGACCGCCGCGAGCCGCTGCAGCGCGTGGAGCAGGTGCTCGAGCACTACATGCTGCAGAGCGAGCAGCTCGACACGCGCCTGGTGCTGGCCGCCGACGATCGCGTGGCCGCGGGGCTGCTGATCCAGCGCCTGCCCGTGGAAGGCGCGGCGAATCTGGAAGGCCAGCGCGTGGCCCAGAACGAGGACGAGATCGGCATCCACGAGGGCTTCAACCGCATCGCCATGCTGACGGCCACGCTCACGCGCGAGGAGCTCATCGGCCTGGACCCCCAGACCGTGCTGCGCCGCCTGTTCTGGGAAGAGAGCGTGCGCCTGTTCGAGCCCGCCACGCCGCGCTTTGCCTGCACCTGCTCGCGCGAGCGCGTGGCCGGCATGCTGCTGGGCCTGGGCCGCGAGGAGAGCGACAGCCTCATCGCCGAGCGCGGGCTGGTGGAGGTGGGTTGCGAGTTCTGCGGCGCCCAGTACCGCTTCGACGCCGTGGACGTGGGCCAGCTGTTCACGCCGGGCCGCGAGCTGCCGCCGGGCAGCGCGCAGGTGCAGTAGCGCCGCGGCGCGCTCAGC
>ERZ1066136.691-NODE-691-length-22324-cov-20.148323_pt1 | contig 22324 bp, 19 predicted proteins | sample MGYA00382783_ERZ1066136 | MGnify/ENA primary metagenome ERZ1066136 (study PRJEB33369, sample SAMEA5778366) | biofilm metagenome | biome: Industrial cooling water; feature: Water cooling tower basin; material: Biofilm | place: United Arab Emirates | collected... | reverse complement strand
CCGGCGGCGCCGCCGTCACTGGCGGCGCCTCGGCGGGCGGCGCGACCGGCACGCCGACCTCGGTCGGCGGCGGCGCGCTGACGGGGGCCTCGGGCGCCGGCTCCTGGGCGAGCGCGACGGTCGGACCGGCGACGACCGCCAGGCTGATCGCAACAAACAGGACCGCACGATGGGGAGCGAGCGTCATTGCCGGTGTCCTCGCGCTACCTTCGGAAGATCTACACCACGCAGACCGTCGGCGACACTCGCCCCGCGCCCGGCGAGCGCCGACGAAAGCGCACGCTCCGCCTCCGCCCGCAGCGACGCGTCGTCTTCGTTGTCCGCCGCGAAGCGCAAGAAACCGATCGCGTCCGGCCCGCCGAGCCGCGCCAGCGCGCGGTACGCCTCGCGCGCCGCTCCTGGGTCCAGCAGACGGACCTCGCGCACGATCGCCGCCGCGTGCTCGTTCGTCCCGAGCGCCCCGATCACGTCGAGCGCCTCGATCCGGACCCGCGGATCGGCGTGGCGCAGCAGCGGGATCAGCCGCTCGACCAGCGTGCGATCCTCGCGGTCGCGGACGTACCGGGCGGCCACCAACAATTGCTCCGGTTCGTCGGACGCGAGCAGCGTCGCGAACGCCGCGGCGTCGCCGCGGGCCAGGCGGCACTGCGCCTCGAGCCCGCGCACCGCCTCGCGCGTCGCGCGGAGCAGCTCCTGCTCCGCGGGCGGGGCTGCGCCGGTCCCGGCCGTCGCCGCGGCCGCGATCGTGTGCACCGCGAACGCCCGCTGCAGCGCCGGCGGCACCTCGACCTCGACGCGGACCAGCCACGCCTCGCCCTCCTGGACCAGCACGGCGCCGGCCTGCAGCGCGCTGCGGCCCTCCGGCGCGAACAGCTCGCTCTCCGCGAACGCCGCGCGCAGCGCCCGGGCGACCTCCACCTCGGCCGCGCCGCCGAGCGCCTCGACCTGCACCGGGTAACGTTCGGCCTGCTCGCCGCACCCGACGAGCCCGACGATCACGAGCGCTGCGAGGACCCGACGCATCGCGGATCGTCACCATAGCAGACCGCGCGCGCCCGGGCCGTCGCGCCGCGCGATCCCCCGCGCCGGACCGCCGCGGCCCCTCGCCGCGCGACCCGGCGCGAGGACGCCCGGGACCTCCAGCCTCTTGCCCGGGGCGACGTGACGGCCTCGGTACCCGCCGAGGGCCGACAGCACACCGACGAAGCCGACGCGGCCGAGGCCAGGGCGCAGACGATTACGTGTCGGCCGCCGCGCCGGTCTCCTGCAATTCCGCCGGCGCCGCCCACTCGAGCCGCGCCCCGAGCAACTCCGCGTACACCGCCGCGAACCGGCGCGCCGCCGCCTCGATCGTCACCGCGCGGCCGCCGAACGCCGCCGCGCTGGTCACGGTCACCCCGTGCAGCCCGCACGACACCAGCGCCCCGAACAGCGTCGGATCGACGTCGAGGTTGATCGAGATCCCCTGCACCGACACCCCACGGCTGACATGGACCCCGATCGACGCCAGCTTGTCGGGCCCGCGCCACACCCCCGGGTGCTCCATCCGGAACTCGCAGCCCGTCACCCCGAGCTCGCCGAGCAGCCGGCAGGCCGCGTCACCGAGTCGGACGATGTGCTCGCGGATCCGCCGACCGACCAGCACCACCGGGTACGCGACCAGCTGACCCGGCGCATGCAGCGTCACCTCGCCGCCGCGCGGGGCCTCCTGCACGTCGACGCCCGCGGCCGCCCGCTCGGCCTCCGACCACAAGATGTCCTCGCGGCGGGCCCGGCGGCCGAGCGTCAGCACCGGCGGGTGCTCGACCAGCAGCAGCGTCCCGGGCTCGCCCGCGACCACGCGCTCGCGGGCTGCCAGTTGCAGCGCCAGCGCCTCCGCGAAGCCCATCCGCCCGAGCCACACGGCCCGCAGCGGGAGTTCAGGTGTCGAGGCCACCGATCGACTCGATCACCGCCGGGTCGAGCACCATCGCCTCGACCTGGATCGGCGTCACCGCGATCCCCTGTCCCCGGAGCCAGGCAGCCAGATCCGGGCCGGAGATCGTGCGGGCCTCGCCCCACGGCGGCTCCGCCGGGACCTCGCCGACCGCGAACACCAGGCACGCGGACGCCTGCACGCGCTCGAGATCGCCGGCCCACGCCGACGGGTCGATCCCGGCCTTGCGCGGCAGCACCAGCACCAGGATCTTCGCCTCCTCGTCGTCCGCCTCGACGTCGCCGATCACCAGCTTGGCGATCCCGCGGCTCGGTGGCAGCGTCGCCAGCACCGGGTAACCCTCGCGCTCGAGCCAGATCCTGACGACGGCTTCGAGGCCCCGTGGCCCAAGCGACTGCAACCATTGCGTAAGTTGCCCGACGGTCTCCTCGTTGACCGCGCGGACCGCCGCGTGGAGCGCCTGCTCGGACGCCGGCGGCGGCACCGGCAAGCGGTTCGTCAGCAGCTGGTAGCGCGCGTCGCCGCGGGCGACGAAGCGGGAGCCCCGGCCCTCGTTGCGGATGTCGAGCAGGATCGCCGCCGTCACGGCGCGCTCGATCTCCGAGATCTCGCCGCCGAGCACGCCCTGGCCGGCCAGCGTCTCCGCGATCTGGCGGATGTGCAACGACCGCGGGCCGGCCTCGGTCAGCACCTGCGCGACCTGCTGCAGCAGCTTGTCGGCCGCCTCGTCGCTGGCGCTGCGGACCTCGCCCGGCGCACCGCTCCACTCGTTCCTGCGACCGCGCCGGCGCCGACGCCGACGCCGCCGGCCCGAGCGCTCCTCGCCGTCCTCGGCGGCCGGACGCGGCGACTGGACGGCCGGCGCCGGCGGACCCGGGCGGCGGCCGTTCGGCCGGGCCTCGACCGCCGGCGGCGCTTGCGGCGGCGGGGTCGCGGGCGCCCGCTGCAGCGCCTCGAGCTCGGTCCGCAGCTCGGGCCGCTCCTCGGCCAGCCGCGACATCGCGTTCGCCATCACCAGCGCGACGTCGGTCACCCCGTCGAGCCCGGCGCCTTTCGGCGCCTCGAACTCGAGGTTCGGCGTCACCTTCTGCAGCACCTCCGCGCGCCGGCCGGTGTCGACCCCGCGGCGCGACGGCTTGACGGCCACCAGTTGCGGCGGCGGAGCCTCGCCGCGGACGCCGAAGCGATCGCGGCGCCGACGCTTGCGCCGACCCCCGCCGCCGCCCTCCTCGGGGCCGGCCTCGTCGTCATCCCCGCCCTCGCCGGCGGAGTTCTCCTCGTCCTTGGGATCGTGGGTGAGCATCGATTTTACTTCAGCCTTCTGCGCCATGCTCTCGGCATCTTTGGACTTTTCCCGACCGCTCTCGCGCCTGGCCTGGCCGCGCCCGTTCGCCGCGGGCACCGGCGCAACCGGCGCTGCAGGAGCCGCCGGTACCGCAGCGGGAGCCGCCGGCGCCGCCGAAACGGGAGCCACCGGAGCCGCGACCGGCGCGGGCGCCGGAGCCGGCGGAGCTGCCGGTGTCGCGGCCGCGGGCGGCGGCGGCAGCTCGGCGCCCGGGCGCAAACCATAGTAACCCGGCTTGCTGCGGACGATCAGCGCGCTGTCGCCGCGGATCGCCGCGTTGAGGCTGACTTGCATGGCTGCGACCGGATCGCGGCCGACGTGGGACAGGAGCTGCCGCTCCACGGCCCGCTTGGCGATCTCGGAGAAGTGGATGGGATCCTTCTCGTGGCGCAGGACTTCGATCGCAGCTTCGAGGAACGTCATGTGTACGGCAGCGGCGCGTCGCGGACGGCGACGAGTGTTTTTGCGGGAAATTTGCGGGGAGGGTTCCGCGTCTGCTAGCCGCGTGCGTCATGCGTGGGCACAACGTCGGCGTCCTGGTAGCGGCCTCTCGCGGCCTCTCCCCGACCGCGGGGAATGATAGCCAAATCGATCGCCAAAGTGGCAGCGATCTTGTCGAGGCGCTCGGTCGCCTCGGGGTCCCGGCGGTCGCCCTGGCGGTCGACGAATCCCTCGATCTGACCCTCCGGCGCACCCCGGTCGACGCCTGCCTGCTCGCGGCGCACGGCGAGGCGGGCGGCCGCGGCCAGATCCAGGCCTTCCTCGAGCTGCGCGGGATCCCGTTCTCCGGGCCGTCCGCCCAGGCCGCCAGCCTGGCCTACGACAAGCTCCGGGCCCGGCAGATCCTCGCCTACCACAGCCTGCCGGTCCCGCCGACGCTGTCCCTCGGCGCCGAGCCCCCCTCCCAGGCCGCCCTCGGCCTGCTCGGCTGGCCCTGCGTGCTCAAGCCCCGACGCGGCAGCCACGGCCAGGGCGTCCGCCTGCTCGCCGACGCCGCCGCGGTCCAGGAAGCCGCCGCCAGCCCGGGCGATTTCCTGCTCGAGCGCGCGATCCTCGGCCGCGAGATCCAGGTGGTCCTGCTCCACGGCCGCGCCCTCGGGGCGATGGAGGTCGACCGCGACCCCGCGACCCCCGCGCAGATCCGCGCGATGACCTGCCCCCCCGCGCTGTCTCGCAGCCAGCTGCGCGGGATCTCCAACCTCGCCGAGCACGCGGCGCGCGCCCTCGGCCTCGACCGCGGCGCGGCCCGGGTCGATGTGCTGGTCCACCCGCGCCACAACGAGGTGATCCTCGAGGTCGAGCCGCTGCCGGCGCTGCACCGCGACGGGGTGGTCGCCAAGGTCGCCCGCGCGGCCGGCCTCCGCTACGACGCGCTGGTCGCCGACCTGGTCCGCGACCTGGTCGAGCTGCCGCGCCTCGAGGTACCCGCGCTCCAGGTCGCGGCGACGGTCGAGGCCGCGGCGCCGCTGCTGCAGTGAGCCGGGTGACTCTTGCGACATGCCCCGTGGAGCATGCTCTGCGGGGCATGTTCGCGAGCGCAGGGCGTCCGGGGCGGAGGACCGGCAGGGCAACTTGCCGAAGGCGGCTCACAGCGGGTCGGGCATGCGGGGCTTCGTCCAGGCTTCGGCATTGGGGTCGACTTCGTCGCCCCCAATCGCCTGCAGATGGACGAAGCCCCGCATGCCCGACCCGATGCACGCCAACTCCGTGAGATGCGTCGTCGCCGGTCGCTCGCTCCGTTCGCGCCCGTCGTGATGCACAGGCCCGCGCCGTGAGACGGTCGCTCGTCCCTCGCGCCCGGCTCACGGCCCTCTCGATGACCCGGCCGGCTCCTCGATGTCGGACCCCGACGGCGCCCTCGAGGTCCTCACGGTGTACCTGGCCTTATGCGCGAGATCTCCCCGGATAGAACTAGTGACACGCAAATTCTGCGCCGACCGCCCGTTCTCCGTCGTGAGCGTGCACTACGCTGCGTGCGTGACGAAAAACACACAAGAAGCTCGTTATCTGAGCGCGCTGGCGCTCAGCCTTCTCCGCACCCTCCGCAGATTCGCCGCTGACTGGCTCTCCGCGAAGCTCGCACCGCTCATGTACGCTTTGATCCCACAAAGCCCCACGCTCGCATGTCTTGTGGCGTATCTGACCGCCTCCGCCTTTATGCGATACGTCGAGAAATGTATTGCGGCCCGCCTGCCCCTGAGGGCAGCGCGGGCCGCGCACACGCCTCGACGCCTTTGCAGACTCAGCCTAGGGCTGCGCGGCGCGGATCTGCGCTTCGAGCCAGCCCTGCTCGGTCGACAGCTTGCGGTGCTCGGCCGCGTCGACCGAGCCGAGGTCCCTCGACAGCTCGGCCTGGACCTCCTTGAGGCGGTCGCGGGCCTTGGCAGGGTCGATCTCGGCGACCTCGAGCGCGCGCTCGACGAGGATCACGACGCGGTTGTCGCGGGTGACCTCGAGGAAGCCCGCGCCGACGGCGATCCGCACCGACTCGCCGTTCTCCTTGAAGCGGACGACGCCCGGGACGACCGGGGTGATGAACGGGACGTGATCGGGCAGGACCCCGAGCTCGCCGAGGTAACCCGGGATCTCCACGCCGGCGACGTCGAGGCCGCGGCGCTTCGGGCCCAGCGGGGTCAGGATTTCGAGCTTGATCGTGGTGTCCGCCATGGCGAGCTCCTACGGCCGGCGATCAGGCGCCGGCGATCTTCTTGGCCTTCTCGATCGCCTCGCTGACGCCGCCGACCATGTAGAAGGCGTCCTCCGGCAGGCTGTCGTGCTTGCCGCTGACCAGCTCGTGGAAGCTGTTGATCGTGTCCTCGAGCTCCACCTGCTTGCCGTCGTTGCCGGTGAACACCTTGGCGACGTCGAACGGCTGGCTGAGGAACTTCTGGATCTTGCGCGCGCGCGCGACCGTCAGCTTGTCCTCCTCCGAGAGCTCGTCCATGCCGAGGATCTTGATGATGTCCTGCAGTTCCTTGTACTTCTGCAGGATCTGCTGGACGCGGCGCGCGACCTCGTAGTGGCCCTTGCCGACGACCTCGGGGGTGAGGATCGTGCTCGTCGAGTCGAGCGGGTCGACCGCCGGGTAGATGCCGATCTCCGTCAGCGCGCGGCTGAGCACCGTCGTCGCGTCCAGGTGCGCGAACGCGGTCGCCGGCGCCGGGTCGGTCAGGTCGTCCGCGGGCACGTAGATCGCCTGCACAGAGGTGATCGAGCCCTTGCTCGTCGTCGTGATCCGCTCCTGCAGGCCGCCCATCTCGGTCGCCAGCGTCGGCTGGTAACCGACCGCGCTCGGGATACGACCGAGGAGCGCCGACACCTCGGAGCCCGCCTGCGTGAAGCGGAAGATGTTGTCGATGAAGAGCATCAGGTCCTGACCCATCTCGTCGCGGAAGTACTCCGCCTGGGTCAGCGCGCTGAGAGCGACGCGGGCGCGCGCGCCCGGCGGCTCGTTCATCTGCCCGTAGACGAGCGCGACCTTGCTGCCGTCCAGGATCTCGTGGACCTTGCGGGTCTTGTGATCCCACTTGGCCTTGATGACCTCGGACTCCATCATCTCGAAGTACAGGTCGTTGCCCTCGCGGGTGCGCTCGCCGACGCCGGCGAACACCGAGTAGCCGCCGAATTTCTTGCCGACGTTGTTGATCAGCTCCATCAGGAGCACCGTCTTGCCGACGCCGGCGCCGCCGAACAGGCCGATCTTGCCGCCGCGGCGGTAGGGCGCGAGCAGGTCGATGACCTTGATGCCGGTGACCAAGACCTCGGCCTTGGTGCTCTGCTCGGTGAACGAGGGCGCCGCGCGGTGGATCGGGCGGAACTCGGTCGCCTGCACCGGGCCCTGCTCGTCGACCGGGTCGCCGGTGACGTTCATGATCCGGCCGAGCACGCCCTTGCCGACCGGCATCATGATCGGCTTGCCGGTGTCCCGGACCTCCATGCCGCGGACGAGGCCGTCCGTCGTGTCCATGGCGATCGAGCGGACCGTCCGCTCGCCCAGGTGCTGCGCGACCTCGAGGGTCAGGTTGTCCGCCTGATCGTTGATCCGCGGGTTGGTCACCTTGAGCGCCGTGCTGACCTCGGGCAGCGCGCCCGTGAACTCGACGTCGACGACCGGGCCGATGACCTGGGTGATCTTGCCGGTGTTCACGCTCGGGCCAGCGTCGGCGCGCTGCGCGGCGCCGGGCTTCTGGCCGCCGAGGATCGACGCGCCGGGGGTGCTAAACAGGCTGGGCTTGGAGGTGGGCGGAGGCGGCAGGTTCGACATGATGCTCCAGAGGACGAAAGAAGGGGGTCAGAGAGCTCGGGGACTAGCCCTTGAGGGCCTCGGCGCCGCCGATGATCTCCATGAGTTCCTTGGTGATGGCAGCCTGACGCTCGCGGTTGTAGAAGAGCGTCAGCTCGCGGATCAGCTGCGTCGCGTTGTCGGACGCCGAGTCCATCGCCGTCCGCCGCGCCGCGATCTCGCCGGCGATCGAGTTGAAGAACGCCTGCTGCAGCCGCGACTCGACCGCGATCGGCAGCAGGTGGCCTAGCAGCGCGTCGCGCCCTGGCTCGAGCACCGGCAGGAGCTGCTGCTCCTCGCCCGCGCTCTCGCGGGCCGCGAACGGCAACAGCTGCTCGATCCGGGGCTGCTGCGTCAGCACGTTCTTGAAGAAGTTGTAGGCGAAGTAGACCTTGTCGACCTGGGGCAGCTCGGTGTCGCCGCCCTCCTTGCCGCCGGTGTACATCGCCATCACCTCCGACGCGATCGCCTTGGCCTTGACTACCAGATCGTCGAGCGTCGGCGCGTCGTGGTGGCGCAGGACCTTCTGGCCGCCGTGCTGCATGAACGCGCGGCCCTTCTTGCCGACCGTGATCAGGACGACGTCGTTGCCGTCCTCGCGCTCCTTGCGGATCGTCTGCAGCGTCGCGCGGTTGATGTTGGCGTTGAAGCCGCCCGCGAGGCCGCGATCGGCGGTGATCAGGACGATCGCAACCCGACCGTTGCCGGACCGCGCGGCGATCAGCGGGTGAACCGCCTCGCTCGCCCCGTCGCCCGAGCCGAGGCTGGCGACCAGCGAGCCGACCACCTGATCGAGACGCTCGCCGTACGGCCGCGCGCCCGTGACCGCCTGCTGTGCCTTGACCAGCCGCGCCGCGGCGATCCGGCTCATCGCCGAGGTGATCTTCCGCGTGTTCTTGACCGACGTGATCCGGTTGCGGATCTCCTTCAGGTTGGCCATGTCACGCCTTCCCCTGCTTGCGGCTGGGGTCCTTCAGGTACTGCTCCTTGAACGCCTTGATGCTCGTCTCGAGCAGCTCGTCGACCTTCGCCAGCTCGGGCTTGCTCGACGCGTTGGTGATCTGCGCGAGCCCGTCGGCGCGGTTGTCCTTGAACCAGGCGTGCAGCTTGCGCTCGAAGTCGCGGACCTCGCTGATCGCCAGCTCGTCGAGGTGGCCGCGCGTGCCGGCGTAGATCGACACGATCTGCAGCGCGACGTTGAGCGGCTGGTACTGGTCCTGCTTCAGCAGCTCCGTCAGGCGCTGGCCGCGGGCCAGCGTGTCGCGCGTCGCCTTGTCGAGGTCCGAGGCGAACTGGGCGAACGCCGCGAGCTCGCGGTACTGCGCGAGGTACAGGCGCAGCGGGCCGGCGTAGCGCTTCATCGCCGGGATCTGGGCGGCGCCGCCGACGCGCGAGACCGAGATGCCGACGTTCACCGCGGGCCGGATGCCCTGATAGAACAGGTTCGACTCGAGGAAGATCTGGCCGTCGGTGATCGAGATGACGTTCGTCGGGATGTACGCCGACACGTCGCCGGCCTGCGTCTCGATGATCGGCAGCGCCGTCAGCGAGCCCGCGCCCTCGGCGTCGGACAGCTTGCACGCGCGCTCGAGCAGGCGGCTGTGCAGGTAGAACACGTCGCCCGGGTACGCCTCGCGGCCCGGCGGACGGCGCAGCAGCAGCGACAGCTGGCGGTACGCGACCGCCTGCTTCGACAGGTCGTCGTAGACCGCGAGCACGTGGCCGCCGCGGTCGCGGAAGTACTCGCCCATCGTCACGCCGGTGTACGGCGCGAGGAACTGCAGCGGGGCCGACTCGGACGCCGTCGCGGCGACGACGATCGTGTACTCCATCGCGCCCTCGCGGCGCAGACGATCCACCACCGCGGCGACGGTCGACTGCTTCTGACCGATCGCCACGTAGACGCAGATCATGTTCTGCCCCTTCTGGTTGATGATCGTGTCGACCGCGATCGCCGTCTTGCCGGTCTGGCGGTCGCCGATGATCAGCTCGCGCTGGCCGCGGCCGATCGGGATCATCGAGTCGATCGCCTTGAGGCCGGTCTGCATCGGCTCGTGGACCGACTTGCGGGTGATGATGCCCGGCGCCTTGACCTCGACCGGCCGCTGCTCGGTGCCCGTCAGCGGCGCGCCGCCGTCGATCGGCTGGCCGATCGCGTTGACGACGCGGCCGACCAGCGCCTCGCCGACCGGGACGCTCATGATCTGCCGCGTCCGCTTGACGACATCGCCCTCCTTGATCAGGTGGTCGTTGCCGAGCAGCGCGACGCCGACGTTGCCCTCCTCGAGGTTGAGGACCATGCCCCGGACCCCGTGCGGGAACTCGAGCATCTCGCCGGCCATCGCGCTGTCGAGGCCGTACACGCGGGCGATGCCGTCGCCCACCGTCAGGACCGTGCCGGTCTCCTCGACGGAGACCTTGGTCTCGTAGCCCTGGATCTGCTCCTTGATGATGCGGCTGATCTCGTCGGCTCTGATTTCCATGATGTCGCTCGTGGGGGCTGTCTCTCGGGACAGGAAAAGATCGGAGGAACTTACGGCGGAGCGCGAGCTCTAGCCGCGGAGGGCGTTGCGGAGGTTGCTGAGCTGGGTCTTCAGGCTGCCGTCGTAGACGACGCTGCCGACCTTGGTCACGACCCCGCCGATCAGCTCCGGATCGACGGCGGTCTCGAGCAGGATCGTCTTGCCGGTCGACCGCTCGAGCGCCGCCTTGATCTTGGCGACGGCGTCGGCCGCGAGTGGGCGCGCCGAGGTCAGCTTGGCGTGGACCCGGCCCGCCAGCGCGTCGGCCATCTCCGCGTACTGCTGGGCGATCTGCGGCACGCCGTCGATCCGCCCGCGCTCGAACACGAACAGCAGGAACTTGGTGACCATCGGGTCGAGCGCCATCCGCTCGAGCACCCGCGTCAGCACCGCCCGGCGCTCGGGCACCAGGTAGGCGCCCGAGGCGAGCACGTGCAGCAGGCTCGGCGTCGGTTGACCGTCGGCGCCGGTCTCGGAGGCCGCGGCGGTGCGGTGGAAGGCGGCGAGATCGCGGCCGAAGACTTCGCGCTGGATCGGCGTGTCCGCGAGCTGGAGCAGCGCGCGGGCGTAGCGTCGGGCAAGGCTGCCGGGGATCATGGGTTCCTCGTCGTTTCGCTAGGCCTGGGGGCGGCTTACGACCTCGACGGCGTAGTCGTCGACGAGGCGGCCCTGATCGGCGTCGGTGAAGCGGGCGCGCAGCAGCTCGCCGGCCCGGGTGATCGCCCGGTCGAGGACCTCGCCCTCGACCTGCTGGCGGCGGACCAGCACCTCGCGCTGGGCCAGCGCCATCGCCTGCGCCTTGAACCGCTCGACCTCGGCCTGGGCCTCGGTGAACAGCCGCTGACGATCGGCCTCGGCCGCGGCGCGGGCGGTGTCGAGGATCTCCTTCGACTCCTGCGCCAGCCTGTCGGTCCGCGCCTTGTAGTCGCTGATCACCGCCTCGGCGTCGGCCATCGCCTTGCGCGCGGCCTCCACCTGCGTCTTGATCGCGTCGTGGCGCGCCGCGTTGTCGGCGACCAGCTTGCGGATGATCAGCCGGTGCAGCAGGAACGCGAGCACCAGGAAGTTGATCAGCAGGTACGCGAGGCCGATCCGGTGGTCCTCGGCGTTCGGCCAGTTGAACCAGGTGATCCCGTGGTGCTCGACCGCGTGACCGGCCGAGCCGGCGGCGTGGGCGGCCCCGGCGTGCGCGGCGTCGGCGGCGTGACCGGCGTCATGGCCGCCTGCGGGCGACGCCGCCGCGGTCGCGGCGATCAGCGAGCCGGCGACCAGCGCGAGGGCGGCGGAGAGCGACCGACAGAGCCGGCCGAGGCGAACGCGAAGCATGGATGAACGCACGATCACACCGCCCTTCCGAGCAGCTTGCTGGCGATGTCGCGGGCGAGCTCGTCGACCCGGGCCCCGAGCGTCTCGCGGGCCGCCTCGGCCTCGCGGGCGAGCCGCAGCCGCAGCTCCTCGAGCTCGGTGCCGGCGGTCGCGCGCGCGCTGGCGAGCTGGCGCTGGCGCTCGGCCTCGCCGCCCTTGACGGCGTCCGAGCGCATCGCCGCCGCCTTCGCGCGGGCCTCGGCGAGGCCGGCGTCGTACGAGCGGGCGAGCTCCTCGGCGCGCGCGCGCAGGTCCGCGGCGGCCTCGGTCGTGCCGTTGATCGCCAGCTCCCGGCGATCGCGCGCGGCGAGCCAGGGCTTGAAGAGCAGCGGGTGAAGGATCGCCATCAACAGCAGGAAGATGCCCGCCTGGATGAAGATCGTCCCGTCGATGTCGACGACGGGAGCCGCTGCGGAGGCGAGGAGAGGAAGTGGTGCGTGCATAGGCCTGCCAACGCGAGCGCGCTCGCAAAACCGCGAGGCGGCGGGCATCTACCACGCGCGATCGGGGGCGTCAACGGACGCGAGCTCACATGCGAGCCTCGCCTGCGGGGGGCCGGGACGGCCTGTCGCAGGGGTCCTGCCGGCGGTTCGAGGGACGCCGTCCCGTCCGTCCCTCGGGACAGGTGGGCGGCCCGCGGCGCCGATCTTTTATAGGGCCGGGCGTGAGCTTTGTGGGGCGCCATCCCCTCGGCCTCGGCCCCGCGAGCCCAGGGCCCGGGCGAACGCCGTGCGCGTGGCTCGGATGTTTTCGCCCGTCGCCGTGAAACACCCGCAGCCCCCACCCTGCCGCCCGTGTGGCGACGATTTGAATAGCGCTCGGCCCGGCTGTCGCCTACGCTGCTGGTCCGTGAGCAGTAAACGGCCCGACCCGTACGACCGCGCGAGCCCCCAGGGCGCGGACGACGACGAGAGTGACCGCGACCTCGACGCCGACCTTCGCGGGGACACCCGGCCGCTCGACCTCATCGACGTGTTCGGCCGGGCCCGCGGCGTCGTCGCCGAGATGGTCCGCAGCACGCCCACCGGCGACACCCTGGTCGTCGTCACCAACGAGCACGGCTTCCCGGTCGGGCAGCGTGCGATCCGCCGCCCCGACAGCCTGCCGTACGCCCTCGTGTTCGGCCGCCACAACCGCTGTACCCTGGCGATCCCGCACGACTCGCGGGTCAGCCTGCGCCACATCCTGCTGACCGCCTGGCCGGGCCAGGGCGCCCTGCGCCTGCGGGGCTACGACCTCGGCGGCCGCGCCGGCATCGTCCTCGCCGACGGCAAGCGCGTGCCCGGCTTTAGCGCCCTCGGCCACGTCGCCCTCGCGTTCGGCCACACCGCCCTGTTCGTGATCCCGGGCGGCCCGGCCGGCCTCTCGCTGCTCGAGGGCTCGACCGACCAGGCCTTCCAGCGCCTGACCGGCATCGACCGCAACGGCGGAGGGATCCGCCTGGCGATCTCGGCCATGGCCGAGCCCTCGGTCGCCCAGCTCGGCGGCTACCGCCCGATCGACGTCGAGGCCCGCCCGCAGCCCCGCGGGATCCTGCGCCTGCGCTCGCTCAAGTCGAAGTCCCAGCGCGGCGCCGAGGCCTCGCGCGAGCTCGAGATCGACAGCGAGCAGCTCCAGCGCGGCCTGCTGATCGGCCGCTACAGCGACCGCTGCTCGCTCGCGGGCTCCGGCCGCAACCTGTCTCGCGTCCACGCCCTCGTCACCGAGGAGGGCCCCAACTCGCTCCTCGTGTACGACCTCGCCAGCACCAACGGCGTCCGTCCGGGCCACGAGACCGAGGGCCCGTCGCACGCGGTCGTCCGCCTGCGACACAATGACCCGGTCATGCTCGGTCACTTCGAGCTCAGCTGGACCCCGGCCGAGCGTATCCGCGTCCACTGACCCGGCCGCCCGCAGCCCCCCGCCCGCTTGCGCATGCACACGGCCGCGTGCGCCGGCGAAAAAGGGGCGAGCTGGCCTCATCTATGGTATCTGACGAGCGCGCCCGGGCGGCCGGACGACCCGCATACGCGGTTCGCCGCGCCCGCCTGGGCCTGTTTGCGAGGACGACGGCATGACTGACGCGACCCGCTCCGGCCGACTGAGCCGCCTCATCAACTCGACGATCGGCGCCAAGATCATCATGGCGACCACCGGGGTCATCCTGGTCGGCTTCCTGGTCGTCCACATGATCGGCAACCTGAACGTCTACGTCGGGTCCGACGCGATGAACAAGTACGCGCAGACCCTCAAGAGCATGCCGCCGCTCGTCTGGGCCGTGCGGCTGACGCTGCTCGTCGCGCTGGTCGGCCACGTGCTCGCCGCGATCAAGCTCAAGCGCAAGAACACGCTCGCGCGCCCGGTCGCCTACGCGACCCCCCGGACCTACCGGGTCAGCAGCGCGGCCGCCCGCACCATGCTGCTCAGCGGCCTCGTCGTGCTCGCGTTCATCGTCTACCACCTGCTGCACTTCACGGTCGGCGTCGCCCACGCCGAGCACTTCCACCTGTACGAGACGCTCGACCTCGCGACCCAGACCTGGGCGCGGAGCGAGAACCAGCAGGTGATCGAGAAGCTGATGGCGACCTCGCCGAGCCTGGTCCGGCACGACGTGTTCAGCATGTTCGTCCGCAGCTTCATGAACCCGCTCGTCGCCGGCTCGTACGTCGTCGCCCAGTTGCTGCTCGGCCTGCACCTCAGCCACGCCGTGTCGAGCATGCTGCACACCCTCGGCCTGTCTAAGGGTGCCGACGCGCGCGCGCGGAGCGAGAAGCTCGGCCGCGCGGTCGCCCTGCTGATCTTCCTGCCCAACCTCTCCTTCCCGATCGCCGTCCAGGCCGGCCTCGTCCACCTCTAGACCGCCCACGCTTTCCAGGCCCGGAGACACTGTCATGGACCTCAACGCGAAGATCCCCGACGGACCGATCGAAGCCAAGTGGGACCGGCACCGCTTCGAGCTGAAGCTGGTCAACCCCGCCAACAAGCGCAAGTACAACGTCATCGTCGTCGGCACAGGCCTCGCCGGCGCGTCCGCGGCGGCGACCCTGTCCGAGCTCGGCTACCACGTCGACTGCTTCTGCTTCCAGGACAGCCCGCGCCGCGCCCACAGCATCGCCGCCCAGGGCGGCATCAACGCCGCGAAGAACTACCAGAACGACGGCGACAGCGTCTACCGCCTGTTCTACGACACCGTGAAGGGCGGCGACTTCCGGGCGCGCGAGGCCAACGTCTACCGGCTCGCGCAGGTCAGCGTCAACATCATCGACCAGTGCGTCGCCCAGGGCGTCCCGTTCGCCCGCGAGTACGGCGGAACCCTGTCCAACCGCTCGTTCGGCGGCGCCCAGGTCTCGCGCACCTTCTACGCCCGCGGCCAGACCGGCCAGCAGCTGCTGCTCGGCGCCTACCAGGCGCTCGAGCGCCAGATCGCGTCCGGCGGCGTCAAGATGTACCCGCGCCACGACATGCTCGACCTCGTCGTCATCGACGGCGTCGCGCGCGGCATCGTCACCCGCAACATGGTCACCGGCGAGGTCCGCGGGTGGGTCGCCGACGCGGTCGTCCTGGCGACCGGCGGCTACGGCAACGTCTTCTACCTGTCGACCAACGCCAAGGGCAGCAACGTCACCGCCACGTACCGCGCCCACAAGCGCGGCGCCGGGTTCGCCAACCCCTGCTTCACGCAGATCCACCCGACCTGCATCCCGGTCAGCGGCGACTACCAGTCGAAGCTGACGCTGATGTCCGAGTCGCTGCGCAACGACGGCCGCGTGTGGGTGCCCAAGAAGAAGGGCGACGCGCGCAGCCCCGACCAGATCCCGGACGAGGAGCGCGACTACTACCTCGAGCGGCGCTACCCGAGCTTCGGCAACCTCGCCCCGCGCGACATCGCCTCGCGCGCGGCCAAGGTCGTGTGCGACGAGGGCCGCGGCGTCGGCCCGAGCAAGATGTCGGTCTACCTCGACTTCGCCGACGCGATCCGGCGCCTCGGCCAGAAGGTGATCGCCGACCGCTACGGCAACCTCTTCGAGATGTACGAGCGGATCACCGGCGAGAACCCGTACCAGACGCCGATGCGGATCTTCCCCGCCGTCCACTACACGATGGGCGGCCTGTGGGTCGACTACAACCTGATGAGCACGATCCCCGGCCTGCACGTGCTCGGCGAGGCCAACTTCTCCGACCACGGCGCCAACCGCCTCGGCGCGAGCGCGCTGATGCAGGGCCTCGCGGACGGCTACTTCATCATCCCGTACACGATCGGCCACTACCTCGCCTCGGCCAAGCTGCCCAAGGTCACGCCCGAGCACCCGGCGTTCACCAAGAGCATCGACGAGGTCAAGGCGATGTCGAAGCGGCTGCTCGGCGTCGGCGGCAAGGTCCCCGTCGACGAGCTCCACCGCGAGCTCGGGCTCGTCATGTGGGACTACTGCGGCATGGCCCGCAACGAGGCCGGCCTCAAGAAGGCACTCGGCCTGATCCCGCAGATCCGCGAGCGCTTCTGGCGCGAGGTCGCGGTCCCCGGGAGCAACGAGGAGCTGAACCCCTGGCTCGAGAAGGCCCACCGCGTCGCCGACTTCCTCGAGTTCGGCGAGCTGATGTGCGTCGACGCCCTGAGCCGCAACGAGTCGTGCGGCGGCCACTTCCGCGAGGAGTTCCAGACCCCCGACGGCGAGGCCCAGCGCGACGACGCCAACTACTCCTACGCCGCCGTGTGGGAGTACACCGGCCCCGGCAGCGCCCCGCGCCTGCACAAGGAGCCGCTCGAGTTCAAGAACGTCAAGCTCGCCACCCGCAGCTACGTCTGATCGGAGGCTTTTATGTCGACCAAGACGATGACCCTCACCCTGCAGATCTGGCGCCAGAAGAACGCCAGCAGCCCTGGTTCGATGCAGAGCTACAAGCTCGAGGGCGTCAGCGAGCACATGTCCTTCCTCGAGATGCTCGACGTCCTGAACGCCAAGCTGATCAAGGAGGGCCAGGACCCCGTCGCCTTCGACCACGACTGCCGCGAGGGCATCTGCGGCTCGTGCGCGATGGTGATCAACGGGCGCCCGCACGGCCCGCGCAAGGGCACCACGGCCTGCCAGCTGCACATGCGCACCTTCAAGGACGGCGACACGATCGCGATCGAGCCGTGGCGCGCGACCGCCTTCCCGGTGATCAAGGACCTCAGCGTCGACCGCGGCGCGCTCGACCGGATCGTCGCCGCCGGCGGCTACGTCTCGATCAACACCGGCTCCACCGTCGACGCCAACGCGATCCCGATCGGCAAGAAGGACGCCGACGAGGCGATGGACTACGCCGCCTGCATCGGCTGCGGCGCCTGCGTCGCCGCCTGCCCGAACGCCTCGGCGATGCTGTTCACCGGCGCCAAGGTCGCCCACCTCGTCAAGCTCCCGCAGGGCCAGGTCGAGCGCCGCGGACGCGTGCTCAACATGATCGGTCAGCACGACCGCGAGGGCTTCGGCGCCTGCACCAACCACCGCGAGTGCTCCGAGGCCTGCCCGAAGGAGATCAGCTTCGACGCGATCGAGGTGCTCAACCGCGAGTTCCTGCGCGCGCAGGTCACCGGCGACTGAGCGCGGGCGCGCCGCGCATCCGCCTGTCCGGCGGGTCAGGTCCTGGCGACCCGGCCCGCCGTCGTCGTCTCAGCAGGGCGGGTAGCCGTCCATCTGCGGATCGGGCGGCGCGTCGCAGGTCTTGAAGCCGTTCGGCAAGCACCCGTTCGGCAGCTCGTAGACGTTCTGGCCCTTGCACGCGTACGTGATCGCCTGGTCGCACGGCGACGGCTCGATGCAGCCGAGGTAGCTCGCGTTGCCGTTGATGCACCAGATCGCCTGGTCGAACTCGAAGCCGAGGCCCTCGATCGGCGTGCAGCCGAGCGCCTCGCACGCCTCCTTCGACTCCGCGCCGGCGCAGTCGAGCGGCTCGCCGCTCGTCTCCGGCGGCGGCTCCTCGGTCGTGTTCGTCTCGGAACCGCCCGACCCGCCCTGGCTCTCCTGCCCGGTCGCGTCCGAGCCGCCCTCGGTCTCGCTCGACCCACCCATCGTCGCGCTCTCGCCGTTGCTGCCGCTCTGATCGGTCGTGCCGGTGCCCGACGCGCTCATGCCGCCCTCGGTCGCCTCGGTCGCCGAGGCCGATGCCGACGCCGTCCCGTCGGTCGCCGAGGCGCTGCCCTGCGTCGTCCCGCCCTCGCTCGCGCTCGCCGAGTCCGTGCCCGCCGCCGAGCTGCCCTTGTCGTCCCCGCAGCCCGCGAGGCCGAGCGCCAGACACGTCGCCAATACCCCTACCTTCATCCCAAGCCGCATGGCGTGGAGGCTACGCCGTGCCTCCGTGGCCGTCAAACGGACGCTTGCCCACCCCGCGCGCCTTCGTCGAAGATCCGCGCGCTCACGCATGACGATCTACTACTGGGACTACTACGGACCCGACGCCGAGGGCACCGCCCGACACTTCCGCGTCCACCTCGACGACTACATCGCCCGCTCCGCGCTCGTCGGCTGCGAGACCGGCACCGAGTCCGCGGGCGCGGGTCACTGCGCCGCGTGGTGCCGGACCCCGGACGCCGCCCGCGACGCGATCCTGCGCCTCCGCCCGCGCCGCGCCGCGCCGGCGAGCGCCTGATCCTCGCGCCCGCGCGCCTGTGCGACGCTCACCGCAGCGCCTCGCCTCCCGCACGAGCGCGCCGCGTCCCCGCCCGGGCCCGCGGGCCTCGCAAAAAAATTCGCCCGCCCCTGCAAAACTTCGCCCGCTCGCACCGACCTTCTCGTGTGCAAGCCTCTCCCGACGCTCCCACCCTCCAGCTCCACCCGCGCAAGCCGGCCGCGGTCGGCCTCGCGCTCGACCCCGGCCGCGGCGACCGGGTCGCCCTCGACCCGGCCCGCCCGCTCCTGCTCGGCAGCGGCCGCGGCGTCGACCTGCGGCTCGGCGATCCGACCGTCTCGGCGCGGCACGCCCGGATCGCCGCCGACGGCTGCGGCCTCGTCGTCGAGGATCTCGGCTCGACCAACGGCACCTTCGTCGACGGCGTCCGGGTCCAGCGCGCCTGGCTGGTCCCCGGCGTGCGGCTCGGCCTCGGCGGCTGGCGGGCCACCGTCGTCGCCGGCGAGGCCGAGCCCGCGGGCGCGTCCGCGCGGCCGCTCGCGCTCCCGGGCATGATCGGCCGCTCACCTGTCTTTTGCGACATGCTGCGCAAGCTCGCCCGGTTCGCCGCGCTCGCCCCGGCGGTGCTGCTGCGCGGCGAGACCGGCACCGGCAAGGAGCTCGCCGCCCGCGCCCTCCACCTCCAGGGCCCGCGCGCCGAGGCCCCGTTCGTCGCCGTCAACTGCGGCGCGATCCCGGACGGCCTGTTCGAGAGCGAGCTGTTCGGCCACGTCCGCGGGGCCTTCACCGGCGCCGCGCGGGCGCACGTCGGCGCGTTCGCGCGGGCGCACCGCGGCACCCTGTTCCTCGACGAGATCGGCGAGCTCCCGCTGCCGCTGCAGGCCAAGCTCCTGCGCGTGCTCGAGACCCGCCGCGTCGTCCCCGTCGGCGGCGAGCAGGAGATCGCGGTCGACGTCCGGGTCGTCTCGGCGACGCACCAGCCGATCGAGCGGCTCGTCGAGGACGGCCGGTTCCGCTGCGACCTCTACCACCGCCTCGGCGTGCTCGTCGTCGACGTCCCGGCGCTCGTCGATCGCCCGGACGACATCCCCGAGCTGCTCGCGCACTTCGCCGCCGAGCTGGTCGGCGAGCTCGGGCGCCCGATCCAGCTGACGCCCGCGGCCGTCGCCGCCGCCCGGGCGCACCGCTGGCCCGGCAACGTCCGCGAGCTGAGGAACGCGCTGATGCGGGCCGCCGCGGTCCACGACGGCCCGATCGGCCCCGACGAGCTGCTCCCGGGCGGGCCGCCGCTCGCCGCGAGCACGCCGGCGCACGAGGTCCTCGAGATCCCGCGCGGCACCTACGAGGAGATGCACCGCGCGCTGTTGCGGCAGGTCCTGCGCGAGGCCGGGTCGATCCGCCGCGCCGCCGCGCAGCTGGCCGTCCCGCGCTCGACCCTCGGCGCCTGGCTCAAGCACGGCGCCCCGTGAACCTGTCCCTGAGGACACCTGATGCCAGCGCCGCCCGGGCGTCCGTCTCCGCCGCCGGAGGGCCGGAGCGATCGGCCCCACGAGGCTGGCGTGAGGGTCGTCACCGCGCATGGCCCCCACCCGGCGTCGCCCGAACACCTCCAGAAAAATTTGTATTTCAAACGACGTTACGAGCCACTTTGATGTCCAGCACCCCACCCCCCTGGACGCGAGAACCCGGCGGATCCAGGTCGGTCGCCCGCGGAATTCGCTTGGACCACGGGCCGGGCCGGGTACCGTGGCGTCATGCCGAACCTGACTTCGAACATTGTTCCCGCTGCTGTGCTCGTCCTGGGCGCCGCGGCCGCTTGTTCGCCTGCGGACGAGCGCACCTCGGCAACCCAGCCGCAGATCTCGGGGATCGACAGCCTGCTGACGCTCACCAGCGGAACCAATCCCGAGACGAGCGGGGGCACCGAGAGCACCGGCGAGGGTGGCACCGAGGGCGGCACCGGCGGCACCGGCAGCGGCATGGCGTCGGACTCGAACGGCAGCGGCCCGAAGTTCGACGTCGGCGACGCACCGGACGGCGGCATGGTCGACCCCGACCCGGTCCCGTGCGACGACCCGAACGATCCCGGGTGCAAGTGCAGCATCCCGGACCACGTCGCCTGCGACAACGGCATCTTCGATCCATTCATGGCGATGGGCATCAACTGCCCCGGCGAGCTGCAGGTCAACGCGAGCACCTCCGGCGCCGCGGGCTCGATCGGCGTGCGCGGCAGCTTCGGCCAGGGCGGCACCTTCGACCCGCGCGAGGGCTCGCGCTACGCGGTGATCGGCAGCGGCCTGGTCGCCGACCTCGACAAGGAGACGCCGGTCGGCGACTTCAACCTCGACCCGACCCACTGCAACGACGACCTCGGCAATTACGACCCGGGCGCCAACCTGCCGGCGCCGCTCAAGCCGGTCAACGTCGGCGGCGACTGCCTGCAGAACCCGGGCCTGCTCGGCACCGGCGACTGCTCGAACACCCTGCAGGACCAGTTCGAGGCCGGCGGGATCGCCAACGACTACACCGAGCTGCGCTTTGTCCTCCAGGTGCCGCCCGACGTCACCTCGTTCAGCTACGACTTCGCCTTCTTCTCGGTCGAGTACCCCGACTACTACCAGTCGGCGTTCAACGACATGTACATCGGCTGGCTCGAGTCCGAGAAGTGGACCGGCAACATCTCGTTCGACCAGCAGGGCAACCCGATCTCGCTCAACGCCGGCTTCCTCGACTTCAAGGACGACGCCAGCGGAGGCAATCCGATCCCGCAGTTCCAGGGCACGTGCATGCGCCAGCACGCCGGCACCAACTGGCTGACGACGACCGCCGGCGTCACCCCCGGCGAGACGATCACCGTGGTGTTCGCCATCATGGACATCAGCGACTCGATCCTCGACAGCTACGTGTTCCTCGACAACTTCAAGTGGGGTTGCGAGCCCACGGGCAAGCCCCAGACGATGCCCCCGGGGTGAGCCTCGGCCGCGATCACCGGCTGCAATTTCTGTAACCGGGAATTCAGACCCGGATCATTCCCCGGCGTGCCGCGCATGGACAGACGCGTCACGCTGTGGGAGGAAACACTGACCGCAGCACGCCACGCAAGGCACCCATGGAGATCCGCTTCGTCTCGAGCCGCGACATCGCCGCCGTCGAACAGGACGCCGAGCTGCCCGCCCCGGTCGCGCGGATGCTCGACTTCTCCGGGCGGGTCCTGCGCGGGCGCTACCGCCTGCGCCACCGCCTCGGCGTCGGCGGCATGGGCGCGGTGTACGAGGCGCGCGACCAGGTCTTCGAGGCCGCGGTCGCCGTCAAGCTGATCCACCCCGAGCTCGCGCGCGACCCCGAGTTCCGCCGCCGCTTCCTGCAGGAGGCCCGCCTCGGCGTCGAGCTGCGCCACCGCCACTGCGTGGCCGTCACCGACGTCGGCGAGACCGACGACGGCGTGCTGTTCCTGGTGATGGAGCGCCTCGAGGGCGAGGCCCTCGACGCCGTGCTCGCCGCCCGAGGCCCGCTCCCGTGGCGCCGCGTCTGCACGATCGCCGCCCAGCTGTGCGACGCGCTCGCCGAGGCCCACGACCGCGGCGTCGTCCACCGCGACATCAAGCCCGCCAACTGCTTCCTCGTCCGCACCGAGGGCGGCGGCGACTTCGTCAAGCTGCTCGACCTCGGCCTCGCCAAGCTGCTGCCGGCCCACCGCGGCCTCGCCCGCGGCCCGCGCGGCCAGGCCGCCAAGATCGTCGGCACCCCGGAGTACATGTCGCCCGAGCAGGCCCTCGGCCTCGCGCACGACCACCGCGTCGACATCTACGCGCTCGGCGCGACGATGTACAAGCTGCTGACCGGGCAGGTCCCGTTCGTCGACAGCTCGCCGGCGATGGTGCTGCGCCGCCAGGTCGGCGAGGCCCCGCGCCCGCTCCGCGAGCGCGCCCCCGACGTCCCGCCGGCGCTCGAGGCGGTCGTCCTGCGCGCGCTCGCCAAGCGGCCCGACGACCGCTACCCGTCCGCCCGCGAGCTCGCGCGGGCGATCCGCGGCGCCCGCGAGCTCGCCGAGTTCGACCTCGCCGAGATCGTCGCCGAGGAGGCGAGCGTGCGCGCGCCGGTCGTCCGACCGCTCGAGACCCGCCGCGCCGCCGCCGGCCTCGGCGTCGCCGGCGTCGCGCTCGCCGTCGCCGCGCTCGCCTCGCTGGCGCACGCGCTGCTGGCCCGCCGCGAGGTCGAGCCGCAGCCCGAGCGCCCGCCGCCCGCCGCCTCCCAGCTGGCCCCGGGGACCGGTCCTGTCCGCCCTGCCCTCT
>ERZ1066136.686-NODE-686-length-22368-cov-12.165240_pt1 | contig 22368 bp, 19 predicted proteins | sample MGYA00382783_ERZ1066136 | MGnify/ENA primary metagenome ERZ1066136 (study PRJEB33369, sample SAMEA5778366) | biofilm metagenome | biome: Industrial cooling water; feature: Water cooling tower basin; material: Biofilm | place: United Arab Emirates | collected... | reverse complement strand
GTGACGCCCGAGCTCGACCACGGGCCCATCGTCATGCAGAGCGTGGTGCCGGTGCGGCCGGGCGACGACGAGCACACGCTGGCCGCGCGCGTGCTGGCCACCGAGCATGTGATCTACCCGCGGAGCGTGCGCTGGTTCGTCGAGGGGCGGCTGGTGCTGGAGGGCAGCGTGGTGCGCCAGCGCGGTGGCGAGCCGCAGCTGCTGGTGGCCGCGGGCTGAGCCTCAGTCGCCGATGCGCTCGAAGCGCGGGCGCGTGACGCCGTCGATGGTCACGCTCTCGAAGAACATCGCGTGCGGGCGCACCCAGTCGCCGCGGTCGCCATCCAGCGGCCGGTACAGCACCAGCGGCTCCAGCGTCTCGGAGTGGCGCACCACGCCCAGCAGGCGGTACTCGCCGCCCTTGTAGTGGCGGTAGCGGCCGGGCGGGGCCGTGGGCAGGGCAGGCAGGTCGTCGTCGTGCATGGCCGGCAGTATCGGGCCCGGCTCGGATGAGCCCGGCCCGGATAATGGCGCCAATGCATCCCAACGCCCTCCTGGACCTCGCCACCGAGCTGCTGCGCTCGGTGCTGAAGTTCGACGCCCCGGCCGACGGCCTGGTGTCCGTGTTCTTCCGCAAGCACAACAAGCTCGGCGCGCGCGAGCGCCACACCCTGGCCGAGACCGTCTACACGCTGCTGCGCCAGCGCCTGCTGTTCCAGCACCTGGCGCAGAGCGGCAACGGCCCGCTGGAGCGCCGCCTGGCCATCCTGGCCTGGCAGGGCAACGCCGGCTTCCTGCGTGGCGCGCTCACGCCGCCCGAGCAGGCCTGGCTGGAGCAGGTGAGCGCCATCGACCGCGCCACGCTGCCCGAGAAGCTGCGCCACAACCTGCCCGACTGGCTGGCCAACCCGCTGAAGGAATCCCTGGGCGAGGAGTTCTGGCCCCTGGTCGACGAGCTCGCGCGCCCGGCGCCGCTGGACCTGCGCGTCAACGCCCTCAAGGCCAAGCGCGAGGACGTGCAGCGCGCGCTCGCCGAGGCCGGCATCGCGGCCGAGCCCACGCCGCACTCGCCCTGGGGCCTGCGCATCGCCGGCAAGCCGGCGCTCAACAAGCTGCCCCTCTTCACCGACGGCCACGTCGAGGTGCAGGACGAAGGCAGCCAGCTGCTGGCCCTGCTGCTGGACGCCAAGCGCGGCGAGATGGTGGTCGATTTCTGCGCCGGCGCCGGCGGCAAGACCCTGGCCCTGGGCGCGGCCATGCGCAACACCGGGCGGCTGTACGCCTTCGACGTCTCGGGCCACCGGCTCGAGAACCTCAAGCCGCGGCTGGCGCGCAGCGGGCTGTCCAACGTGCACCCGGCGCAGATCGCCCACGAGCGCGACGACCGCGTCAAGCGCCTGGCCGGCAAGATCGACCGCGTGCTGGTGGACGCGCCCTGCTCGGGCCTGGGCACGCTGCGCCGCAACCCCGACCTGAAATGGCGCCAGAGCCCGCAGGCCCTGGCCGAGCTGCAGGCCAAGCAGACGGCCATCCTGGCCTCGGCCGCGCGGCTGCTCAAGGAAGGCGGCCGCCTGGTCTACGCCACCTGCAGCCTGCTGCCGGCCGAAAACGAGGCCGTGGCCGAGGCCTTCACGGCCGCTGAAGGCGCGCGCTTCGAGCCGCTGCCGGTGCAGGGCCTGCTCGAGGCCGCCCACGTGGCCGGCGCCGAGGCCCTGGTGTCGGGACCCTACCTGCGCCTGTGGCCGCACCGCCACCACACCGACGGCTTCTTCGCCGCCGCCTGGCAGCGGCGTTGAAAAGCGCGCTTCCGCCGCCATCTGCGTTGAACTTGCAGGCTTGATGCAGGTCAAACACGCTGCCTGCGGCCCTGCCGGAGGCCAGTTCCGGCCATTGCCCGACGGGGGGTGAGGCCTACAATCGACCCGCCGGCAGTTCGGCAACAGAAAGACGGTTACATGGAATCCCTTTGGCTGGCCCACGACGCCCTGGTGCAATGGCTCTCCCACGGGCTCACCGAGGCCAGCTGGTGGCAGGTGTTGGCTTACACCCTGGTCACCACGCACATCACCATCGTGTCGGTGACGCTGTTCCTGCACCGCTCGCAGGCCCACCGCGCGCTGGACCTGCACCCCGCGGTGCAGCACTTCTTCCGCTTCTGGCTGTGGATCGGCACCGGCATGGTGACCAAGGAGTGGGTCGCCATCCACCGCAAGCACCACGCCAAGTGCGAGACGGCCGACGACCCGCACAGCCCGGTCACGCACGGCATCGGCAAGGTGCTGCGCGAGGGCGCCGAGCTGTACCGCGCCGAGAGCAAGGTGCAGGCCACCATCGACAAGTACAGCCACGGCGTGCCCGACGACTGGGTCGAGCGCAACGTCTACAGCCGCTTCACCTGGCAGGGCGTGGGCCTCATGCTGATCCTCGACCTGCTGCTGTTCGGCGCCCTGGGTGCCGCGGTGTGGGCGGTGCAGATGGCCTGGATCCCGATCACGGCCGCCGGCATCATCAACGGCCTGGGCCACCACAGCGGCTACCGCAACTTCGAGGCGCCCGATGCGAGCACCAACGTGTCGCCCATCGGCATCCTCATCGGCGGTGAGGAGCTGCACAACAACCACCACACCTACCCGACCTCGGCCAAGTTCTCGGTCAAGCCCTTCGAGTTCGACATCGGCTGGGGCTACATCCGCGCGCTCGAGATGCTGGGCCTGGCCAAGGCCAAGAAGGTGCCGCCCAAGCTGCAGCTGGGGGGTGTGCGCACGGTGGCCGACAACCAGACGCTGCAGGCCATCATCACCAACCGCTACGAGGTGATGGCGCGCTACGCCGCCGAGCTCAAGCGCGCCGCCGCGGCCGAGGCCGAGCGCCTCAAGGCCCAGGGCCCGGCCGCCGCCGCGCGCCTGAAGCAGATGCGCGTGGCCCAGGCCTGGCTGCACCGCGACGACGACAAGATCCCGCAGGGCGTGAAGCCCACGCTGGCCGCCGCCATCGGCGACAGCCCGCAGCTGGCCAAGCTGGTCGCCATGCGCGAGGAACTGCGCGCGCTGTGGACGCGCACCGGCGTCAGCGCCGAGCAGCTGGTGGCCGACCTGCAGGCCTGGTGCCGCAAGGCCGAGGAGAGCGGCATCGCCGCGCTGCAGGACTTCTCGGTCAAGCTCCGCGCCGCCCACGCTTGACGTGAGCCCCCAAGCTCGCTGACGCTCGCTACCCCCCGAGGGGGCCGCCCCGCAGCGGCCCGGCGAAGCCGGTTCCGCGCGGGTGGCTTGGCGGGCTTCTGCGTTCAGCCGATGTCGGCCACGTGGATGCCGAAGGCGCCGCGCCGGCGGTCCTCGAAGAAGAGTTCCAGCGTGCGCCGCACGGTGCGGAAGGCCAGCTCGTCCCAGGGCACCTCGTCCTCGCGGAACAGGCGCGCTTCCAGCGTCTCGGGGCCCGGCGCCAGGTGCTCGCTGAGCATGCGCGCGCGGTAGAACAGGTGCACCTGGCCCACGCGCACCACGTTGAGCACGCTGAACAGGCCCTCGAGCTCCACCTGCGCGCCGGCTTCCTCGTCGGTCTCGCGGCGCGCGCCCTCGGCCACCGTCTCGCCCAGCTCCATGAAGCCCGCCGGCAGCGTCCAGAAGCCGTGCCGCGGCTCGATGGCGCGGCGGCACAGCAGCACGCGCTCGCCGAACACCGGCACGGTGCCGACGACGTTGAGCGGGTTCTCGTAGTGGATCTCGCCGCAGGCCGTGCACACCGCGCGCTCGCGGTTGTCGTCGGCCGGCACGCGGTACTCGGTGGCGGCGCCGCAGACCCGGCAGTGCTGGATGCGGCGCGTCGGCAGGAGCATGCGGGCCAGTGTAGCGGCGGCCGGTGGCATCATCCCCGGCCGACCCCCACTCGACCCCACCCGCCATGAGCCTCGTCGTCCCCGCGCCCGCCCCTGTCCTCGTGCCCGTGCTGGGCGGGGGTTCCTTCCCGGTGCGCCGTGTCTACTGCGTCGGCCGCAACTACGCCGAGCACGCCCAGGAGATGGGCTTCACGGGGCGCGAGCCGCCGTTCTTCTTCCTGAAGCCCGCCGACAACCTCGTCGTCGTGCCCGAGGGCGAGACGGGCGCCATGGCCTACCCGCCGCTGACCCAGAACCTGCACCACGAGATTGAGCTCGTGGTGGCCATCGGCCGCGGCGGCCGCAACATCGCCGCCGCCGACGCGCCGGCGCATGTCTACGGCTACGCCGTGGGCCTGGACATGACGCGCCGCGACCTGCAGACCGACATGAAGAAGCAGGGCCGCCCCTGGGAGATCGGCAAGGCCTTCGACGAGAGCGCGCCCATCGGCCCCATCGTGCCGGCCAGCACCACGGGCCCGCTGAACAGCGGCGCGATCGCGCTCACCGTCAACGGCCAGCCGCGCCAGGCCAGCGACGTCAAGGAGCTGATCTGGAACGTGGCCGAGATCATCGAGCACCTCAGCGCCGCCTGGGAGCTGCAGCCCGGCGACCTCATCTACACCGGCACACCCGCCGGCGTGGCCGCGGTGGTGAAGGGCGACGTGATGGAAGGCCGCGTGGCCGGCCTGCCGCCGCTGCGCGTGGCCGTGCGCTGACGCCGCGGAGGCCCCATGGAGCTCTTCAACTACTACCGCTCGTCGGCCTCCTACCGCGTGCGCATCGCGCTGGCGCTCAAGGGGCTGGACTACGACTACCGCCCGGTGCACCTGGCGAAGAACGAGCAGTTCAACGAGTCCTACGCCGCGGTCTCGGCCGCGCGCCTGGTGCCGCTGCTGCGCGACGGCGAGCACGCGGTCACGCAGTCGCTGGCCATCATGGAGTACCTCGACGAGACGCACCCCACGCCGCCGCTGCTGCCCGCCACGCCCGCCGAGCGCGCGCGCGTGCGCGCGCTGGCCATGGACATCGCCTGCGAGATCCACCCGCTCAACAACCTGCGCGTGCTGCGCTACCTGGTGCGCGACCTCAAGGTGAGCGAGGACGACAAGAACCGCTGGTACCGCCACTGGGTCGAGACCGGGCTCGAGGTCGTGGAGCGGCAGCTCGCGGCGCAGCCCTCCACCTACTGCCACGGGGATGCGCCCACGATGGCCGACTGCTGCCTGGTGCCGCAGATCTTCAACGCCCGGCGCTTCGACTGCCGGCTGGAGCACGTGCCGAACGTGATGCGCGTGTTCGAGGCCTGCATGGCGCTGCCGGCCTTCGAGAACACCCGCCCCGAAAAGTGCCCGGATGCCGAGTGAGGCCGCGGCGCTGCCGCTGATCGCGCCGGCCTGGCCGGGCGAGCCGCCGCCCGGCGTGGGGGCCGCGATGAGCACGCGCCAGGGCGGCGTGAGCACCGCGCCCTGGCACTCGCTGAACCTGGGCGTGGCCGTGGGCGACGCGCCCGAGGCCGTGGCCCACAACCGCGCCCGCTTCGCCGAGGCCCTGGGCGCCCGGCCCGTCTGGCTGCGGCAGGTGCACGGCACGCGGGTGCTGCGGCTCGAGGCCACCACGCCCGAGCACCCGCCCGAGCCGGCCGACGCCGCCTGGACCACCGTGCCCGGCATCGCCTGCACCGTGCAGGTGGCCGATTGCCTGCCCGTGCTGCTGGCCACGCGCGACGGCCGCGCCGTCGCGGCCGCGCACGCGGGCTGGCGCGGGCTGGCCGGGGGTGTGCTCGAGGCCACCGTGGCCGCGCTGCGCGAGGGCGCCGGGGCCGAGCCGGCCGAGCTGCTGGCCTGGCTGGGGCCCTGCATCGGCCCCGCGGCCTTCGAGGTGGGGGCCGAGGTGCTGCAGGGCTTCGGCCGCACGCCGCAGCCGGCCGATCAGCCGGCGTTCCGGTGGGCGCCGCGCGCCGATGGCAGCGCGCGCTGGCGCGCCGACCTGCCCCTGCTGGCGCGCGAGCGCCTCGTGGGCCTGGGCGTGGGCACCGTGGCCGTGCACGGCGCGTGCACGGTGGGCGAGGCCTCAGCCTTCTTTTCGTTCCGCCGCGACGGCGTCACCGGCCGCCTGGCCGCCGCCGTGTGGCGCCGTGGCTGAAGGCGCGGCTGCGGCCGCCGCTTCGGCGGCCTCGGCCGCCAGCCGCGCACGCCGCCGTGTGGGCGTGCCCATGATGTACATCACCACCGCCAGCGGCAGCAGGCCGTAGAACACGAAGGTGATGACCGCGCCCAGCACACTGCCTTGCGTGGACAGGGCCTCGGCCACCGCCATCATCAGCACGACATACAACCAGCCGATCGCCACCAGGTACATGCCGATGCCCAACGCGGGTTAAGGGGACCAAAATTCTGTCATGCCGTCGTCAGCCCCTCCCCGTACAAACCCGCGGCGTCGAACCCCGAACGCGGCACCCGGAGACCAGCCCTTGAAGACGAAGAAGCCCGCCGCCCCGGCGCCCCAGCCCGAGGCCGCCGCCCCGGCCCTGTCGCCGGCCGCCGAGGCCTTTGGCGCCGCCATGGCCGATTCGCTCAAGGCCTTCGGTGCGCTGGCCGTGCCCATGGACCGCCTGGCCAGCATCCAGGGCGACTACCTCAAGAACGCCACCGAGATGTGGAACCAGGCCCTGCACCGGCTGCAGGGCGACGAGAAAGCCACGCAGCCGCTGCCCGACCGCCGCTTCGCCGGCAGCGAGTGGGCCGCCAACCCCGTGGCCGCCACGATGGCGCAGCTGTACCTGCTGAACGCCCGCACGCTGATGACGCTGGCCGACAGCGTCGAAGGCGATGCCAAGACCAAGGCCCGCATCCGCTTCGCCGTGCAGCAGTGGGTGGACGCCACCAGCCCCAGCAACTACCTCGCGCTCAACCCCGAGGCCCTCAAGAAGGCGGTGGAGACGCAGGGCGAGAGCATCGGCAAGGGCCTTCAGCACCTGCTCGACGACGTGCGCAAGGGCCATGTCTCGCAGACCGACGAGAGCGTGTTCGAGGTCGGCCGCAACGTCGCCACCACGGCCGGCGACGTGGTCTTCGAGAACGAGCTGTTCCAGCTCATCGAATACAAGCCGCTCACCGCCAAGGTGCACGAGCGGCCCATGCTCTTCGTGCCGCCCTGCATCAACAAGTACTACATCCTCGACCTGCAGCCCGACAACTCCGTCATCCGCTACACCGTCGAGCAGGGGCACCGCACCTTCGTGGTGAGCTGGCGCAACCCCGACGAGTCGCTCAAGGACAAGACCTGGGACGACTACATCGAGCACGGCCCCATCGCAGCCATCCGTGCGGTGCAGGCCATCGCGGGCACCGAGACCATCAACACCCTGGGCTTCTGCGTCGGCGGCACCATCCTGGCCACGGCGCTGGCGGTGCTGGCCGCGCACGGCGAGCAGCCGGCCGAGAGCGTGACGCTGCTGACCACGCTGCTGGACTTCGCCGACACCGGCATCCTCGACATCTTCGTCGACGAGGCCAGCGTGCAGCTGCGCGAGATGACCATCGGCGAGCAGGCGCCCACCGGCCCCGGCCTGCTCAAGGGCCAGGAGCTGGCCACCACCTTCAGCTTCCTGCGGCCCAACGACCTGGTCTGGAACTACGTCGTCGGCAACTACCTCAAGGGCGAGACGCCGCCGCCCTTCGACCTGCTCTATTGGAACGGCGACAGCACCAACCTGCCGGGCCCCATGTACTGCTGGTACCTGCGCCACCTGTACCTGCAGAACGAGCTCAAGAAGCCCGGCGCGCTCACGGTGTGCGGCGAGAAGGTCGACCTGGGTGCCATCGAGGCGCCGTTCTTCGTCTACGGCAGCCGCGAGGACCACATCGTGCCCTGGCAGGCGGCCTACGCGTCCATCCCGCTCATCCGGGGCGACAAGACCTTCGTGCTCGGCGCCAGCGGCCACATCGCGGGCGTCATCAACCCGCCGGCCAAGGGCAAGCGCAGCCACTGGGTGAACCGCCAGCTGCCCGCCAAGGCGGACGACTGGTTCAAGACCGCCACCGAGCACCCGGGCAGCTGGTGGCCCGTGTGGGCCGGTTGGCTCAAGGGCCACGGCGGCAAGCTCGTCAACGCGCCCAAGGCGCCCGGCTCGGCGAAGTTCAAGCCCATCGAGCCCGCGCCCGGCCGTTACGTCAAGGCCAAGGCCTAGACTTCGAATTCAGGAGACCTCTTCATGGCCCAGCAGGACATCGTCATCGTCGCCGCCGCCCGCACCGCGGTGGGCAAGTTCGGCGGCTCGCTCGCCAAGGTGGCCGCGCCCGAGCTCGGCGCCACCGTGCTGAAGGCGCTGCTCGAGCGCACGGGCCTGGCCAGCGAACAGGTGGGCGAGGTCATCCTCGGCCAGGTGCTCACCGCCGGCAGCGGCCAGAACGCCGCGCGCCAGGCCGTCGTCAAGGCCGGCTTCAGCCACGGCGTGCCGGCCATGACCATCAACAAGGTCTGCGGCTCGGGCCTCAAGGCCGTGATGCTGGCGGCGCAGGCCATCCGCGACGGCGACAGCGAGATCGTCATCGCCGGCGGCCAGGAGAACATGAGTGCCGCCCCGCACGTGCTGCTGGGCAGCCGCGACGGCCAGCGCATGGGCGACTGGAAGATGGCCGACTCCATGATCGTCGACGGCCTGTGGGACGTCTACAACCAGTACCACATGGGCATCACGGCCGAGAACGTGGCCAGGAAGTACGGCATCACGCGCGAGGCCCAGGACGCGCTGGCGCTGGCCAGCCAGCAGAAGGCGGCCGCAGCGCAGGAGGCCGGGCGCTTCGCCGACGAGATCGTGCCCGTGCTCATCCCGCAGAAGAAGGGCGACCCGGTGGTCTTCGCGGCCGACGAGTTCATCAACAAGAAGACGAGCGCCGAGGCCCTGGCCGGCCTGCGCCCGGCCTTCGACAAGGCCGGCTCGGTGACGGCCGGCAACGCCAGCGGCATCAACGACGGCGCCGCCGCGGTGATGGTGATGACGGCCGCCAAGGCCGCCGCGCTGGGCCTGAAGCCGCTGGCCCGCATCGCCAGCTACGCCAGTGCCGGCCTCGACCCCGCCATCATGGGCATGGGCCCCGTGCCCGCCGCGCAGAAGGCGCTGGCGCGCGCCGGCTGGAAGGCGGCCGACCTCGACCTGCTCGAGATCAACGAGGCCTTCGCCGCCCAGGCCTGCGCCGTGCACGCCGAGATGGGCTGGGACACGAGCAAGGTCAACGTCAACGGCGGCGCCATCGCCATCGGCCACCCCATCGGCGCCAGCGGCTGCCGCATCCTGGTGACGCTGCTGCACGAGATGATCAAGCGCGACGCCAGGAAGGGCATCGCCAGCCTGTGCATCGGCGGCGGCATGGGTGTGGCGCTCACCGTCGAGCGCTGAAGATCGAGCGCTGAGTTTCCAAGTCAACAACCCCGTCATCGGGAAGGAGCGAGACATGTCTGATCAGAAGGTTGCCTACGTCACCGGCGGCATGGGCGGCATCGGCACCGCGATCTGCCAGCGCCTGCACAAGGACGGCTTCAAGGTCATCGCCGGCTGCGGCCCCAGCCGCGACCACGTGAAGTGGATCGACGAGCAGAAGGCCCTGGGCTACACCTTCCACGCCAGCGTGGGCAACGTGGCCGACTGGGACAGCACCGTGGCCGCGTTCAGCAAGGCCGTGGCCGAGCACGGGCCCATCGACGTGCTCGTCAACAACGCCGGCATCACGCGCGACCGCATGTTCCTGAAGATGACGCCCGAAGACTGGAAGGCCGTCATCGACACCAACCTCAACAGCATGTTCAACGTCACCAAGCAGGTGGTGCCGGGCATGGTGGAGAAGGGCTGGGGCCGCATCATCCAGATCAGCTCGGTCAACGGCGAGAAGGGCCAGGCCGGCCAGACCAACTACTCGGCCGCCAAGGCCGGCATGCACGGCTTCACCATGGCCCTGGCGCAGGAACTGGCCGCCAAGGGCGTGACGGTGAACACCGTGAGCCCGGGCTACATCGGCACCGACATGGTCCGCGCCATCAAGCCCGAGGTGCTGGAGAAGATCGTCGCCACCATCCCCGTGAAGCGCCTGGGCACGCCCGAGGAGATCGGCTCCGTGGTGGCTTGGCTGGCGGGCCCGGATTCGGGCTTCACGACCGGTGCCGACTTCAGCTGCAACGGCGGCTTGCACATGGGGTGAGTCGGGACGTGAGGGCCCGGAAGGGCCCGAACGCCCGACGAACGACGGCGCGCGATCTCGCGCGCGCCGGCTGGGGCAAGGGCCTCACTCCACGCCCATGATCCACTTGATCACGGCCTTGGCCGCGAAGCCGATGAGCCCCACGCCCAGCGCCAGGAACAGCACGAAGGTGCCGAACTTGCCGGCCTTGGACTCGCGCGCCAGCTGGAAGATGATGAACACCATGTAGAGCATGAACGCGCCGACCCCGAAGGTCAGCCCGAACTGCGCCACCTGCTCCTCGGTGAAGCCGCCCATGGCCGTTCAGCGCCCCGGCCCGGCGGGCTGCTCGGGGCCCACCAGCTCGCGGTAGGCGTGCCAGCTGGCGTGCGCCAGCCAGGGCACGGCCACCACCAGGCCCAGCATGGCCGTGGCCATGCCCAGCAGCGTGAACAGCAGGATCAGCGTGGCCCACAGCGCCATGGGCAGCGGGTTCACCAGCGCCGCGCGCACGCTCACCAGCACGGCCGGGCGCACGGCGATGCCGCGGTCCATGAGCAGCGGGATGGCCACCACGCTGCTCGCGAAGATGGGCGCCGCCAGCGCCGCACCCCCGATGAGCCAGACCTCGAACAGCCCGAAGGCGCCCACGTCCGAGCCGAGCATCACCACGCGCACGAAGTCGGCCGGCGTCTCGACCGGCGCCCCGGCAAAGCGCGTGATCAGGGCGGCCGAGGTCAGCACCCAGCCCGTGCCGGCCAGCGCCAGCAGCAGGCCGAACACCACGAGCCGGTGGTCGCGCGGCCGCCAGGCCGCCAAGGCGGTGGCCAGCGTGGCGCGGCGGCCGGCTTCGAGCTCGCGGCTCACGGCGTACAACCCGGTGGCCACGATGGGCGCCACGAGCAGGAAGCCGCTGAAGGCCCCGGCCAGCAGCCAGAAGCGGTCGCGCGCCAGCACCACCAGCAGCGCGCCGAACCCCGCCATGGCCAGGCCGTGCAGCAGGCCCGGCCCGGGGCAGCGCATGAGGTCGGCCCAGCCCCGCGCCAGCCAGCGCATCGGGCCGTTGGGGCTGACCTGCCGCACGGGGTGGGCGCGGATCTCGCGGCCCACCTCGTAGGGCAGGCGCCGGGGGTCTTCGGGGGGCTGGGGCATCGGGCTGCGGTGCTGCGGCGTGGCCGCGACTGTAGGCCGGCGGGCCGCCGCGCCGCTTGACGTGGCGCAGCCCGCGGCGTCGCGCTCAGCCGGGCGCGGCGCTCGTGGCGGTGATCAGGCGCCGCGCGGCCGCCGCCAGCGTGGCCGGTGCGGCATCGGCGAGCGCCAGCGCCGTGGCCTCGTCGAAGCCGGCGAAGTGCTTGCGCATGGACTTCAGGTAGACCGGGTCGTAGTGCTGCTCGAGCAGCTCGCGCACCGGCGTCGCGAAGTCGCCGCCGCGCGCCTGGGCCTGCCAGCGCTCGATGGTGGCGGCGCCGCGCAGCTCGCGCAGCGCATCGAGCCGCGCGCAGAAGGCCTCGGCGTCGGCCACGAAGTGCGCGTAGTCGTCGAGCAGGAAGGCCACGCGGCTGTCCAGCGGCATGTGCACCGGGTGCAGTGTGGCCGCGCGCAGCGCCTGCAGCAGCGCCTCGGGCACGCGCAGGCGGCCGATGGTGCGGCTCTCGCCCTCGACGAACACGGGGCGGGCCGGGTCCAGCGCCCGCAAGGCCTGCCAGACGGCGGTCTCGAAGGCCTTCTGCGACGGTTGCCGCTCGCCCGGCACCAGGCCCAGCACGCTGCCGCGGTGGCGGGCCAGGGCCTCGAGGTCCAGCACCTGCGCGCCTTCGGCGGCCAGGGCCTGCAGCAGCCGGCTCTTGGCGCTGCCGGTGCGGCCGGCCAGCACGTGGAAGCGCAGGCGCGTGGGCAGCGTGTCGAGCTCGGCCAGCACGGCGCGGCGGAAGCCGCGGTAGCCGCCGTCGAGCACGGTGACCGCGAAGCCGATCTCCGACAGCACCAGCGCCAGCGAGCCGCTGCGCTGCCCGCCGCGCCAGCAGTAGACCAGCGGCCGCCAGCCGCGCGGCAGCGGCTGCACGTGCGCCTGCACGTGGCGCGCGATGTTGGCCGCGGCCAGCGCCGCGCCGCGCTTGCGCGCGTCGAAGGCCGAGATCTGCTTGTACTCGGTGCCCACCAGCGCGCGCTCGGCGTCGTTGAGCACGGGCCAGTTCACGGCGCCGGGCAGGTGGTCCTCGGCGTGCTCGCTCTCGCTGCGCGCGTCGATCACGGCGTCGAAGGCCGCGAGGCCGTGCAGAGCCTCTTCGGCGGTGATGCGCTTCAGTCCCATCGTCGGGGCCGCCTCAGGCCGGCGACGCCACGGCGTCGAGCAGCTCGCTCTCGATGCGCAGCTGCGCCTTGGCCTTCTGCAGCTCGGGGCCGTCGACGAGGAAGGTGTCCTCGACGCGCTCGCCCAGCGTCGTGATCTTGGCCAGCTGCAGGTTGACGCCGTTCTTCGCCAGCACGCGCGCGATGGCGTAGAGCAGGCCCGTGCGGTCGGAGGCGCTCACGGTGAGCAGCCAGCGCTGCGCGCGTTCGTCGGGCGAGAGCGAGACGCGCGGCGTGACCGGGAAGCTCTTCACGCGGCGCGAGACGCGGCCGCTGCGCGGCTCGGGCAGCGCCGTGGTGGCGTTGAGCGCGGCGGCGAGCTGCGTCTCCACCAGCGAGATCAGGTCGCGGTAGCCGCCGGGCGTGTCGGGCGTGAGGCCGTTGGTGCCCACGACCTGGAAGGTGTCGAGCGCGTAGCCGGCGCGCGTGGTGTGGATGCGCGCGTCGAGGATGCTGAAGCTCGCGGCCTCGAAGTAGCCGCAGATGCGCGCAAACAGGTCGGGCCGGTCGGGTGCGTACACCAGCACCTGCAGGCCGTCGCCCACCGACGAGGTGCGCGCGCGCACCACCGGCGCGGCCGTGGCCACGTGGCGCCACAGGCTGCGCGCGTGCCAGGCGATCTCGGCCGCGTCGTGGCGTGCGAAGTAGCTCACGTCCAGCGTCTGCCACAGCGGCTCTTCGGTGCCGGGCAGGGCGCTGTGCAGGGCCAGGTCCTGCCGCGCCTCGGCCTTGCGCGCCTCGATCTCGGCGTCGAGGTTGGGCTGCGCGCCGCCCAGCGAGCGCAGCGTCAGGCGGTACAGGTCCTCGAGCAGCTTGCCCTTCCAGGCGTTCCACACCTTGGGGCCGGTGCCGCGGATGTCGGCCACCGTCAGCAGGTACAGGGCCTGCAGCCGCCGCGCCGTGCCCACGCGCGTGGCGAAGGCGCGGATGACGTCGGCGTCCGACAGGTCCTCCTTCTGCGCGATGCGGCTCATGGTGAGGTGCTGGTCGACCAGGAATTCGATCAGCTGCGCGTCGTCGCGCTCGATGCCGTGCTCGCGGCAGAAGCGGCGGGCTTCCGAGCGGCCGAGCTCGGAGTGGTCGCCGCCGCGGCCCTTGGCGATGTCGTGGAACAGCGCCGCCACGTACAGCACCCAGGGCTTGTCGAATTGCGACGCGATCTGGCTGCAGAACGGGTACTCGTGCGCGTGCTCGGGGATGAAGAAGCGGCGCACGTTGCGCACCACCATGAGGATGTGCTGGTCGACCGTGTACACATGGAACAGGTCGTGCTGCATGCGCCCCACGATGCGGCGGAACACCCACAGGTAGCGGCCCAGCACGCTGGTGGCGTTCATCAGCCGCAGCGCGTGCGTGATGCCCTGCGGCTGGCGCAGGATGTCCATGAACAGCTCGCGGTTGATGGGGTCGCGGCGAAAGCCGGCGTCCATGACGTTGCGGGCGTTGTACAGGGCGCGCAGCGTGCGCGCCGACAGGCCCTTGAGCCCCGGCGTCTGCGCGAAGACGAGAAAGGTCTCGAGGATGGCGTGCGGGTTGTCGGTGTAGAGGTCGTCGCGCACCACGTCGAGCATGCCGGCGCGCTCGGCGAAGCGCGCCGTCACGGGGCGGCTGGGCGCGTCCTCGTGGCCGGCCAGGCGCTCCTCGATGTTGAGCATGAGGATCTGGTTGAGCTGCGTCACCGCCTTGGCCGCCCAGTAGTAGCGGTGCATCAGCGCCTCGCTGCTGCGCTGGCCCTGGCTGGGCCTGAGGCCGAAGCTGTCGGCCACGGCCGTCTGCAGGTCGAACACCAGGCGGTCCTCGCGCCGGCCGGCCACGGCGTGCAGCCGCGCGCGGATGAGCTTGAGCGTGCCCTCGTGCTTGACGAGCTGCGTCGCCTCGAAGGGCGTGATCAGCCCCTTGGCCGCGAGCTCGGCCCAGGTGCGGCCGAAGCCCGCCGCGCGCGCCACCCAGACCACGACCTGCAGGTCGCGCAGGCCGCCCGGGCTTTCCTTGCAGTTGGGCTCCAGCGCATAAGGCGTGCCCTGGTACTTGACATGCCGCTGCTGCATCTCCAGCGTCTTGGCGCGCAGGAAGGCGGCCGGGTCCATGGCCTGCGCCAGCGCACGCACCAGCCGGTTGAAGAGGCGACGGCCCCCCGTGACGCGGCGCGATTCCAGCATCGCGGTCTGCACCGTGACGTCGCGCGAGGCTTCGTCCACACACTCGCCTACCGTGCGCACCGAGGAGCCGATCTCCAGGCCGATGTCCCAGCACAGCGTGACGAAGCGCTCCAGCGCCTCGCGCGCGGCCGGCGGGCCGCCTTCGGCGCCGGCGTCGTCGGGCAGCAGCACGAGCACGTCGACGTCGGAGTGCGGGAACAGCTCGCCGCGGCCGAAGCCACCCACGGCCACCAGGGCGGCCTCGGGCTCGGCCTGGTCGAGCCCGGCCTCGGCCCAGGCGGCGGCGAGCACGCCGTCGACATGCCGCGCCAGCGCCTTGAGCAGGCGCGTGGTGGCGGCGGCCGTGGCGCGCCCCTCGGCAAACTGGCGCAGCAGCTCGGCCTTGCCCTCGCGGCAGGCCGCGCGCAGCGCGGCCACGCCCTGCGGCGCGCGCGGCGACGCCACGGTGTCCATGGCCTGTCGGGTCAGCCCAGCGCCACGGCCGCGTGGGCCTGGCCGTAGCCCAGGGGTGCAAAGGCCGGCGGCGGCGGGCTGCCGGCGCTCACGGTGAGCACCTCGTAGCCCGTCTCGGTGACCAGCACCGTGTGCTCCCACTGCGCGGAAAGCGAGCGGTCGCGCGTGACGATGGTCCAGCCGTCGTAGGGGCGGTTGCCCTTGCGGTCTTCCTTGATGTCGCGCTTGCCGGCGTTGATCATGGGCTCGATCGTGAAGATCATGCCCGGCACCAGCTCCTCCAGCGTGCCCGGGCGGCCGTAGTGCAGCACCTGCGGCTCCTCGTGGAAGCGCGCGCCGACGCCATGGCCGCAGAACTCGCGCACCACGGTGAAGCCGGCGTTCTCGGCAAAGGTCTGGATGGCGTGGCCGATGTCGCCCAGGCGCGCGCCGGGCTTCACCTTGACGATGCCCTTCCACATGGCATCGAAGGTGATCTGGCACAGGCGCTTCGCGGCGATCGTGCCTTCGCCCACCACGAACATGCGCGAGTTGTCGCCGTGCCAGCCGTCCTTGATGACGGTGACGTCGATGTTGACGATGTCGCCGTCCTTCAGGGGCCGGTTGTCGGGGATGCCGTGGCAGACCACGTCATTCAGGCTGGTGCACATCGAGGCCGGGTAGGGCGGGTAGCCCGGCGGCGCGTAGCCCAGCGTGGCCGGGATGCCCTTCTGCACGTGCACGATGTGGTCGTGCGCGATGCGGTCCAGCTCCAGCGTCGTGACGCCCGGCTTGACGTGCGGGGTGAGCAGGTCCAGCACCTCGCTGGCCAGGCGGCCGGCGACGCGCATGCCTTCGATCTCGGCGGCGGATTTGATCGTGATGGCCATGGGGCGGGATTATCCCACCCGGCCGGTAACATCGCGGGTTTCCCCGACCGGCCCCTGCGATGAGCACCCACGCCCTCCACCTGATGCACTTCGAGGGCGGGCGCGCCCTGTCGGCGTTCCGCGCCCAGGCGCTGCTGGCGCGGCTGCAGGCGGCCGTGCCGCGCGTCACGGGCGTGTCGGCGCGCTTCGTGCATTGGGTGGCCTTCGACACCCCGCCCTCGGCCCAGCAGCGCGACACGCTGGCGGCGCTGCTGGCCTACGGCGAGCCCGCCGAGGCCGCGGGGCCCGCCCAGGGCCCCGAGCGCGTGGTGGTGATGCCGCGGCTGGGCACGGTGTCGCCCTGGGCCAGCAAGGCCACCGACATCGCGCGCAACTGTGGCCTGCAGCTGCACCGCGTGGAGCGGGTGGTGGAGTACACGCTGGCGCTGAAGGCCGGCCTGCTGAGCGCGGCCAAGCCGCTGTCGGCTGAGGAGCGCGCCGCCGTCGCCGCCCTGCTGCACGACCGCATGACGGAGAGCGTGGCCTTCGAGCGCGAGGCCGGCCGCCACCTGTTCGACGGCCGCGCCGCCGAGCCGCTGGCGCACGTGGACGTGCTGGGCGCGGGCCGTGGCGCCCTCGTGCAGGCCAACGGCGAGTTCGGCCTGGCGCTGTCGGACGACGAGATCGACTACCTCGTCGACGCCTTCAAGGCGTTGGGCCGCAACCCCAGCGACGTCGAGCTCATGATGTTCGCGCAGGCCAACTCCGAGCACTGCCGGCACAAGATCTTCAACGCCCGCTTCACGGTGGACGGCGTGGAGCAGCCGCACTCGCTGTTCCAGATGATCCGCCACACCGAGAAGACCTCGCCGCGGCACACCGTGGTGGCCTACGACGACAACGCCGCGGTGATGGAAGGCCATGCCGTGCGGCGCTGGCTGCCGCAGGGCTTCACGAACGCGCCGGTGTACGGCGTGCGCGAGGACGTGGCCCACGTGCTGATGAAGGTGGAGACGCACAACCACCCCACGGCCATCAGCCCCTTCCCGGGCGCCAGCACGGGCGCCGGCGGCGAGATCCGCGACGAAGGCTCAGTAGGCCGCGGCGCGCGCCCCAAGGCCGGCGTCACGGGCTTCAGCGTGAGCCACCTGCACCTGCCCGGCCTGGCCGAGCCCTGGGAGGCCGGCAGCATCGGCAAGCCCGAGCACATCGCCAGCGCGCGCCAGATCATGACCGAGGGCCCGCTGGGCGGCGCCGCCTTCAACAACGAGTTCGGCCGGCCCAACCTGGGCGGCTACTTCCGCGTCTTCGAGCAGGACGTGGCGGGCATCCGCCGCGGCTACCACAAGCCCATCATGATCGCCGGCGGCCTGGGCGCCATCAGCGCAGGGCAGGTGAAGAAGCAGCGCTTCGGCGCCGGCACGCTGCTGGTGCAGCTGGGCGGGCCGGGCATGCGCATCGGCATGGGCGGCGGCGCGGCCAGCAGCATGGCCGCGGGCAGCAACACCGCGGCGCTGGACTTCGACAGCGTGCAGCGCGGCAACCCCGAGATCCAGCGCCGCGCGCAGGAGGTCATCAACCACTGCTGGGCGCTGGGCGAGACCAACCCCATCCTCGCCATCCACGACGTGGGCGCGGGCGGCATCAGCAATGCCTTTCCCGAGCTGGTGGACGGCGCGGGCCTGGGCGCCACCTTCGACCTGCGCAACGTGCCGCTGGAGGAAAGCGGCCTCGCGCCCAAGGAGATCTGGTGCAACGAGAGCCAGGAGCGTTACGTCCTGGCCGTGAACCCCGATCTCATGCCCCTGTTCGAGCAGATGTGCGCGCGCGAGCGCTGCCCGTTTGCGGTGGTGGGCGTGGCGCGCGAGGAGCGGACGCTGGTGCTGGAAGACGGCCCGGGCGGCGAGCGCGTGATCGACATGCCCATGGACGTGCTGCTGGGCAAGCCGCCCAAGATGCACCGCGTGGTCGAGCGCGTGGCGCGCGACGACGCGCCGCTGGACCTGACCGGCGTCAAGCTCGACGACGTGGCCCTGGCCGTGCTGCGCCACCCCACGGTGGCCAGCAAGCGCTTCCTCGTCACCATCGGCGACCGCACGGTGGGCGGCCTCAGCCACCGCGACCCCATGGTCGGCCCCTGGCAGGTGCCGGTGGCCGATTGCGCCGTCACGCTGGCCGATTTCTCGGGCTTTGCCGGCGAGGCCATGGCCATGGGCGAGCGCACGCCGCTGGCCAGCCTGCACGCGCCGGCCAGCGGCCGCATGGCGGTGGCCGAGGCCATCCTCAACCTGCTGGCCGCGCCCGTCGAGCTGAGCCGCGTGAAGCTCAGCGCCAACTGGATGGCGGCCTGTGGCGAGCCGGGTGAAGACGCGGCGCTGTTCGACACCGTCAAGGCCGTGGGCCTGGAGCTGTGCCCGGCGCTGGGCGTGGGCATCCCGGTGGGCAAGGATTCGCTGTCCATGCGCACGAAGTGGAGCGACGGCGGCGCCACGAAGCAGGTGACCGCGCCGGTGTCGCTGATCGTCACCGCGTTCGCCTCGCTGGCCGACGTGCGCGGCACGCTCACGCCGCAGCTGCAGCCGGGCGACACGACGCTGATCCATGTCGATCTCGGCCAGGGGAAGAAGCGCCTGGCCGGCAGCATGCTGGCCCAGGTGCTGGGCCGCTTCGGCAGCCTGGCGGCCGACGGCGTGCCCGACCTCGACGACCCCGCGCTGCTGAAGAACGCCGTGGCCGCCGTGAACGCCCTGCGCGCCCAGGGCCGGCTGCTGGCCTACCACGACGTGAGCGACGGCGGCCTCTGGGCCACGGTCTGCGAGATGGCCTTCGCCGGCCGCCTGGGCGTGAGCCTGAACGTCGACATCCTCGTCACCGAGGGCGACGGCATCGCCGACAGCCGCGCCGAGTACGGCGATTCCAAGAACTGGGCCACGCAGGTGGGCGAGCGCCGCAACACGCTCACGCTGAAGGCGCTGTTTGCCGAGGAACCCGGCTTCGTGATCCAGGTGCCCACGGCGGTGCGCAACGAAGTCGTTGCCACGCTGCGCGAGCACGGCCTGAGCCGCCACGCGCACTTCATCGGCAAGCCCAACGAGCGCGGCGTGGTCGAGGTGTGGCGCGACGCCAAGTGCCAGTGGCAGGTGGAACTCGCCACGCTGCTGGACCACTGGGACCAGGTGGCGTGGCGCATCGCGCGCGAGCGCGACAACCCCGCCAGCGCCGACGCCGAGCACGCGGCGGCGTCCGACGCGCTGGCGCCGGGCCTGCACCGCCACCTCACGTTCGACGACACCGAGGACGTGGCCGCCCCATTCATCGCCACCGGCGTGCGGCCCAAGGTCGCCATCCTGCGCGAGCAGGGCGTCAACTCGCACGTCGAGATGGCCTGGTGCTTTGCCGAGGCCGGCTTCGACGCGCACGACGTGCACATGTCGGATCTGCAGGCCGGCCGTGCGCGGCTCGACCAATTCCAGGGGCTGGTGGCCTGCGGCGGCTTCAGCTACGGCGACACGCTGGGCGCCGGCGAGGGCTGGGCGCGCAGCATCCTCTTCAACCCGCAGCTCGCCGAGCAGTTCGCGGCCTTCTTCAACCGCGGCTCCAGCTTCGGCCTGGGCGTGTGCAACGGCTGCCAGATGTTCGCGGCGCTGGCCACGCTGATCCCCGGCGCCGACGCCTGGCCGCGTTTCACGCGCAACAAGGGCGAGCAGTTCGAGGCGCGCCTGTCGCTGGTGGAGGTGCTGGACTCGCCCAGCCTCTTCTTCACCGGCATGGCCGGCAGCCGCGTGCCCATCGCGGTCGCTCACGGCGAGGGTTATGCCGACTTCTCGCAGCGCGGCGATGCCCGCCGCGTGCTGGGCGCGATGCGCTTCGTCGACGGCCACAGCCGGCCCACCGAGGCCTACCCGGCCAACCCCAACGGCAGCCCCGGCGGCCTGACCGCCGTGACCACGGCCGACGGCCGCTTCACGGCGCTGATGCCGCACCCCGAGCGCGTGTTCCGCAACGTGCAGATGAGCTTCGCGGCCGGCGGCGACCTGTCGGCCGCCAGCCCCTGGCTGCGGATGTTCCGCAACGCGCGGCGCTGGGTGGGCTGAAGCCGGCCGCCGTCAGGCCAGCGCGGCCGCGCCCAGCCGCTCGCGCAGGCCGGCCAGCAGCGCCAGGCTGTGCCGCCGCACCGCGGGGTCGTGCGTGGCGCCGGCGACGATCAGCTCGTCGGCGTGCGTCAGCTCGAGCAGCCGGTTCAGCTGCCGCGCCACGGTGTCGGGGCTGCCCACGGCGCTGGCCCACAGCATGCGCATCACCTGCTCGCGCTCGGCGGGGGTCCACAGCGCGTCCATGCTCGCCACCGGTCGCGGCAGCGGGCCGCGCAGGCCGCGCCGCATGCCCAGGAAGCGCTGCTGCAGGCTGGTGAAGTGGAAGGCCGCGTCCTCGTCGCGGTCGGCGCAGACCACGTTCACCGCCACCATGGCGTGCGGCTCGGGCCAGCGCGCGCTGGGGCGGTAGGTGCTGCGGTAGATCTGCAGCGCATCGAGCAGCATCTCGGGCGCGAAGTGGCTGGCAAACGCGAACGGCAGCCCCAGGTGCGCCGCCAGCTGCGCGCTGTACAGGCTGCTGCCCAGCAGCCACACCGGCAGCTGCGTGCCCACGCCCGGGATGGCGCGCACCGCCGCGCCGGCCTGCGGCGGGCCCAGGTAGGCCATGAGCTCCATCACGTCCTGCGGGAAGCGGTCTTCGTGGGCGCCGTCCAGGCTGCGGCGCAGCGCCCGCATCGTCGGCCCGTCGGTGCCCGGCGCGCGGCCCAGGCCCAGCTCGATGCGGCCGGGGTGCAGCGCGGCCAGGGTGCCGAACTGCTCGGCCACCACCAGCGGCGCATGGTTGGGCAGCATCACGCCGCCGCTGCCCAGCGTGATGCGCGAGGTGTGCGCCGCCACGTGGGCCAGCAGCACGGCCGTGGCGCTGCAGGCCAGGCCCTCCATGTTGTGGTGCTCGGCCAGCCAGAAGCGGCGGTAGCCCAGGGCCTCGGCATGGCGGGCGAGCTCGGTGGTGGTGGCCAGCGCCTGGCCGGCGGTGGCGCCCTCGGCGATGGGCGCGAGGTCGAGGATGGACAGGTCGATCATGGCCCCGATGGTGCACCAGCCGTGCCGCTGGCGCCGGCGGCGCCCGCGGCGCGATACTGCCGGCCATGAGCGACGCCCTCACCGTGCGCCGGTTGCGCATCGACCTCGACACCCCGCTGCCCCGCCACTGGGCCGGCGACGCCTTCCGCACGGCCTTCTTCAACGCGCTGTCGATGAGCTTCCCGGCCGGCGAGCAGCTGTTCATCGATTCACTCCGCAAGGCGCTGGCCGCGCTGCCGCCGGCCGAGCGCGCGCGCTTCGAGCCCGAGGTGCGCGCCTTCATCGGCCAGGAGGCCACGCACCGCCACGTGCACGCGCGCTTCAACGCCCACCTGGCGCAGCAGGGCCTGCGCAACGCCTGGGAGCGCCGCATCCTCGCGCGCCGCGCCCAGGTGGAGGCGCTCGACGTGCGCAACTGGGTGGCCGTGATCGCCGCCACCGAGCACCTGACCGCCGTCTTCGCCGAGTACCTGCTGGCCCGCCCCGGGGTGCTGGCGGCCGCGCCCGAGCGGCTGCAGCAGCTGTGGCTGTGGCACAGCGCCGAGGAGATCGAGCACCGCAGCACCGCCTTCGAGATCTACCGCGCGCTCGGCGGCGGCGAGGCCTGGCGGGTGGGCGTGTTCCGCGTCGTGCTGCGCCTGTTCCTGCTCGACACGCTGCGCCAGACGCTGAACAACCTCTGGCGCGACGGCAGCGCCTGGCGCCCCGCCACCTGGGTGGCCGCGGTGCGCTTCCTGTTCGGGCGCGACGGCTTCCTCAGCGTCTCGCGCCCGCTGTGGCGGCTGTACCTGCGCCCCGGCTTCCACCCGGCGCAGGCCGACGGCCGCCTGGCGCAGCGCTGGCTGGCCGAGCACGCCGGGCTCGCCACGCCCGTGGCCGCGACGGCCGGCACCCCATGACGCCGCTGGCGCGCGCGCGCGCCTTCGCGGCCGCGCAGGGGCTGGCGCTGCCCGTGCTGCAGGCCCCCATGGCGGGCGTGCCCGCGGTGGCGCTGGCCGCCGGCGTGGTGCGCGGCGGGGGCATGGCCGGCCTGGGGGCGCTGCTGCTCACGCCCGAGGGCATCGAGGCCTGGGTGCGCGGCTTCCGCGCCGAGGCCGGCGCGGCGGCGCCCCTGCAGCTGAACCTCTGGGTGCCCGACCCGCCGCCGCGCCGCGACGCCGACCACGAGGCCCGCCTGGCCGCCTTCCTGGCCCGGCACGGCCCGCCCGTGCCGCCGGGCGCAGGCGATGCCCTGCCGCCGCCCTTCGAGGCCCAGCTGGAGGCCGCCGTGGCGGCGCGGCCGGCGGTGCTGTCCACCATCATGGGCCTGCTCACGCCGGCGCAGGCGGCGCGGCTGCGCGGCGCCGGCATCGCCTGGTGGGCCACCGTCACCACCGTGGCCGAGGCGCGGGCCGCCGTGGCCGCCGGCGCCAATGC
>ERZ1066136.683-NODE-683-length-22382-cov-11.688091_pt1 | contig 22382 bp, 17 predicted proteins | sample MGYA00382783_ERZ1066136 | MGnify/ENA primary metagenome ERZ1066136 (study PRJEB33369, sample SAMEA5778366) | biofilm metagenome | biome: Industrial cooling water; feature: Water cooling tower basin; material: Biofilm | place: United Arab Emirates | collected... | reverse complement strand
CGTCCTGCCCGTCACCTGCCACTTGCCGAGGAGTCCACGGATGAGTGCCGAGCCTTCATGGGGTCTGTCCACCTGCCAGGCGATGCCGATCGCGCGCATGCGTTCGGTGTACCGCCTCGGTGACGTCGAGAAGCGCCTGGACAAGCTGCCCGCGCGCGAGCACGAGACGCTGCGCGCCACCTACGAGCGCATGCTCGAGAAGGGCGGCGAGCGATTCCAGGTCAAGCCCTCGGGCCTGCCGGCCATGGAGCACCTCTACGACGAGCTGCCCAACTTCCACCCCGTGCTCGACGACGTCAAGCGCCAGCTCGCGCTGTGCCACGACGGCCCCGACGCGCTCGAGCTCACGCCCATGCTGCTGCTGGGCCCGCCGGGCATCGGCAAGACGCACTTCGCGCGCGCGCTGGCGCAGCTGCTGGGCACGGGCCTGGGCTTCATCAGCATGAGCAGCCTCACCGCGGGCTGGGTGCTGTCGGGCGCCAGCAGCCAGTGGAAGGGTGCGCGCCCGGGCAAGGTGTTCGAGACGCTGGTCGACGGCGCCTACGCCAACCCCGTGATGGTGGTCGACGAGATCGACAAGGCGCGCGCCGAGCACGCCTACGACCCGCTGGGCTCGCTCTACAGCCTGCTCGAGCACGACACCGCCGGCACCTTCACCGACGAGTTCGCCGAGGTCGCCATCGACGCCAGCCAGCTCATCTGGGTGGCCACGGCCAACGACGAGCGCGCCATCCCCGAGCCCATCCTGAACCGCATGAACGTGTTCGAGATCGAGGCCCCCGACGCCGACGCGGCGCGCGCCATCGCGCTGCGCCTGTACCGGCAGATCCGCGGCGCGCACGACTGGGGCCGCCGCTTCGGCGAGGAGCCCTCCGAGGCCGTGCTCGAGCAGCTGGCCGCCATGGCCCCGCGCGAGATGCGCCGCGCCTGGATGACGGGCTTCGGCAACGCGCGCCTGGCCGGCCGCGACCACATCGAGCCGGCCGACCTGCCCGGCGGCGGCCCGCGGCGGGCGCCCATCGGCTTCATGCAGTGAGGCGCGGCCTCGCCACGGCGGCGCTGCTGCTGGCGCCGCTGCTGGCGGCGGACGCGCTGGCGCAGCCGGCGGCCGCGGCGCCGCGCATCGGCCTCGTGCTGGGCGGCGGCGGCGCGCGCGGCGCGGCGCACATCGGCGTGCTCGAGGAGCTGGAGCGCCTGCGCGTGCCGGTGCACTGCGTGGCCGGCACCAGCATGGGGGCGCTGGTGGCCGGCGCCTGGGTGTCCGGCCGCAGCCCGGCCGAGATGCGCGAGGCCCTGCGCGCCGCCGACTGGAACGAGATGTTCCTCGACGGCGCCGGCGACGCCGAGCTCGACCTGCGCGCGCGCCGCCTGCGCCAGCGCTTCCTGCCCGGCAGCGAGACCGGCATCGTCGACGGCGGCGCCGTCTCGCCGCCGGCGCTGGTGCAGGGGCAGCGCATCAAGTTCTTCCTCAACGCGCTGGTGCGCGCCGAGACGGGCGAGCCGCTGATCGAGCAGCTGCCCATCCCGCTGTCCATCATCGCCACCGACATCGGCACCGGCGAGCGCGTCGTCATGCGCGACGGCCCGCTCACCGAGGCCATGCGCGCCAGCATGGCCGTGCCGGGCCTGCTGGCGCCCTTCACCTGGCGCGGCCGCAAGCTCGTGGACGGCGGCCTCGTGGACAACCTGCCCGTGCGCGAGCTGCGCGAGCGCTGCGGCGCCGAGGTGGTGATCGCCGTCAACGTGGGCTCGCCGCCGCTGCCGGCCGACTCGATCGCCGGCGTGCTCAGCATCACCGCGCAGATGGTGGCCCTGCTCACCGAGCAGAACGTGGGCGCCTCGCTGTCGCAGCTCACGCCGCGCGACGTGCTCGTGCGCCCCGAGCTGGGCGACATCACCGCGGCCGACTTCGCGCGCCACGCCGAGGCCGCCGACCGTGGCCGCGCCGCCATGCGCGCGCACGAGCCGGCGCTGGCCGCGCTGGCCGTGGACGAACGCGCCTGGGCCGCCTGGCGCCGCGGCGCGCGCGTGGCCGAGCGCGACGTGCCGCGCGTCGACGGCATCGAGGTGCTGGGCCTGCAGCGCGTGGCGCCCGAGCTGCTGCTGCGCCACGTGCGCCAGCGCGCCGGTGCGCCGCTGGACGCGGCTACGCTGGCCACCGACCTCGAGCGCGCCTACGGCGACGGCCACTACGAGCGCCTGGACTACACCGTGCTGCGCGAGCGCACGCCCGAGGGCGACCGCACCGTGCTGCGGCTGCTGCCGGCCGAGAAGGCCTGGGGCCCCGACTACCTGCGCCTGGGCCTGCAGCTGCAGAGCACGCTCAACCAGGGCTCGCGCTACCAGCTGCGCGCGGCGCTGCAGCGCACCTGGCTCAACCCGCTGGGCGCCGAGCTGCTGCTGGCCGCCGAACTGGGTGACGCCACGGGCGTGCAGGCCGAGTTCGTGCAGCCGCTGGACCCAGCCCAGCGCTGGTTCGCCGACGCGCTGGTGGAGTACCGCCGCGAGCGCAGCGACTACTTCTTCGTCGAGCAGCGCATCGCCGAGTACCGCAGCGCGCGCTCGCGGCTGGAGCTGGGCCTGGGCGTGAACTTCATGCGCCTGGGCCAGCTGCGCGCCGCGGGCTGGGCGGGGGAGTCGACGCGCTCGCTGGAGACCGGCATCGACCTCTTCGCCGAGCTGCCCGAGCCGCGGCTGGGCGGCTGGGTGCTGGCCGTGGACCTCGACCGGCTGGACCGCCTGTACTTCCCGCGCAGCGGCTGGGCCCTGCAGGCGCAGTGGCGGGCCGACGAGCGCAGCGGCTGGCGGCGCGTGCACGCCGAGGGCCGCGCCGCCGCGCCCTGGGGCGACTGGGTGCTCGGCGGCCGCGCCAGCTGGACGGCCGCCACCCACGGCACGCTGCCGCTGTCGGAGGCGCCGCGCCTGGGCGGCTTCCTCAACCTCACGGGCTTTGCCGCGGGGCAGCTCATCGGCGACCACGTGGCCTACGGCCATGTGCGGGCCGAGCGCATCATCGGCCGCCTGCCGCTGGGCCTGCGCGGCGACATGCGCCTGGGCCTGGCGCTGGAGGCCGGCCGCGTGGGCGAGCCCTACACGCGCCAGAAGCGCGAGGGCCTGCTGCGCGGCGCCGCGCTGTACCTGGGCGGCGAGACGCCGCTGGGCTCGGTCTACGTGGGCCTGGGGCGCGCCAGCGGCGGCGCCTACAACGCCTACCTCTTCCTGGGCACGCCCTGAGTCAGCGTGCCAGGCCGGCCACGGCCTGGTGGGCCGCCGCCAGGCCCTGCGCGACGATGGCCTGCTTCCAGGCCGGCGTGTCGGTGTAGAAGGCGTCGCGGAAGCGGCGCTTGATGGCCGCGCGCGTGGCGGCATCGGCCTCGGGGTGCAGCTCCAGCCACTGCTCGGCGCGCAGGCAGGCGATCACCTCCTCGGTGGGCTCGGTGCCGTACTCCAGCGCCATGGGCGTGACCTCGGCCTGCGGGCAGTGGCGATAGGCCAGCTCGGTGAGCAGGCCCTGCAGCCGCGCGCTGCTGGACGAGCCGTCGTACATGGACGTGACCTCGGCACCCCACCAGGCGCGGGCGCGCGCGATGGCCGCGGCGTCGTCGTGGCCGCCCCAGATCTTCTCGCCGTGGCCCTGCGGGCCCAGGCCGGTGTGCAGGTCGATCCAGCCCAGGCGCGTGCAGTGCGTGGCGTGCTCGCGCAGCACGCCCGCGAAGGTGCGTGCGCTCCAGGTGGGCGCCGTGCCGCCGAAGAACAGGCCCTGCGGGTGCCGGTACTGCCCGCCCGTGACGGCCGCCTGCAGGCCCTTGGGGCCGTGCTGGGCCGCGTAGGCCGCGAGCACGGCCTCGTTCTCGGGCGCGGGCGGCCAGGTGGCGGGCACGGCGGCGGCGGCGATGGCGTCGTAGGCCGGGTTGGCCGGCAGCTCGGCCAGCGTGTCGTAGTCCAGGCCGTTGCGGTTGAGGTCGACGTTCTCGTGCGTCACGCGCCGCCACCACGAGAAGCCATGGGGGTTGAGCGCGTGCACGTAGACCACCGCCACGCCCGCGGCGCGCGCCGCGGCCGCGAAGCCGTCGTCCGCGAGCAGCGCGCCCTGCACGCCCGAGCCGCAGTAGCCCTCCACGCCGTGGCAGGCGCTGGTGACCAGCAGCACGCGCGCCGCATCGGCGGGGCCGGCCCGGGCCACGTCCATGGCCAGCGCCTCGCCGTCGCGGCCCTGCAACGGGTGCGCGTGGCTCTGCACGGCCAGGCCGGCCGCGGCGCACGCGGCCAGGAACTTGCCGCGCGCCTCGGCGTAGCTCTGCGCGAAGAAGGCCTCGGCGTCCATGGCCGCGCTCACTTCGGCGCCAGCCAGGCTTCGGCCAGCTTCACCCAGCAGCTCGCGCCCACGGGGATGAGCTCGTCGTTGAAGTCGTAGCTCGGGTTGTGCAGCATGCAGGGGCCCAGGCCGTGGCCGCCCTCGCGGTGCGTGCCGTCGCCGTTGCCGAACACGAAGTAGCAGCCCGGCTTGGCCTGCAGGAAGAAGCTGAAGTCCTCCGCGCCCATGGTGGGCTCGAAGGGCACGACGTTGGCCTCGCCCACCACCTGCGCGAGCGTCTTGCGCACGAACTCGGTCTCGGCCGGGTGGTTCACGGTGGGCGGGTAGGCGCGCGTGAACTCGAACTCGCAGCTCGCGCCGAAGCTGGCGGCCAGGCCCTCGGCGATCTCGCGCATGCGGCGCTCGATGAGGTCCAGCACCTCGAGGCTGAAGGTGCGCACGGTGCCGCGGATCTCGGCCGAGTCGGGCACCACGTTGATGGCCTCCCCGGTGTGGATCATGGTCGCGCTGATCACGCCGGGGTCGATGGGCTTGAGGTTGCGCGTGAGGATGGTCTGCCAGGCCATCACCGTCTGGCAGGCCACCAGCACCGGGTCCACGCCCAGGTGCGGCAGCGCGGCGTGGCTGCCCTTGCCGCGGATCACGGCCCGGAAGCCGTTGCTCGAGGCCATCATCGCGCCCGGGTTCACGCCCACCATGCCCACGGGCATGCCGGGCCAGTTGTGGGCGCCGAAGATGGCCTCCATCGGGAACTTCTCGAACAGGCCGTCCTTGATCATCTCGCGCGCGCCGCCGCCGCCTTCTTCGGCCGGCTGGAAGATCAGGTAGACCGTGCCGTCGAAGTGGCGGTGCTTCGCCAGGTGCTTGGCCGCGGCCAGCAGCATGGCGGTGTGGCCGTCGTGGCCGCAGGCGTGCATCTTGCCGGGGTGGCGGCTGGCGTGCGGGAAGTGGTTGTGCTCGGTCATCGGCAGCGCGTCGATGTCGGCGCGCAGGCCCACGGCGCGGGGGCTGGTGCCGGCCTTGACGATGCCCACCACGCCCGTCTTGCCCAGGCCGCGGTGGATGGGAATGCCCCAGTCGGTGAGGGCCTTGGCGATGACGTCGGCCGTGCGCTCCTCCTGGAAGCACAGCTCCGGGTGGGCGTGCAGGTCGCGGCGGATCTGGGTGATTTCGGCCACGTCGGCCAGGATGGGTTCGAGCAGGTTCATGCGGCGCGGCTCCCGGTGTTGTCGGGCCAGTTTACGCGCCGCCCCGGCCGCCGCGGCGCCCTGTGGCACCATGCCGCGCATGTCCGACACCGCGACCCCCAGCCGCACCGTGCAGGCGGTGTGCCCGCACGACTGCCCCGACACCTGCGCGCTGCACGTGAGCGTGGCCGGCGCGCCCGGCGCCGAGCGCGTGGTGCGCGTGGCCGGCGACCCCGACCACCCGCCCACCCACGGCGTGCTGTGCACCAAGGTGAGCCGTTATGCCGAGCGCACCTACAGCGCGCAGCGGCTGCTCACGCCGCTCAGGCGCGTGGGCCGCAAGGGCGAGGGGCGCTTCGAGCCCATCGGCTGGGACGAGGCCCTGGACACCATCGCCACGCGCCTGCAGGCCATCGCCGCGCGCGACCCCCAGGCCATCCTGCCCTACAGCTACGCCGGCACCATGGGCCTGGTGCAGGGCGACGGCATGGCGGCGCGCTTCTTCCACCGCCTGGGCGCGAGCCTGCTGGACCGCACCATCTGCGCCAACGCCGGCGGCGAGGCCCTGGCCGCCACCTACGGCGGCAAGCTGGGCATGCGCGTGGAGCAGTTCGTCCACAGCAAGCTCATCCTGATCTGGGGCAGCAACCCCATCACCAGCAGCCTGCACTTCTGGACCTTCGCCCAGCAGGCCAAGCGCGCGGGTGCCAGGCTCGTGTGCATCGACCCGCGCCGCACCGAGACGGCCGAGAAGTGCCACCAGCACATCGCGCTGCTGCCCGGCACAGACGGCGCGCTGGCCCTGGGCCTGATGCACGAGCTGATCGTGAACGACGCGCTCGACCACGACTACATCGCCGGCCATGTGGACGGCTGGGAGAAGCTGCGCGACAAGGCCCTGGCCTGGCCGCCCGAGCGCACGGCCGCCGTCTGCGGCATCACGGCCGACGAGGTGCGTGGCCTGGCGCGCGACTACGCGCAGACCAAGCCCGCCGCCATCCGCCTGAACTACGGCATGCAGCGCGTGCGCGGCGGCGGCAACGCCGTGCGCCTGGTGGCCCTGCTGCCCTGCCTGACGGGCGCCTGGCGCCACCCGGCCGGCGGCCTGCTGCTCAGCAGCAGCGGCAGCTTCCGCGGCGCACGGCGCGACGCCTGGCTGCAGCGGCCCGACCTGCTGGGCGCCCGCCGCCCGCGCACGATCAACATGAGCACCATCGGCGACGCGCTCACGCACCCGGGCGGCGGCGACTTCGGCCCGCGCGTCGAGGCCGTGGTCGTCTACAACAGCAACCCCGTCGCCGTGGCGCCCGAGAGCCGCCAGGTGGTGCGGGGCTTCGCGCGCGAGGACCTCTTCACCGTGGTGCTGGAGCACTTCCAGACCGACACCGCCGACCACGCCGACATCGTGCTGCCCGCCACCACGCAGCTGGAGCACTGGGACGCGCACAGCGCCTACGGCCACACCTACGCCATGCTCAACCGTCCGGCCGTGCCGCCGCTGGGGCAGGCGCTGAGCAACGCCGAGATCTTCCGCCGCCTGGCGGCGCGCATGGGCTTCGACGAGCCGTGCTTTGCCGACAGCGACGAGGCCATGGCCCTGGGCGCCTTCGACCCCGCGGTGGTGGACAGCGCCGAGCTGCTTGAGCGCGGCTGGAGCCGCCTGAAGCTGCCCGAGGCGCCCTTCGCCGACGGCGGCTTCGCCACGCCCTCGGGCAAGGTGGTGGTCGACGCGCCGGGCCTGGGCGTGCCCGACTTCGTGCCCAACTACGAGAGCGTGCTGTCGGCCCCCGAGCTGGCCGCGCGCTACCCGCTGGCCATGATCTCGCCGCCGGCGCGGCATTTCCTGAACAGCAGCTTCGTCAACGTGGAGAGCCTGCGCGCGGCCGAGAAGGAGCCGCGCCTGGAGATGCACCCGGCCGACGCCGCGGCGCGCGGCATCGCCCAGGGCGCCACCGTGCGCGTGTTCAACGACCGCGGCGAGTACGTCTGCAAGGCCGACCTCAACGGCGCCGCGCGCCCGGGCGTCGTCAACGGCCTGGGCATCTGGTGGCGCAAGATGGGCCTCAACGGCACCAACGTCAACGAGCTCACGCACCAGCGCCTCACCGACATCGGCCGCGCGCCGGCCTTCTATGACTGCCTCGTCGAGGTCGAACCCTGCTGAGCGGCGGAGGCGGCTGTTGAGGCTCACCCTGCTGGGCGCGCTGGCCGTGGGTGCCGTGGCGATGCTGCTGGGCGGCTGCAGCTCGCTGGGCTACTACGCGCAGGCCGTGAACGGCCACATGGACGTGATGCAGCGCGCGCGGCCCGTGCCCGAGGTCATCGCCGACCCCGCCACGCCGGCCCCGCTGCGCGAGCGGCTGGCGCTCAGCCAGCGCATGCGCGACTTCGCGGTGGCCGAGCTCAGGCTGCCCGAGGGCCCCAGCTACCGCCGCTACGCCGACCTGGGCCGCAACGCCGTCGTGTGGAACGTCGTGGCCGCGCCCGAGCTGAGCCTGCAGCTCAAGACCTGGTGCTTCCCGGTGGTGGGCTGCGTGGGCTACCGCGGCTACTACAGCCAGGCCCGGGCCGAGGCGCTGGCCGCCGAGCTGCGCGCGCAGGGCTACGAGGTCATGGTCTACGGCGTGCCGGCCTACAGCACCCTGGGCAAGCTCGAGTGGATGGGCGGCGACCCGCTGCTCAACACCTTCGTGAACGGCAGCGAGGCCGATCTGGCGCGCCTGATCTTCCACGAGCTCACGCACCAGGTCGTCTACGTCGACGACGACACCACCTTCAACGAAAGCTACGCCACGGCCGTGGAGCGCCTCGGCGGCCGGCTGTGGATGGAGCGCCATGCCACGCCCGAGGCGCGCGCCGCCGACGCCCAGCGCCTGGCGCGCGCGGCGGCCTTCCGCGCCTTCGTGCAGCCCTGGCGCGCCGAGCTCGACACCCTCTACCGCAGCGGCCAGCCGCCCGAGGCGATGCGCGCCGCCAAGGCCGAGGTGATGGCGCGCATGCGCCGCGCCTACGAGGCGATCAAGGCCGACGCCACGAGCCCGCTCGCGGGTTTTGCCGGCTACGACGGCTGGTTCGCCCGCGCGAACAATGCCTCGTTCGCCGTGATGGGGGCCTACAACGACTTCGTGCCCGCCTTCGAGCGCCTGTTCGAGGCCTCGGGCCGCGACTTCGCCCGCTTCCACGACGCGGTGCGCGCCCTGGCCCCGCTGCCGCGCGCCGAGCGCCGCGCACGCCTGGGCGCGCCGCCCTGATCACCTGCCCACCCCTTGCCCGACGGAGACCCCACCGTGCCCGACATCAAGATCCACCGCGACCACTCGCTCGGCCTTCCGCGTGCCCGCAAGGTGGCCTGGGAGTGGGCCGAGCAGGCCGAGGCCAAGTTCGACATGGAGTGCACCGTGATCGAGGGCGAGACCAGCGACACGGTGGAGTTCACGCGCAGCGGCGTCAGCGGCCGGCTCATCGTGGCGGCCGACCACTTCGACCTCGAGGCCAGGCTCGGCTTCCTGCTCGGCGCCTTCGCCAAGACCATCGAGGGCGAGATCACGAAGAACCTCGACGCGCTGCTGGCCCAGCCCGCCAAGGCCGCCAAAGCCCCTGCGGGCGGCGCGCGCAAGGCGGCAGCGAAAAAATCCGGCGCATGAAGCATCCCATCCGGACCTCGGTCGCCGTCGTGGCCCTGGCGGCCACCGCCTGGCTGGCCATGGGCTCGCCCGCCGTGGCGCAGAACCGGGCCGCCGCCCCCGCGCCCACCCCCGCCAACTGCCCGCCGCTGCTCAAGCACACCGTGCCGCGCCTGCAGGACGACAAGCCCCAGGACCTGTGCCAGTACGCCGGCAAGGTGCTGCTGGTCGTCAACACCGCCAGCTACTGCGGCTTCACCTCGCAGTTCGAGGGCCTGGAGGCGCTGAACGCCCGCTACGCCGCGCGCGGCCTCGTGGTGATGGGCTTCCCGAGCGGCGACTTCAAGCAGGAAGCCGCCGACGCGAAGAAGACCGCCGAGGTCTGCTTCAACACCTACGGCGTGAAGTTCCCGATGTTCGCCACCGGCCCGGTGCGCGGTGCCGACGCGCAGCCCATCTTCCGGCAGCTGGCGCAGGCCACCGGCCAGCAGCCGAGCTGGAACTTCAACAAGTACCTGGTCGGCCGCGACGGCAAGCCCATCGCCCACTGGGGCAGCATGACCTCCCCCACCAGCGACCGCATCACCAGCGCCATCGAGCGCGCGCTGGCGCAGAACTGAGGGCTACTTCAGCGACTCGATGAGGTCGATGTATTCCTGCATCGCCTCGTCGGCGCCCTTGCCCTTGACGGCCGCCCAGGCGTCGTACTTGGCGCGGCCCACCATGTCGGTGAAGCCGGGGCGCTTGCCCTCGACGTCGCCCTCGGTGGCCTGCTTGTACAGCGAGTAGATCTTCAGCAGCGTCATGTTGTCGGGCTTCTCCGGCAGCTGTTTGCTGGCGGCGACGGCGGCTTCGAACGCGGCTTTGAGGTTGGCCATGGTGTGTGCACCCGGGAGAGTCTGAGCTTGACGCTGGTGATGCTACACAGCATCGTCGCCCGCTCCGGCGCGCCGCGCCGCGCCCCTTGCCCAGGAGAAACCCGATGAACGGCGTCGCCAGCGCGGCGCAGACCAGCCCCCACGCCGCCGGCCCCCGCGCCGAGCGCATGTCGCGCGTGGACACCGCCTGGCTGCGCATGGACAACGACGTCAACCTCATGATGATCGTCGGCGTGTGGCTGCTCACGCCGGCCGTCACGCTGGAGGCCCTGCGCGAGCGCATCCAGGCCAAGCTGCTGCAGTACGACCGCTTCCGCCAGAAGGCCGTGGCCGACGCCATGGGCGCGTCCTGGGTCGACGACGAGGCCTTCGACATCACGCAGCACGTGGTGCCCATGAGCCTGAAGCCGCAGCGTGGCGAGAGCGAGCGTCACGCGCTGCAGCGCGCCTGCGGCGAGCTGGCCACCACGCCGCTGGACCCGAACCGGCCGCTGTGGCAGATGCACCTCGTGGAGAACTACGAAGGCGGCAGCGCGCTGGTGGCGCGCATCCACCACTGCATCGGCGACGGCATCGCGCTGATCAGCGTCATGCTCAGCATCACCGACGGCGGCACCGACCCGCCCAAGCGCCGCCGCAAGCCCGCGCCCGAGGACGGCCACGAGCCCGACTGGCTGGCCGACGCCGTGCTCAAGCCGCTGACCGACCTCACCATCAAGGCCATCGGCATGTACGGCAGCGGCGTGGGCAAGAGCATGGAGGTGCTGGCCAACCCGGCGCAGCCGCTGCTGTCGAGCATGGGCATGGCCAAGAGCGGCCTGCAGGTGGCGCAGGACGTGGCCGCGCTGGCGCTGATGCCCGACGACTCGCCCACGCTGCTCAAGGGCAAGCCTGCGGGCCGCAAGGTCGTGGCCTGGGGCGAGCCGATCCCGCTGGACCAGGTCAAGACCATCGGCAAGGGCCTGGGCTGCACCGTCAACGACGTGCTGCTGGCCTGCGCCGCCGGCGCCATCGGCAGCTGGCTGGCCGACCAGGGGCAGGACCCGACCGGCAAGGAGATCCGCGCCATGGTGCCGGTGAACCTGCGCCCGCTGGACAAGGCCTGGCAGCTGGGCAACCGCTTCGGGCTGGCGCCGCTGGTGCTGCCGGTGGGCATCGCCAACCCCATCGAGCGCGTGTACGCCGTGCACCGCCGCATGGCCGAGATGAAGGGCAGCTACCAGCCGCTGCTGGCCTTTGCCGTGCTCAGCGTGAGCGGCCTGTTCATCAAGCCCGTGCAGGACGCCGTGCTGGGCCTGTTCGCCAAGAAGACGACCGCCGTGATGACCAACGTGCCCGGCCCGGCGGTGCCGCTCAGGTTCTGCGGCAGCACGCTGCGCCAGACCATGTTCTGGGTGCCGGCCTCGGGCGACGTGGGCGTGGGCGTGAGCATCCTCAGCTACGGCGGCGGCGTGCAGTTCGGCCTCATCACCGACGAGAAGCTCTGCCCCGAGCCGCAGCAGATCATCGACCGCTTCGAGCCGCAGTTCGAGCAGCTCACCTGGCTGACGATGATGCTGCCCTGGGCCGGCGAGCCCGATTTCTGAAACCCTGGCAAGAGATTCCCAAGGAGCACCACCATGGCCGTGAGCGTCGACATCGACCTGGGCTACGAGTTCACCGTGAAGGCGCCGTTCGACGAGGTGTTCGACGTGCTGTCCGATGTGCCCACCTCGGTGAGCCACTTCCCCAAGGTCGAGCAGCTAGTCGACATGGGCAAGGGCGTCTACCGCTGGGAGATGGAGAAGGTCGGCACCGCGCAGGTGAACATCCAGACCGTCTACGCCAGCCAGTACGTGGCCGACAAGAAGAAGGGCACCGTGGTCTGGACGCCCGTCAAGGGCGTGGGCAACGCGCAGGTGGGCGGCAGCTGGACCATCGCCAAGGCCAAGAAGGGCACGGCCATCACGCTCAAGACGCACGGCACGGTCGAGGTGCCGCTGCCGGGGCTGATGAAGATGGTGGTGGTGCCGGTGGTCAAGAACGAGTTCGAAGGCCTGGTCGAGAAGTACATCGACAACCTGATCAAGCGCTTCGGCGGCGAGGTCTGACGCGCCCCGATCCCCCTGGGGCCGCGCCGGCGGCCGCCCTATGATCGGCCGCAGGGAGATCGAGCCGATGAACGGAAGAATCCGTCGCCTGCTGGGGCCGCTGGCCCTGGCGGGCCTGTGTGCCTGGCCCGTGGTGCCGCAGGCGGCCGCGCCCCTGCCCGCCGAGGCCTTCTTCCGCCGGCCGGCGGCGATGGAGATCTCGCTGTCGCCCGATGGCCGGCGGCTGGCCCTGACGGCCGAAGTGCGGGGCAGGGTGGGCCTGTTCACCATCGACCTCGAGTCGCCCTCGGGCGAGTTCAAGGCCACCCGCGCGGCGCTGTTCAGCGACGCCGACGTCGACGACTTCCAGTGGGTCGACAACGAGCGCCTGGTCTTCGACGTGGTGGACCTGCAGGCTGGCTCCGGCGAAGACCAGCGCGTGGCGCCGGGCCTGTTCGCGGCGCGCCACGACGGCGAGGAGCTGCGCGCGCTGGTCGAGCGCCACGGCCGGCCGCGCATCACCAGCGGCGAGCGCTTCCGCACGCTCGAATGGAACCACCAGCTGCTGCACGTGCCGGCGGCCGCCGAGGACCGCACCGGCGCGACGGCCGACGAGGTCATCGTCGGCGAGCTGCACTTCGAGGCCAAGGACCTGCGCGGCATCACCCCGCTGTGGCTCAACACGCGCAGCGGCCGCACGCGCGAGCTGTCCCTCATCGGCGCGCCCGACCGCGTCGTGCGCTGGTGGTTCAGCCCCCGCGGCGAGCCCCGCGCGGCGCTGGTGCGCGCCCGGGGCCGCGAGAGCCTGCACTGGCACCACGCCCCCGCGGGCGGCGCCCCCGGCCGCTGGGTGCAGCTGGCCGAGGCCCCCATGGCGCAGCTGCCCTGGATGCCCGAGTGGGTGGGCACGGGCGACCGCCTCTACGTCACGCGCAGCGAGGGCCCGGCCGGCGAGCTCGTGGTGGCGCCCTTCGACTTCGCCCGGGGCGAGCCCGGCCCGACGCTCGTGAACGTGCCGGGCTTCGACTTCCGCGGCCGGCTGCTGGGCGCCGCCGACGGCACGCGGCTGCTGGGCGTGCGGGTGGACGCCGACGCCGAGCAGACCGTCTGGCTCGACCCCGCGCGCAAGGCGCTGCAGCAGCGCGTGGACGAGGCGCTGCCCGGCCGCGTGAACCGCATCTCCTGCCGCCGCTGCGCGGCCGACGACGCCGTGCTGGTGGTGCGCTCCTACGCCGACCGCCACCCGGGCCAGCTGCTGCTGTGGATGGGCTCGCCGGGCGGCGCCGGCCGCTGGAAGGTGATCGCCAACCTGCTGCCCGGCATCGACCCGCAGCAGATGGCCACGCTGTCGCTGGAGCGCATCCGCGCGCGCGACGGGCGCGACCTGCCGGTGTGGGTCACGCTGCCGGCAGGCTCGAAACCCGGCCAGCCGCGGCCGGCGGTGGTGATGGTGCACGGCGGCCCCTGGGTGCGCGGCGGCCACTGGCGCTGGGACCCGATGGCGCAGTTCCTGGCCTCGCGCGGCTGGGTCGTCATCGAGCCCGAGTTCCGCGGCAGCAGCGGCTACGGCAAGGCCCACACGCAGGCCGGCTACCGGCAGTTCGGCCAGGCCATGCAGGACGACGTGGCCGACGCGCTGCTGTGGGCCCGGGCGCAGAAGATCGCCAGCGACCGGGCCTGCATCGTTGGCGGCAGCTACGGCGGCTACGCCACGCTGATGGGGCTGATCCGCCACCCCGAGCTGTACCGCTGCGGCTCGGCCTGGTTCGCGGTGGCCGACCTGCCGCTGTACGTGGAGGGCGGCTGGTTCGTGAGCGACGACATCTCGGCCAGCGGCCGCCGCTACCTGCTGCCCGAGTGGGTGGGCCACCCCGAGAAGGACCGCGCGATGCTGCTGGCCCATTCACCGGTGGAGCAGGCCGCGCGGCTGCGGGCGCCGCTGCAGCTGGTCTGGGGCGTGGACGACCTGCGCGTGCCGCTGGCCCACGGCAAGCGGCTGCGCAGCGCCCTGCGCGCCGCCGGCCACGAGCCGGAGTGGATCGAGTACGAGGGCGAGGCGCACGGCCTGCGCCAGCTCGACAACCAGGTCGACATGGCGCGCCGGCTCGAGGCCTTCCTGCGCCGCCACCTGGAGTAGCGCGCGCCGCCGTGCCGCCCGCCCAGCCCGGTCAGGCCGGCGGCGCGGCCAGCCACCACAGCTGCCCGGCCACCGGCTGGCGCTGCTCCAGCCGCAGCGTGGCGGCCTCGGGGCTGCGCTGCGCCACGAGGCCGTGGCGCGCGGCCAGCGCCTCCAGGTAGGCGCTGCCGTGGGCGTAGCGCGCCGTGGGCAGCAGGGCCACGGCCGCGGCGGCGGGCGCCGTCTCCACGCTGAAGGCGAACACGCCGCCGGGGGCGAGCGCGCGGCGGGCGGCGGCGAACACCGGGTCGAGGTCGCCCAGGTAGATGAAGACGTCGGCCGCCAGCAGCAGGTCCAGCGCGGCGGCGGGCCGCTGCCGCAGGTGGGCCACCCCCTCGTCCGTGTGCAGCGCGTCGTAGACGCCGGTGGCGCGCGCCTGCTCGACCATGGCGCGGGAGACGTCCAGCCCCTCCAGCCGGTCGACCAGCGGCCGCACGAGGCGGCCGACCTGGCCGGTGCCGCAGCCCAGGTCCAGCGCCGTGGCGTAGCGGCGGCCCACGAGGCCGGCGAGCAGCAGCTCGGGGGCGCGGTACTCCAGGGTCTCGAGGTGGCGCTCGAAGTCGGCCGCGTAGCCGTCGAACAGGGCCTCGACGTAACCCGGCGGCGGCAGCGGGGGCGTGGCGGCGTCGCGGGCGCCGTCCAGGCCGGCCAGCAGCCAGGGGCTCAGGGCGTCGGCGGGGTCGAGCGCGGCGGCGCGCTGCAGCGCCGGGCGGGCGGCGTCGGCCTGGCCGAGGTCCTTGTGCAGCGAGCCCGCCAGCCGCCAGGGCTCGGCCCAGTCGGCGTGGTGCTGGCACAGCGCGCGGGCCTCGGCGAGGGCCTCGTCGAGCCGGCCCAGGAGCGCCAGGCACTCGGCGTGGCGCAGCGCGGCGCGCGGCGGCGGCGCGGGCAGGGCGAGCAGGCGCGCGTAGGCCTGCAGCGCCTCGGCCGGGCGCGCCAGCGCGAGCAGGGCCTCGCCCTGGTGGGCCCAGGCCTCGGCGTGCGCGGGCGCGGCGGCGCTGGCCTGCTGCAGCAGCGGCAGGGCCTCGTCCGCGCGGCCCTGGGCCAGCAGCGCGACGCCCAGGTTGGTGAGCGTGGATGGCCGGCCCGGCAGGGCCGCCAGCGAGGCGCGGTAGTGCGCCTCGGCCTCGGCCGGGCGGCCGGCCTGCTGGGCGGCCAGGCCGGCCTCGAAGGCGCGGCGGGCGGTGTCGAAGGCGTCGGGGTCCGGGGGCGCTGGCATGGGGCCGCATTGTCGCGGCCGCCGCGGCGCCGGCCCGCGGCGCCCTGGGGCGTGTTCAGGCCGCGGACAGCTTCCCCCGGGTGGCGCGGCTGCATGCCGCCAGGAGGCCCAGCGCCGTCAGGGCCAGCAGGGGCGACGCCGGGACGGGCACGGCCTGGGTCACGAAGCGGGCGCTCGTCTCGGTCGGGAACCACCAGATGGCGCCCGCCTTGCCCTGGATCGAGAACGCGAAGTTCCCGATGGACGGCACGACGCGGTCGAAGATCAGCAGGAAGTCGTTGAACTCCCCGCTGCCGACGACGCTGTTGGCGCCGTTGGCCAGCCCGCCAATGGCGGTCTGCGTCGCGCCGTTGTTGGCCACGCCCACCTCGTCCAGGGCGTAGGTGTGGCCGGCGATCGTGAGGTCGATGCTGGTCAGCGCGGTGATGGCGTCGCCGACGTTGGCCTGTTCCCAGGAAATGCGGCCGGTGACCGGCCCGCCGAAGCCGGGGAACTGGACGCCCCCGTTCACGAACCCGGAAGCGGAGAACTCCAGGGTGACCGGGGCGGCCTGGACAGCGAGCGCCGTCGACAGACCCAGGGCGATGGCGAGCAGCTTGTGCATGGGTTCTCCGGGGTGAAGGAGTGGGGCGGCGACACACCGCACGAGGCCCACTGTGCCGCCCCGACCCCGCGGCACGAAGGGCCGAAGTCGCAAGGCCGACGTGCCTTTTCACTGGCGCGAACCGGGGGTTTGGGTGCCTGGGCCCGGGGCCGCGGCGCGCGGTGGCCGGCGGGGCCACGGCCGCGGCGTCGTGCGCGCCGGCCACACAATCCGGGCCGTGACCGCGTCCGCCGCCCCGCCGCCTGCCGCCGCCGCCGACCCGGCGCGCGAGCGCTTCGTCGCCCTGCTGCGCGAGCAGCACGCGCTGGGTGGCTGGCGCCGGCTCGTGCTGTCGGGCCTGCGGCCGGACGGCGGCGCCGACGCCGACCTGCAGCGCGTGACCGTGCGCCCGGTGCTGCTGCGCGGCGGCCCGGTGCTGAGCTTCGTGAGCCGCCACGCCACGCGCGACCTCACGCACAACCACGCGCCCGACGAGGCCCTGGCGCTCATCGCGGGCTGGCTGGGCCCGCGCTTCCGCCACGCCCACTTCGACGGCGTCGAGGTCGAGGCCGAGCTGCGCTTCGGCAAGCGCGGCAGCGGGCATGTCGCGATCCGGCCGCGGCAGGCCGCCGCCGGCGCGACTGCGGCCCCCGCCGCGCCCCAGGCCCACGACCGCGCCAAGCCCCGCCCGCTGGCCGCCGACCGCCCCTGGCTCACCGCCCTGGGCATCACCACGCCCGACGGCCAGCCCGTGCCGGCCATGGCGCGCAAGTGGAAGCAGATCAACCGCTTCGTCGAGATCGTCTCGCAGGCGCTGGCGCGCACGCCGCTGCTGCGGCCGCGCGACGAGCCCGTGCGCGTGGTGGACTTCGGCGCCGGCCGCGCCTACCTGACCTTCGCGCTGCACGACTGGCTGGCGCAGCAGGGCCTGGCGCTCGACGTGCGCGGCATCGAGCAGCGCGCCGACCTCGTGGCCGAGGGCCACCGCATCGTCCAGGGCCTGGGCCTGCAGGGCCTGCAGATGGTGCAGGGCGACGTGGGCGACGCCGCCGCGGCGCCAGCGCGCTTTGACGTGATGATCGCGCTGCACGCCTGCGACACCGCCACCGATGCCGCCATCCACCGCGGCATCGCGGCGGGTGCCGAGCTCATCGTCTGCTCGCCCTGCTGCCACAAGCAGCTGCGCCCGCAGCTGCTGAGCCCGGGGCCGCTGCGCAGCGTGTTCCAGCACGGCATCCACGCCGAGCAGCAGGCCGAGATGCTCACCGACACCTTGCGCGCGCTGCTGCTGCAGGCCAGCGGCTACGAGACGCAGGTGTTCGAGTTCGTGGCGCTGGAGCACACGCGCAAGAACAAGATGATCCTGGCCGTTAAGCGGCCGCAGCCGCGCGAGGCCGAGCGCGCCGCCGCGCTGGCCGAGGCCGACGAGCTGCAGCGCTTCTTCGGCATCCGCGAGCAGGCGCTGCGCGGGATGCTGGGCGTCTGAAGACGGCTCAGCCCTGCAGCTCGCGCAGCAGCCAGGCGCGGGCCAGCTGCCAGTCGCGCTTGACGGTGGAGAGGCCCAGGCCCAGGGCCTCGGCGATCTCTTCGTTCTCGAGCCCGCCGAAGAACTTGAGCTCCACCACGCGCGCGGCGCGCGGGTCCACGGCCTCGAAGGCGAGCAGCGCCTCGTGCACGCGCAGCACCTCGGCGCCGGGGCCGCCGGCGAGGTCGTGCGCCAGCTCGCCGGCTTCCGACAGCGTGAGCGGCACCAGCGCGGCATCGCGCTTGTCGGCCTGGCGCGCCGCCGCCTGGTTGACGAGGATGCGCCGCATCATCACCGCCGCCATGCCCAGGAAGTGGCCGCGGCTCTCCCAGCGCGTGCGCGTCTGCGCCGCCAGGCGGAACCAGGCCTCGTGCGTGAGCGCCGTGGCCGACAGCGTGTGCGCCTGCGACTCGCGCCACAGCGCACGCCGCGCCTGGGCCTTGAGCTCGTCGTACAGCGCCGTGAACAGGGGTTCGACGGCGGCCGAGCCGGCTTCGCCGGCGTCCAGCGATTCGAGCCAGCGGGTGATGGCGGCGGGGTCGGGCAGGGGGCGGGACATGCGCCGCGGATTGTGCGGTGTGCCACGGCCGGCCCCCGGATCGCGGGGGTGGCGGGCGCCGCGTGGGCCTCGGCGCGCGGTGGCGCGGCGCTAGGGATCGAGGGCCTGGCAAGGGCCGGCCCCGCACCCACCGCCGCGAGAGCCCGATGACACCCGAACAAGCCCGCCTTCCTGCCACCCTGTGCCTGGCCGCCGCGCTGCTGGCGCTGAGCGCCTGTGGTGGCGACGACACCCCGGTCGAGAGCCCGGCGCCACCGCCCGTGTCGGGCACGCCGCCGTCGCCGCCGCCACCTCCGCCACCTGCCCCGGCGCCCGAGCCGCCACCAGCCCCCGCGCCGGCGCCGGAACCGCCGCCGCCGCCTCCTCCTTCGCCGCCTCCCCCGCCACCCCCGCCGGCCCCCGCGCCGCCCAGCTCCGGGCCCGGTGGCGGCACGGGCGCCGTCACCACCGGCGGCAGCCTCAGTTCCAGCCTGGCTGCGGTGCCCACCTTCACACCCAACGGCAACGACACCGACGGCGGCGGCTACAAGGTCGGCGTGTTCCGCCTCACGGGCGAGACCGTCACCTTCTTCAACCGCCAGGCTGGTGCAGGCGGCGTGCAGCAGGCGCTGCAGGTCAGCACCCGCGGCGCCCAGCTGCTGGGCCTGACGCTGCTCACCACGCGCTTCGACGGCGTGCCGCGCACCACGGGGCGCAACTGCTCCAACGTGAGCGGCAGCAACCCCTGCACGGGCGCCAGCGTCGAACGTGCGGCCGATGGCAGCTTCACCCTGCGGCTGGTGGCCACGCCGCTGGCCTTCAGCAGCATCCTCACCAGCGACAGCGCCGCAGTGCGCGAGGGCACCACGCTCGACGGCAGCCTCACGGGCCGGCTCGACGGGGCCTACAACGTGATGGCCGAGCTGCCGGCCTCGGTGTCGGGCAGCGCCAGCGTCGACGGTGAGGCGGCCACGCCCGGCTTCGGCATCGTGAGCTTCAACGCCACGGCCACCGTGGGCGCGGCGGCCACGCGCAGCTTCCCGACGGTGCAGCTGCGCCTGGTGCGCGGTGATGCGGTCGTGGGCGACCTGTTCGTGAGCCGCATCCCCGACGGCGCCGGCGGCAGCGCCGTGCGCCTGGGCTGGGCGCCCCGCGGCGCGCTGCTGCAGAGCGCCGTCGGCACGGCCGCCATGCTCACCGAGACCGCCACGGGCTGGCGCGTCGAACTCAGCAATGCCGAGCTGACGGCGCGCAACGAGCCCACGGTGCGTGTCTCGGCCGCGGTGGAGGTGCTCAAGCCCATGGGCCGCCTCACCGACGGCAACGGTTTCGCGCTCGACGCGCTCACGCTGCTGCAGAGCAGCGACAACCAGCGCCTCAGCTGGGACGTGATCGGCCTGCAGGGCCCGGGCGTGGCCGTGCGGCCGCAGCTGCAGCTGCTGTTCAGCAACCGCCAGCTGGTGCGGGCGCTGTGGGTGTCGCCGGCCGGCAGTTTCTCGTGCGACTCCAGCGCGCCCGAGAGCCCGTCGAACGTGGCCTGCGGCTCGGCCTTTTCGTTCAGCGACGATCGGCGCACCGTCACGCTCTCGGGCCTGGTGCTGCGCGGCGTCACGCTCGGGGGCGTGCAGAACCTCAGCCTCAACGGCAGCGTGAGCGGGCCGAACCCCTGACGACGCCGGCCGGGCGGGCGCGCAGCGCCGATACTGCGCGCCCGCCGCCCCACGCCCTCAGCCATCGACCATGAGCGACCCCGCCCGGACCCCGTTCGACCCCGAGGCCTGGGCGCGCATCAAGCAGGCCTTCGAGGCCGTGGTCGACCTGCCGGCCGCCGAACGCGGGCCGCGCATCGCCCAGGCCGCGCTGGCCCCGGCCGAGCAGGCCGAGCTGCTGAGCCTACTCGCGCGCCACGACGCCGCCGCCACGCACGAGCCGCTGCTCGACCGGCCCGCCGCCGCAGCGGGCGACACACCGGCCGCCGGCCAGGCGGGCGAGCGCCTGGGCTCCTGGGCCATCGTGCGCGAGCTGGGCCGCGGCGGCATGGGCGAGGTCTACGAGGTGCGCCGCGCCGACGGCCAGTACGAGGGCCGCGCCGCCGCCAAGCTGCTGCGCGGCGGCGTGGGCGGCCCGGCGCTGCTGGCGCGTTTTGCGCAGGAGCGCCAGGCGCTGGCGCGGCTGAACCACCCGCACATCGCCCGCCTGCTCGACGCCGGCCTGGCCGCCGGCGACCGCCCTTTCTTCGTGATGGAGGCCGTCGAGGGCCGCCCGCTCGACGAGGCCGCGCGCGGCCGCCCACTGGCCGAGCGCGTGGGCCTGTTCCTGCAGCTCACCCAGGCCGTGGCCCACGCCCACGCGCAGCTGCTGGTGCACCGCGACCTCAAGCCCGGCAACGTGCTGGTGGACGCCGAGGGTCGCGTCAAGCTGCTGGATTTCGGCATCGCCAAGGCGCTGCAGGGCGAGGCCGGTGCCGACACCGGCGCCGCGCCCGAGGAGCCCACGCCGGCCGGCAGGGGCAGCGACTCGGCCGCCGGCACGCGCCAGGGCCAGCGCCCCTTCACGCCGCACTACGCCAGCCCCGAGCAGGTGCGCGGCGAGCCCGTGGGCGTGGCCACCGACATCTACAGCCTCGGCGTGCTGCTGTACGAGCTGCTCACCGGCAGCAAGCCCACGGGGCAGGGCGCCACCACGCCCGACGAGGCCGCGCGCTGCGTGCTCGAGCAGAGCCCGCGACGCCCCAGCCAGGTGGCCCCGGCGCTGGCCGCGCAGTTGGCGGGCGACCTCGACGCCATCGTGCTCAAGGCCCTGGCCAAGGCGCCGGGCGAACGCTACGGCAGCGTCGAGGCCCTGGCCGCCGACCTGCAGGCCTGGCGCGAGCACCGCCCCGTGAAGGCCCGCGCCGCCACGCCGCTGTACCTGGCGGCCTGCGCCTGGCGCCGCCACCGGCTGCCGATCAGCGCCGCGGTGCTGGGCGTCGCCGGGCTGCTGGTGGGCCTGGTGGTCGCGCTGGTGCAGATGCGCCAGAGCGAGGCCGCCCTGGCCCTGGCCGAGCGCCGCCTGCAGCAGGTGCGCCAGCTCGCCGGCAAGCTGGTGTTCGAGCACCACGACCGCATCGGCCCGCTGGCCGGCGCGCTGGAAGCCCGCGCCGCCTTGCTGGCCGACGGCGCCGGCGTCATGGACGCCCTGCTCGCCGAGGGCCCGGCCGACGCGGCGCTGGCGCGCGAGGCCGCCGAGACCTACTTCCGCATCGCCGTGCTGCAGGGCGAGGCGCTGAGCCCCAACCAGGGCAAGCTGGCCGACGCCGAGCGCAACCTCGACAAGGCCCTGGCCCTGCAGCCCCTGTACCTGGCCGCGGCGGCGCCCGACGAGCCGCTGCGCCTGCCGCGCGCTGCCGACATGTGGCTGGCCAAGGCCGCCCAGCTGCAGGCCCGTGCGCGCCTGACCGAGGCCGAGGCCGCGCTGCAGCGCGCGCAGGGCCTGGTGGAGCGTGCGCTGCAGGCGCGGCCGGGCGATGCCGAGGCCATCAGCCGCCAGGCCAGCGTGCACGGCCGCCTGGCCGAGGTGCTGGGTGACAGCCACGCCACCGCCAACCTGGGCCGCCTGGCCGACGCGCGCCCGCACGCCGAACAGGCCGTGGCGCTGCTGCAGGCGCAGCGCGTGCGCGAGCCCGCCAACCCGCGCTGGCCGCACGAGCTGGCCTGGGCGGTGAACAAGCAGTACCGCATCGCGCTGCTGCAGGGGCGGGCCGACGACGCATTGGCGGCCGCCCGGCTGACGGTTGAACTGGCCGACAGCGCCGCCGCCGCGCAACCCGAGCGCGTGCACCTGCGCTACCAGACGGGCGTGGCCCGCATGGCGGTGGCGCGGGCCCTCTCGGCGCTGGGCCGGCACGACGAGGCGCTGGCGCTGCAGGGCGAGGCACTGGCCTTGTTCGACCGGCTCGCCGCCGCCGACCCCGGCAACCGCGCCGCCGGCTTCTACCAGGGCCTGGGTGCCATGTCGCGCGGCGAGACCCTGGTGCGGGCCGGCCGCGAGGCCGAGGCGCGGCGTGTGCTGGCGCCGCTGCTGCCCCTGCTCGACGCCCCCGCCCCGCCCGACTACCCCACGCGCCGCCTGCAGGCCGAGATGGCGCTGTGGGCCGCCCGCGCCTGGCGGCCGCAGGACGCCGAGGCCGCGCTGCGCCACGCCCGCCAGGCCGAGGCCCGGCTGGGCCCGCAGGGGGGTGCCGACAACGAGGCCTGGCGCTGGACCCAGGCCATGGCCCTGGGCGAGCAGGCC
>ERZ1066136.678-NODE-678-length-22461-cov-11.354726_pt1 | contig 22461 bp, 17 predicted proteins | sample MGYA00382783_ERZ1066136 | MGnify/ENA primary metagenome ERZ1066136 (study PRJEB33369, sample SAMEA5778366) | biofilm metagenome | biome: Industrial cooling water; feature: Water cooling tower basin; material: Biofilm | place: United Arab Emirates | collected... | reverse complement strand
TGGCGCAGCCATGTGTCGGACTGGGAACGCGAGCGCCACGCCACCGCGTTCTGAGCCCCTCGCCGTGACCGCGCACCCGCCCGCCTGGGCCTACGCCAGCCTGGCCGCCAGCATGGCGCTGGTGGGCAGCTACGTGGGCCTGAGCAAGCTGCTGGTGGCCGTGTTCCCGGTGCTGCTGCTGGCCTGGCTGCGCTTCGGCATCGCCGCCGTGGCCATGGCGCACTGGGTGCGGCGGCGCGCGGGCGAGCCGGCGCTGTCGCGCCGCGACCGCGTGCTGCTGTTCTGGGAGAGCTTCCTCGGCAACTTCCTCTTCAGCATCTGCATGCTCTACGGCGTGGCGCTCACCTCGGCCGTGGCCGCGGGCGTGACCATGGCCGCCATCCCGGCAGCCGTGGCGCTGCTGTCGTGGCTGTTCCTGGGCGAGCGCATCACGGGCCGCGTGGCCGGGGCCATCGCCTGCGCCGTGGCCGGCATCGCGCTGCTCGCCCTGGCGCGCGGTGGCGACGGCGGCGCCGCGGCCGCCTCACCCTGGGGCTATGCGCTGCTGCTGGCGGCCGTGGTCTGCGAGGCCAGCTACGTGGTCATCGGCAAGCGGCTCACGGGCCAGGTGTCGGCGCGGCGCATCAGCGCGCTCATCAACCTCTGGGGCCTGGCGCTGGTCACGCCCTTCGGGCTGTGGCAGGCCTGGTCCTTCGACTTTGGCGCCGTGGCCATGCCCACCTGGGGCCTGCTGGTCTTCTACGCCGTGGCCGCCAGCATGGTGACGGTGTGGCTGTGGATGAAGGGGCTGCAGCACGTGCCGTCCTCGCGCGCCGGGGTGTTCACGGTGATGCTGCCGGTGGCCGCGGCGCTGGTGGGCATCGTTGTGCTGGGCGAAAGCTTCGGCACCGTGCACGTGCTGGCCTTCGGGCTGGCCATGGCCGGCCGGCTGCTGGCCACCTGGCCCTCCCGGGAGGCGCGCTGATGGCACGCCCGCTGGACCTGGTGGTCTTCGGTGCCACGGGCTTCACGGGGCGGCTGGTGGCCGAGGTGCTGGCGCAGCACGGCGGCGGCGAGGGCCTGCGCTGGGGCCTGGCCGGCCGCAGCCGGGCGCGGCTGCAGGCGCTGACGGCCGAGCTGGGCCTGCCGGCCAAGCACCCGCTGATCGAGGCCGACGCCACAGACGCCCAAGCGCTGCGCCGCCTGGCGGCGGGCACGCGGGCGGTGATCACGACGGTGGGGCCCTACCAGCGCGGCGGCGAGCCGCTGCTGGAAGCCTGCATCGCCGAGGGCACGCACTACCTGGACCTCTGCGGCGAGCCCGCCTGGATGGCCGCGATGATCCGCCGCCACGACGCCGCGGCGCGGGCCGCCGGCGCGCGCATCGTGTTCTCGTGCGGCTTCGACTCCGTGCCCTTCGACCTGGGCGTGCTCGCGCTGCAGCACCTGGCGCGCTCGCGCACGGGCCGGCCGCTGGCCGAGGTGCAGTCGCGTGTGCTCGTCATGAAGGGCGGCTTCTCGGGCGGCACGGCGGCGAGCGTGCTGGCCACGCTGGAGGCCGTGGGCCGCGACGCCCAGGCCGCGCGCGACATGGCCGACCCGTTCGCCCTGGTGCCGGGTTTCCAGGGCGCGCCGCAGCCCGACCCGCCCGGCGCCACGCACGACGAGGCCCTGGGCCAGTGGACCGCGCCCTTCGTGATGGCGCCCATCAACACCAAGAACGTGCACCGCACGCACGCGCTGCTGGGCCACCCCTGGGGCGCCGGCTTCGTCTACGGCGAGCGCATGGCCTGCGGCGCGGGGCTGGACGGCGAGCTGCGCGCCCGCGGCGTGGCGCGGCAGGCGCGCCTGCAGGCCGGCGTGCTGGGCTTCGCGCTGGGCCGCGTGCTGGTGCGGCGCTTCGCGCTGCCCAAGCCCGGCGAGGGCCCGGACGCCGCAGCACGCGAGGCCGGGCGCTACGAGATCCGGGTCAGCGGCACGGGCGCCGATGGCCGCCGCCACGCCTTGCGCGTGATTGGCGCGCGCGACCCCGGCTACGGCGCCACCAGCCGCGTCTTCGTGGCCTGCGCGCGCACGCTGCTGAAGCAGCCCGCGCGCCCCGGGGGCCTGACCACGCCCGGCGCGGCGCTGGGGCTGGACGCCCTGCCCGAGCTCGAGCGCCTGGCCGAACTGCGCTTCGTGCCCGAGCCGGCGGCCTGAGCGCCGGGCCGGGCCGGTCCTGGACTCAAGCCCGCTGCGCGCGGCCGTAGCTTCGGAAGCGCTCGTGCACCGCGGTCATCTCGGCCGCACTCAGCAGCGCCGGCTCGCCCACCGCCAGGGCCTGCAGGTAGATGCCGCACAGGGCCTCGATCTCGGCCAGCACCTTCTCGGCCCTGGCCAGGCTGTCGCCCGCGGCGATGAGGCCGTGGTTGGCCAGCAGGCAGGCGTCGACCCCGGCCATGGCCGCACCCACGCCCTGCGACAGCGCCTCGGTGCCGAACAGGTGGTAGGGCACCAGCGGCACCTCGTCGGCCCCGGCGATGGCCACCATGTAGTGGAAGGCCGGCAGCGGCCGCCGCAGGCAGGCCAGGGCCGTGGCGTGCGGGCTGTGCGTGTGCAGCACGGCCGTGCGGCCGGCGCGGGAACGGTGCGCCGCGAGGTGAAAGTGCCACTCGCTGCTGGGCTGCCAGCGGCCGCGCACCTCGCTGCCGTCGAGCGCGAGCCAGACCAGGTCGTCGGGCTCGAGCTCGGCGCCCATGCCCGTGGGCGTGATCCACACGCCCTGCCCGGCCGCGCAGCGCACGCTGGCGTTGCCGGTGCTGCCGCGGTTGAGGCCGCGGGCGTCGAGCCGGCGCACGCAGGCCACGAGCTCGGCGCGCAGCGCGTCGTCGCTGGGGCTCATGCCGCCGCCATCAGCGCGCGCAGCGCGGCTTCCTCGGCCGGCACCACGCCGCGCTCGGTGATGAGGGCCGACACCAGCCGCGCCGGCGTCACGTCGAAGGCGGGGTTGGCGGCGCGCGTGCCTTCGGGGGCGATCGCCACTTCCAGCACCTCGCCCGCGGCCGTGCGGCCCGCCAGGTGCGTGACCTCGCGCGCCGAGCGTTCCTCGATGGGGATCTCAGCCAGCCCGTCGGCCACGGCCAGGTCCAGCGTGGACGTGGGCATGGCCACGAAGAAGGGCACGCCGTTGTCGTGCGCGGCCAGGGCCTTGAGGTAGGTGCCGATCTTGTTGCAGACGTCGCCGCGCGCGGTGACGCGGTCGCAGCCGACGACGACCAGGTCCACCTGGCCGTGCTGCATCAGGTGGCCGCCGGCGTTGTCGGCCACCAGGGTGTGCGGCACGCCGGCCTGGCCCAGCTCCCAGGCCGTGAGGCCGGCGCCCTGGTTGCGCGGGCGCGTCTCGTCCACCCACACGTGCAGCGGCAGGCGCTGGGCGTGCGCCTGGTAGACCGGCGAGGTGGCCGTGCCCCAGCCCACCGTGGCCAGCCAGCCGGCGTTGCAGTGCGTGAGCACGTTCAGCGGCCGGCCCGGGCCCACGCCTCGGCGCGCCGCGATGTCGCGCAGCAGCGGCAGGCCGTGCTCGCCGATGCGGTGGTTGACCTCGATGTCCTCCTCGGCGATGGCGCCGGCCAGCGCCCAGGCCGCGGAGGCGCGCTCGGCCGCGGGCAAGGCGCGCACGTGCGCGGCCACGCGGTCCAGCGCCCAGGCCAGGTTCACGGCCGTGGGGCGCGCGGCCTTGAGCCAGGCGGTCTTCTCGGCCAGCGCCGCGTCGCCCGCGTCGGCGCGCAGCGCCAGGGCCAGGCCGTAGGCCGCGGTGGCGCCGATGAGCGGCGCGCCGCGCACCACCATGTCGCGGATGGCGTGGTGCACGGCCTCGGGCGTGGCCAGCGTCTCGTGGGCCAGGCGGTGCGGCAGCAGGCGCTGGTCGATCACGACCACGGCGTCGCCGCCGGGGGCCTCGCGCAGCGGGCGCAGCGTGGACGGGGCGGCCACGCTCACGGCGCGGCCCGCAGCACGCGGCCGGCGATGCCCGAGAGCTTCTGCACCATGGCCGGGTCGCGCGCCTCGGGGGCCGTGATCAGCGCGTGCTCCAGCGCCGTGCGGCAGGCGCAGGCCGCGGCCTCGGGGTCGTGTGTCACGGCGTGGGCCAGGCCCGCCACCAGCGTGCGCGCCGCGCCCGCGTTGGCCAGCAGCACCTGGATCACGGCGTCCACCGTCACGGCGTCGTGCGCCGGGTGCCAGCAGTCGAAGTCCGTCACCATGCCCACGCTGGCGTAGCAGAGCTCGGCCTCGCGCGCGAGCCGGGCCTCGGGCAGGTTGGTCATGCCGATGACGCTGCAGTTCCAGGAGCGGTAGAGCGCGCTCTCGGCCTTGGTGCTGAACTGCGGGCCCTCGATGCAGAGGTAGGTGCCGCCGCGCACGTGGCGCACGCCCTGGCGGCGCAGCGCGGCCTCGACGTGGTCGCCCAGGCGCGGGCACACGGGGTCGGCCAGCGACACGTGGGCCACCAGCCCGCGGCCGAAGAAGCTGCTGGGCCGCTGCGCCGTGCGGTCGATGAACTGGTCGACGATGACGAAGGTGCCGGGCGGCAGGTCGGCGCGCAGCCCGCCCACGGCCGAGAGCGACAGCACATCGGTCACGCCCAGGCTCTTGAGCGCGGCGATGTTGGCGCGGTAGTTCACCTCGGACGGCGGGATGCGGTGGCCACGGCCGTGGCGCGGCAGGAAGGCCAGCTCGGCGCTGCCGGCCTCGGTGACGAGGCGGCCGCGGAAGATGGCGTCCGAGGGCGCGCCCCAGGGCGTGTCGACCTCGACCCAGCGCGTGTCGACCAGGCCCGGCAGGTCGTACAGGCCGCTGCCACCGATGATGCCCAGCACGGGGGCGGAGGAATGCGTGTCGCTCATGCGAACGATGTTAGGCCAGCGGCAGCGCCGCCCGGGCGCCCTGCCCCATCGCGGCGCGGGCCTGCCGCATCACCACGCCGGGCCGCTCGCCCTTGAGCCGGTGGTCGCTCCACACCTGGCGCCAGCGCCGGGCACCGGGCTGGCCGTTGTACAGGCCCAGCATGTGGCGGCTGGCGTGGCTCCAGGGCGTGCCCTGGGCGGCCAGGCCCTCCATGTAGGCCACGAAGGCTTCTTCGACGGCCTCGCGCGCCGTGGCCGCGGGGGCGTCGGCGCCCAGGAAGCGCGTGTCCCAGCCGGCCATGCTCCAGGGCTCGTGGTAGGCGTGGCGGCCGACCATGGCGCCGTCCACGTGCTGCAGCTGCCCGGCCAGGGCCTCGTCGCTGGCCAGCCCGCCGTTGATGGCGATGGTGAGCGCCGGGAAGTCGCGCTTGAGCCGGTGCACGAGCTCGTAGCGCAACGGCGGGATCTCGCGGTTCTCCTTGGGGCTCAGGCCCTGCAGCCAGGCGTTGCGCGCGTGCACGATGAACACGGTGCAGCCGCCGCGCGCGTGCACGGTGCCGACGAAGTCGCGCACGAAGTCGTAGCTCTCCCCGCGGTCGATGCCGATGCGGTGCTTCACGGTCACGGGCAGCGCGGTGGCCTCGCGCATGGCGGCCACGCCCTCGGCGACCAGCGGCGCCTCGGCCATGAGGCAGGCGCCGAAGGCGCCGCGCTGCACGCGCTCGCTGGGGCAGCCGCAGTTGAGGTTGACCTCGTCATAGCCCCAGCGCTCGGCCAGCTTCGCGCAGGCCGCCAGGTCGGCCGGCTCGCTGCCGCCCAGCTGCAGGGCCACCGGGTGCTCGGCCTCGCTGTAGTCCAGGTGGCGCGGCACGTCGCCGTGCAGCAGCGCGCCGGTGGTCACCATCTCGGTGTACAGCCGCGTGTGGCGCGTGATCAACCGGTGAAGCACGCGGCAGTGGCGGTCGGTCCAGTCCATCATCGGGGCGACGGACAGGCGCCAGGGGTTGGGCGGCGGGCTCGGCATGACGGCGCGGATGTTAAGCGCGGGCCTGCCCAGGGCCCGCCGGCAGGGCCAGGCCGCCTGACGGACAATCGGGGCCTTCCCGAACACACCACCACCCGATGGAAAAAATGCTCTCCAGCGTGGGCGCGCTGCTCTACGGCATGCGCTTCACCATGCTCTTCTTCTACGCGGGGCTGGTGGCCATCATCCTGGGCATCCTCGGCAAGTTCCTGTTCGAGACCTGGAAGCTCATGCAGACGCTGCTGTTCGGCGACCTGGAGAAGATCGAGCTCATCATCAAGGTGCTCGAGCTGGTGGACATGACCATGGTCGCGCAGCTCGTGTGGGTGGTGGCGCTGGCCGGCGTGTCGCTGTTCGTGACCACGGCGCACTTCGACAGCAAGGACATCAAGAAGCCCGACTGGCTGGACCACGTCAACACCTACAACCTCAAGCTCAAGCTGGCCTTCGCGATCATCTCGATCTCGGGCGTGCACGCCCTCAAGACCTACCTCAGCGGCAGCCTTAACCTCGACAACATGAAGATGGTCACGCTGGTGGCGGTGATCCACTTCACCTTCGTGCTCTCGGCCGTGGGCATCTCGTACGCGGAGCGCCTCACGCGCGAGAAGCACTGAGCGCCGCCGCGGCCCGCGCTCAGCCCGTGCAGACCCGGTTGCGGCCGCCGGCCTTGGCGCGGTAGAGCGCCGCGTCGGCCCGCTGCAGCAGGGCGGCGGCCGTCTCGCCGGGCTGGCACACGGCCACGCCGATGGACACCGTGATGCGCAGGCCCCCCGCGACCGCGTCCCAGCCATGGCCCTCCACGGCCAGGCGCGCCCGCTCGGCGGCCTGGGCGGCCGCCGCCGGCTCGCCGCAGCCGGGCAGCAGCAGCAGGAACTCCTCGCCGCCGTACCGCGCCACGCAGTCGCTGCTGCGCAGGCGGGCCGTGACGGCGTCGGCGAAGGCGCGCAGCACCGCATCGCCGGCCGCATGGCCGTGGGTGTCGTTCACGCGCTTGAAGTGGTCCACGTCGAGCAGCGCCACGGCCAGCGGCGCGCCGCCCCCGGCGCAGCGCGCCACCGCCTGCTCCAGCTGCGCCATGACCGCGCGCCGGTTAGCCAGGCCGGTGAGCTCGTCGCGTTCGGACAGCTCGCGCAGCTGCTCCAGCGCCTCGCCCAGCCGCCGGTTGCTGTCGACCAGGGCCTGGCGCAGCGCCGAGCCGATGAGGTTGATGACCGCGATCTTGGCCAGCACGATGCCGAACCAGAGCCCGCTGAGCAGGCGCTCCCAGCGGTCGGACAGGGGCAGGCCGAGCGCCGGGCCGTGCACCAGCACCAGCAGCACCGCGCACAGGCCCACGGACAGCGTCGCCCCCAGCACGTGGCGGCGCGGCATCTGCACGGCGGCGGTGGCCACGGCCACCAGGGTGGTCATGAACAGCAGCAGGCCCATCTGCGGCACCAGCGCGGCCGTGCCCAGCATCAGCGCGCAGGCGCTCAGCAGCTGCGCCGACGTGAAGCGCGCCGCGCCCAGCCGGCGGTGCAGGCCCAGGCCCACGGCCGCGGCGAACAGCAGCGTCAGCGCCGCCCCGCCCAGGCCGAAGGCCCAGGGCAGCGCGGCCGGCACGCTGCCGAGCACCGCGAAGCCGGCCATGAGGCCGGCGTCCAGCGCATAGAAGGCCAGCACCAGCCACTGCGTGCGCAGGGCCACCCAGCGCCTGCGGCCCGCGGCCTGCCCGGCCGCGCCACCCGCGCGGGCCGCGGCCGTCATGCCGCCGCGCCGGGCGACAGGGGCAGCTCGACCTGCACCACGCCCTCCTGCCGCCGCTCGTGGAAGCCCAGCCGCTGGCAGAGCACGCGCATGCCGCGGTTCTCGGCCAGCACCTCGCCCACGAGGCGGCGCGTGCCGCGCTGGCGCAGGTGGGCGATCAGGGCCTCCATCAGCAGGCGGCCCAGGCCCTGGCCCTTGAGGTCGCTGCGCACGATGACGCCGAACTCGGCGGTGTCGTTGTCGGGGTCGCAGCTGGCGCGCGCGGCGCCCAGGGTCTGCTCGCCGGCCGCGTCCGGCACGGTGGCCACGAAGGCCATCTCGCGCTCGTAGTCGATCTGCACCAGGCGCGCGAGCTCGCTGCGCGGCAGCGTGCGGCGGCTGTAGAACACGCGCAGCCGGATGTCCTCGGGCGCCAGGCTCTCGAGGAAGGCGCGGTGCTGCGGCTCGTCCTCGGGGCGGATGGGGCGGATCGTGAGTGCGCGGCCCTGCCAGGGCCGCCGCTGCACGAGCTGCGCCGGATAGGGCCGGATCGCGAAGCGTGCCGCGCCGCCCGGCGCGGCCGCGCTCACGCGCACGCGGGCGTCCAGCGCCACCACGCCGGCGGCGTCGGCCAGCAGCGGGTTGATGTCGAGCTCGGTGATGCGCGGCTCCACGGCCAGCAACTCCGACACCGCCACGAGCACGCGCTCGACGGCGGCGGTGTCGGCAGCCGGCACGTCGCGCCAGCCGGCCAGCAGGCGCGCCACGCGCGTGCGGCGCAGCAGCTGCGCGGCCAGCGGGCGGTTGAGCGGCGGCAGCGCCAGGGCGCGGTCGGCCAGGACCTCGACCGCCGTGCCGCCCTGACCGAACAGGACGACGGGGCCGAACAGAGGGTCCAGGCTGGCGCCGACGATGAGCTCCAGCGCCCGCGGTCGCCGCACCATGGCCTGGACCGTGAAGCCCTCGATCACGGCACCGGGCTGCAGCCGCGCCACGCGCGCCAGCATGGCGCGCGCGGCCTCGTCGACGTCGGCCTCGGTCTCCAGGTGCAGGGCGACGCCGCCGACGTCGCTCTTGTGCGTGATCTGCGGCGACAGGATCTTCAGCACCACCGGCAGGCCGATGTCGCGCGCCGCCGCCACCGCCGCCAACGGCTCGGGGGGCACCACGCGCGTGCCCACCACGGGCACGCCGCAGGCGGCGAGCACGGCCTTGGCCTCGGGTTCGCTCAGCCACTCGCGGCCGTCGTCGAGCGCGCGCTGCACCATGGCCGAGACGGCCGACGTGTCCACCACCACCTGTTCGCCCAGCGGCGGGCACTCGGCCAGCGCGGCCTGGTTGTCGCGGTAGGTCTGCAGCTGCGCGAAGGCGGCCACGGCGGCCTCGGGCGTGGCGTAGCAGGGCACGCCGGCGGCCTGGAAGGCCTGGCGCGCGCCGCGCACCGCGGCCTCGCCCAGCCAGCCGGCCAGCACGCGGCCCGGGTGCCGCGCCACCAGCGGCAGCAGCGCCTCGGCGATCTCGTGCGCCGGCACGATGGCGGTGGGCGCGTGCATGAACAGCACCGTGTCCGAGCTGGGCGGCTCCAGCAGCGCCTGCAGCGCGGCCACGTAGCGCGCGGCCGGGGCGTCGCCGATGATGTCCACCGGGTTGGCGCGGCTCCAGTGGGGTGGCAGCACGGCCTCGAGCGCGGCCCGCCGCTCGGCCGTCAGCGGGGCCAGGGGCACGCCGGCGGCCGCGGCGGCATCGGCCGCCATCACGCCGGCGCCGCCGCCGTTGGTGACCAGCATCAGCGCCGGCGGCGCGGCGCCGGGCGGTGGCGCGGCGCGCGCATGGGCCAGGGTCTCGGCGGCGTCGAACAGCTGCTGCAGCGTGTCGACGCGCAGCATGCCGGCGCGGCGGATGGCGGCGTCGAAGACCAGGTCCGACGCCGCCAGCGCCCCGGTATGGCTGCTGGCCGCGGCGGCGCCCTGCGGGCTGCGGCCGGCCTTCACCACCAGCACCGGCTTGTTGCGCGCGGCGGCGCGCGCGGCGCTCATGAACTTGCGCGCGCCTTCCACGCTCTCGATGTAGAGCAGGATGGCCTGGGTGCGCGCATCGCTGCCCAGCCAGTCCAGCAGGTCGGCGAAGTCGACGTCGGCGTGCTCGCCCAGGCTCACGCAGTGCGAGAAGCCGATGCCGCGGCCCTGCGCCCAGTCGAGCACGGCCGTGACCAGCGCGCCCGACTGCGACACGAAGGCCAGCCCGCCGGCCGGCACGCCGACGTGGGCGAAGCTGGCGTCGAGCCGGGCGTGCGGCGCGATCAGGCCCAGGCAGTTGGGCCCCAGGATGCGCAGCAGGTGGCGCCGCGCGGCGTCGAGCATGGCCTGCTTCTGCGCCGCCGTGAGGCCCGCCGTCAGCACGACGGCGGCCCGCGTGCCGCGCGCGCCCAGCTCGGCGATCACGCCCGGCACGGCCGCCGGCGGCGTGCACACCACGGCCAGCTCGGGCGCGGCCGGCAGCGCCGCGATGCCCGCGAAGGCGGGCTGGCCGCCCACCGTGGCGCGCCGCGGGTTCACGGGCCAGCAAGGGCCCTCGAAGCCGGCGCGCCGCAGGTTGCGCCACACCGTGGCGCCGACGCTGCCGGGGCTGTCGCTGGCGCCGATCACGGCCACCGAGTGCGGGTCGAACAGGGCGTCGAGGTGGCGGATGCTCATGGCCGCATGATGCCGCCGCGGGCCGGGCCCCGGTCTGACGAGCCGCAAGCCGGCACCGCCCCGGGGCGTGCGGGCCGAGCCGTGGTTCAGCGCCTGCGGCGGGCGTTGGCCACGATGCGGTCGGCCAGGCGATCCAGCAGCGGCTGTGGCAGGTCGTGGCCCATGCCGGGGATGAACTCGCCCTCGGCGCCCGCGATCAGCTGCGCCAGCTCGCGCCCCGCGGCCACGGGCACCAGCGGGTCGGCCTCGCCGTGGATGACCACGGTGGGCGCCTGGATCAGCGGCAGCAGCGGGCGGCGGTCGCCGTCGGCCACCACGGCCGCCAGCTGGCGCGCCGTGCCGGCCGGGCGCCACGCGCGCGCCACGGCGGCGCGCAGGCGCTCGCGCAGGGCCTGCGGCTCGGGCGGGTAGCCTGGCGAGCCGATGGTGCGCCACAGGCGCTCGAGGTGGGCCACCACGGCCTCGGCGTCGCGGCCGTCGGGACGCTGCAGCAGCAGGCCGCGCAGCTCCCAGCCGGGCTGCGGCAGGTGGCGCGCGCCGCTGGTCGTCATGATGAGGGCCAGGCTGGCGACGCGCCCGGGGTGGCGGGCCGCCAGGTGCTGGGCGATCATGCCGCCCATGGACGCGCCCACCAGGTGCACGCGCGGCAGGTGCAGCGCGTCCATCAGGCCCAGGGTGTCGTTGGCCATGTCGGCCAACGTGTAGGGCGGGCGCTGCGGCAGGTGCAGCAGGTGCCTGATGCCGGCGGCGGCGATGTTGGGCACGCCCCGCTCGTCGAAGCCCTGGCTGAGGCCGGCGTCGCGGTTGTCGAAGCGGACGACGCGCAGGCCCTGCGCCAGCAGCCGCTGCACCAGCGCGTCGGGCCAGGCGATGAGCTGCATGCCCAGGCCCATCACCAGCAGCACGGGCTCGGCGCCCGGCGGGCCCTGGTCGTCGACCTCCAGGGCGGTGCCGCCCGCCACCACCAGCCGCATCAGCGCGCCGCCGCCAGCGGGCCCTGGTGCGTGGTCTTGTAGAACCAGCGCCGCGCGCCCTTGAGGTCGAAGGGCTGCCAGGCGCCCGGTGGCTGCGCCAGGCGGTCGGCCACCACGTACAGGGCCAGCGGGTTGAGGCCCATGCCCACGTGGCTGGCGTGCACCTCGATGTTCTCGGTGTGCGGCGCGGCCTCGTTGAGGCTGCACTGCCAGGCCACGATGCCGTCGGTGCGGCTGTAGATGCTGGTGGTGGGGCAGGCCGGCGGCTGGCGGATCTGCGCCAGCAGCTCCTCGTCGGAGTGCACGGCCTGGCCGCTGACGAGCTCGTAGAAGCGCCAGGCGTTGGTGGCGCGCGGGTGGCCGGCGAAGGGCGAGCCCAGCGTGACGACGCAGCGCGCGATGGCGGGCTGCTCCTTGGCGATCTCGCGCGCGTAGATGCCGCCCAGGCTCCAGCCGACCAGGCTCACGGCCTCGCCGTGGCGCTCGGCGATGTGCTGCACGCGCGAGCGCACGGCGTCGAGCACGCCGTGGCGCGGCCCGAAGTTGAAGCCCTGCTGCCAGGCATAGGGCGTGTAGCCGCGCTGGCGCAGGAACTGCCGCAGCGGCAGCGTGCTGGTGTCCGAGGCGCCCAGGCCCGGGAACACCACCACCGGGTGGCCGTCGCCGCGCGGCAGCTGGTTTAGCCAGGGCGTGGCGGCCAGCAGCGCGGCGTACTCCCAGGGCGCACGGGCTTCGAGCAGCAGCTGCCAGGGGCCGGGGGCGGCCACCAGCTCCGCCGCCTCCAGCGGGGCGAAGGGATCCGGGACAGGCTTGGCGCGGCGCGTCGGCATGCCCCGCATTGTGGGCGCCGCCGCCGCGGCCAAAGCCCGGAGCCGGGCCGCGAGGACCCCGGAGTTTCGAGCAGGCCCTGTCGCGCGCGCGACAGCCGGGGCGGCCGCTGGCGGTCTTGACGCGATCTTGATGCCACCCCGGGCACGCTCGCCCCCGTGCCACACTGCCCGCCGCGACCGCCCCGCCCTGCCCCATGACCACCCCGGCCCTGGCCCTGAACGTGCTCGTCGTCGAGGACCACGCGCCGCTGCGCGAGGAGGTCGTGGCGCTGCTGCGCGGCGCCGGCCACCGCGTCGAGGAGGCCGCGGACGGCCGCCTCGCCCTGGCCGAGGCGCTGCAGCGGCCGCCCGACGTGCTGGTGCTCGACCTCGGCCTGCCCGGCCTGTCGGGCCTGGCCCTGTGCCGCCAGCTGCGCGAGCGCGCGAGCCAGCCGGTGCCGGTGCTCATGCTCACGGCGCGCGACGCGCTGCCCGACAAGCTCGAGGGCTTCGCCGCCGGCGCCGACGACTACCTGGTCAAGCCCTTCGCGGCCCAGGAGCTGCTGGCGCGCGTGCTGGCCCTGTCGCGGCGCGCCGGCGCCACGCGCGACTACCGCCTGCGCGTCGGCCCGCTGGCCCTGGACCGCCGCTCGCACGAGGCCTGGCGCGGCGCCACGCGCCTGGCGCTGCCGCCCACGGCCTTCGCCATCCTGCGCCTGCTGGCCGAGGCCGCGCCGCACGCGCTGACGCGCAGCGAGCTCATCCGCCGGCTCTGGGACGACGACCCGCCCGAGTCCGACCCGCTGCGCACGCACCTCTACCAGCTGCGCCAGCAGCTCGACAAGCCCTTCGACTGGCCCATGCTCGAGACGGTGCACGGCGTCGGCCTGCGCCTGCGCGGCGAGCCGCCCCCTCCGCCGGCATGACCCTGGGCCTGCACCGCCGCTGGATGGCCGCCGTGGGCGTGTTCGCCCTCGGCACGGCGCTGCTGTTCAGCCTGTTCGCGATGTTCTTCGTCTACGCCGTGGAAGACCGCTTCCTCGATCGCCAGCTCGCGCAGGAGGCCGAGCGGCAGCGCACGCACTGGCGCCTGCACGGCCGCTACGCGCCGGTGCCCGACGCGCACTGGCTCATCGCCACCGGGCCCGGCGAGCTGCCCCCCGAAGTGGCCGCCACGCTGGCCGCCGAACCCGGCCGCAGCGAGGTCGCCGGCGCCGCGGGCCGCCACTACCACCTGCGGCCGCTGCAGGGCGAGGCCGGCCCGCCCTGGCTGGTGGCGGAGCTCAGCGACCAGCTCATCGTGCGCCCGATCCGCGGCGAGCTGTTCGGCTGGCTCGCGGCGCTGGGGCTGGCGACGCTGGCCCTGGCGCTGGCCCTGGGGGGCTGGCTGGCGCGCCGCGTGACGGCCCCGCTCGAGCAGCTGGCCCGGCGCGTGGCGCAGGCCGAGCCCAGCCAGCGCCCCGAACCCGTGGCCCGTGGGTTGCCCGACGACGAGGTGGGTGCCGTGGCGCGCGCCTTCGACGCGCTGCTGGCCCGCACGCACGCCCTCGTGGCGCGGGAACAGGCCTTCACGCGCGACGCCAGCCACGAACTGCGTACGCCGCTGGCGGTGCTGCGGCTGCAGATCGAGCGGCTGCAGGCCGACCCCGGCACGCCGCCGGCCACGCGGCAGGCCCTGGCCGGCATGCACGCCGCCACCGCGCTGATGGAGCAGACCGTGCAGACCCTGCTGCTGCTGGCGCGCGAGGTCCCCGCCCGGGGGCCGGGCCGGCCGGCGGCCCCCGTGCCACCGGTGCCGCTGCTGCCCCTGGCCGAGCAGTGGGTGGTGGCCCACGCCGCCTGGCTGGACCAGCAGCGCCTGGGCCTGGCGCTGGAGCTGTCGCGCCAGGACGCCCTGCCTCTGCCCGAGCCCGTGCTGCAGCTGGCCCTGGCCAGCCTGCTGGGCAACGCCTTCGCGCACGGCACGCCGGGTGGCGTGGTGCGCGTGGCGCTGCGGCAAGGCGCCCTGCGGGTGAGCAACCCCAGCCCTGCCCCGCCGGCGGACGCCACCGAGCCCGGGCGCAAGGGCGACGAGAGCCGCGGCCTCGGCCTGGGCCTGGCCATCCTGCAGCGCCTGCTGGCGGCGCACGGCGCGCGCCTGGAGCTGGCGCACGCCGACGGCGTCACGGGCGTTTCCGTGCACGTGGCGGCCTGACGGCCGCCGGGGCGGCCGCCGCGCGGGGCCGCTGCGCCGCCTTCACCACCCCGGCCACCGCGCCGCTGACCACCGAGCCCACGGCGCCCTTGACCAGCCCGCCCACGGTGCGCCCGAGGCCGCTGGCGGTGTCGCGCGCCATCGCCGTGGCCGCCTGGGTGGCCCGGCGCGTGGCGGCGCGGGCGATGCTGGCGCCGTCGACGGTGTCGGCGTGCCCCGGCTCGCCGGGCTGCGGCAGCAGGCGCAGGTCGTCGAAGGCGATGGCCACGGCCTCGGCGAGCTCGCGCACGTCGGGCATCGCGGCGCCGTCGGCCATGAGGCCGAAGTCCAGCGCGTGCCCGTAGCTCTGCACGGTGATGTTGAGCGCCAGCCCGTGCACCACGATGCTGGCCGGGTAGTTGGTGAGCATGCGCGCGCCGGCCATGTACAGCGGCACCGGCGGGCCGGGCACGTTGCTGATGACCACGTTGGCCACCTGCGGGATGCGGTCGGCCACGCGCGCCTTGCCGTACAGCGCCGCGGCGGCCTCCATCAGCCAGGGCACGCCCAGCGACGGGAAGTCCGTCGGCAGGATCTTCTTCAGGCTGCCCATGGTCGACTTCATCGCAGACGACGCGGCCACGATGTGCGCCAGCCGCGCGCCGGGGTCGGCCAGGTGCGTGCCCAGACTGATGAGGCTCATGCTGGCCTGGTTGTCCGCCGTGGTGTCGCCCTTCTCGCGCAGCGAGATCGGCACCGCGGCCACCAGGCTCTTCTTCGGCAGCTTGCGGTGGCGCGCCAGGTGGCGCCGCAGCGCGCCGCTGCACACCGCGAGCACCATGTCGTTGACGGTGGCGCCGTGCAGGCGGCCCAGGGCGCGCAGCTCGTGCAGCGGCAGCGTCACGGTGGCGAAGGCGCGCCTGCCGGTGACCGACACGTTCAGCGGCGTGCGCGGCGCCAGCGTGACGTTGCCCGGGGATCCGCCCTGGCCGCCCAGCAGCGTGCTCGTGCCCAGGGCCTGCACGGTGGCGTCCTTGAGCGTGCCCACGGTGTCGGGCAGGTTCTTCACGATGGCCGCCACCTTCTGCGCCTGCAGGCCCAGCACGCCGCGCAGCATCTCGGTCATGCCGAGCTCGAAAGTGCGCTTGCGGCCCGAGGGCTTGATGTCCAGGGCGCGCGGCTCGGGCGTGGTGTCGAGCAGCGCGTTGGCCAGCGCCACGGCGGCCTGGCCGTCGACCGCGGCATGGTGCAGCTGGGTGTAGAGGGCCACGCGCTTCTCGCCGTTGGGGCCCGGGGCCAGGCCCTCGAAGACGTGGAACTTCCACAGCGGGCGGCTGCGGTCCAGCAGCACGGGGTGCAGGGCCGAGACCTGGGCCTCGAGCTCGCGCATACCCGCGGGGCGGCCGGCCACCTTGGGCAGGCGGATCTCGACGATGTGCTGCTTCAGGTCCGGCTCGGCGTCCACCCAGGCCGGGTTGGCCAGGTTCAGCGGCATCCACCACAGGCGCCGCCGCAGCACGGGCGTGACGGGCAGGCGCGAGGCCACGTGCTCGCGCAACCGGGTCACGAACCGGCCGCGCGTGCCGGGCGGCAGCTCGAACAGGTGCAGCGCGCCCACGTGCATGGGCATCTCGGGTGTCTCGAGGAACAGGAAGGTGGCGTCGAGCCCCGAGAGCTGCTTCATCGTCTGCGTCTCCGCGGCGCTCGCGGGCGGCGCCGTGCGGCCGATGCTAGACGCGCGCCCCGGGCGCGCGGCCCGGGCTTGCCCTGAAGCCGGGGCTCAGGCCAGCGCGGCGCGGGCGCGCCGCAGGGCCAGCAGCTCGTTGCCGGCCAGGGCCAGCAGCACCAGCGCACCGCCGCCCAGCACGGCCCCGGTGGGCGACTCGCCCGCGCCCAGCCAGGCCCAGGCGACGCCGAAGATCACCTCCAGCAGCGCCAGCAGCGAGATCTCGGGCCCCGAGAGCACACGCGCCGCCGACACCGCCAGCAGGCAGGGCACGGCCAGCTGCACCACGCCGAGCAGGGCCAGCCAGCCCACGTCGTGCGGCGTGGCCTGCAGCGGCCAGGCCAGCGGCAGCATCACCGCGGCCGAGATCAACGCGCCCAGCAGCACGGCGGGCAGCATGTCCTGCGTGGCGTGGCCGCCGGCGGCGCGGGTCTTCAGGTGCTGCAGCAGGGTCCAGTTGATGGCGCCGGCCACCGGCACGGCCAGCGCCACGAGCACGCCCAGCCAGTGGCGGGCATCGCCGCCCTGCACGTTGCTGCCGTGCATCCACGCGATGCCGATGCCGGCCAGCGCGATGGCCACCCAGGTGCGCGGCTCGAGCCGGTGGCCCAGCGCCAAGCGGGACAACAGCGCCGTGAACAGCGGCCCCAGCGCCATGGTGACCAGCACGTTGGCCACGCTGGTGAGCGTGAGCGCCACCAAGAAGGCCGTGAACATGACGCTCCAGCACAGGCCCGAGAGCCACAGCGCCCGCCCGCCCTCGCGCAGCGTGGCCAGCAGCCGCGCCGGCCCGCGCAGCACGAGCAGCAGCCCCACCAGCGCCAGCGCGTTGAAGGCGCTGCGCCAGAAGGTGATCTCGAAGCCCGAGGCGCCGCCGTCCAGCCAGCGCGAGACCACGCCCGCGATGCTCCACATCAGCGTCACGGCCACCATGGTGGCCAGGGCCTGCCCGCGCGTCACGGCGTGATCGGGCCGCTCAGGCCTCGCGGCTGGCCCGCTTGCGCTCGTGCTCCTTGAGGTGGCGCTTGCGCAGGCGCACGCTCTTGGGCGTGATCTCGACCAGCTCGTCGTCTTCGATGAACTCGACGCCGTACTCCAGCGTCAGGTCGATGGGCGGCGTGATCTTGATCGCGTCTTCCTTGCCGCTGACGCGGAAGTTGGTCAGCTGCTTGGTGCGCGTGGCGTTGACCACGAGGTCGTTGTCGCGGTTGTGGATGCCGACGATCATGCCCTCGTAGACCGGGTCGCCGGCCTTCACGAACATGCGGCCGCGGTCGTCGAGCTTGCCCAGGGCGTAGGTGAAGATCTCGCCATCGTCCATGCTGATCAGCACGCCGTTCTTGCGGCTGGCGATCTCGCCCTTGTAGGCCTCGTAGCCGTCGAAGATGTTGCTGATGAGGCCGGTGCCGCGCGTGAGGTTCATGAACTCGTTGGAGAAGCCGATGAGGCCGCGCGCCGGGATGCGGTACTCCAGGCGCACGCGGCCACGGCCGTCGGTCTCCATGTTCACGAGCTCGCCCTTGCGCTCGCCCAGGGCCTGCATCACGCCACCCTGGTGCTGGTCTTCCACGTCCACCGTCAGCAGCTCGATGGGCTCGTGACGCTCGCCGTTCACCTCGTGGAACACGACGCGCGGCTTGCTCACGGCCAGCTCGTAGCCCTCGCGGCGCATGTTCTCGAGCAGGATGGTCAGGTGCAGTTCGCCGCGGCCGCTGACCTCGAAGATGCCGTCCTCGCCGCTTTCCTTGACGCGCAGCGCCACGTTGGACAGCAGCTCCTTCTGCAGCCGGTCCCAGATCTGGCGGCTGGTGACGAACTTGCCCTCGCGGCCAGCCAGCGGGCTGGTGTTGACGCAGAAGTTCATGGTCAGCGTCGGCTCGTCCACCTTCAGCATGGGCAGCGGCGCGGGCGCGTCCACGGCGGTCACCGTCTCGCCGATGCCGATGTCCTCGATGCCGTTGATGAGCACGATGTCGCCGGGGCCGGCGCTCTCGGCCTGGCGGCGCTCCAGGCCCTTGAAGGTGAGCACCTGGTTGATGCGGCCCTTGCGGCGCGGGCCGTCGGCGCCCTGGCAGACCATCACGTCCATGCCGGCCTTGACGGTGCCGGCGTTGACGCGGCCCACGCCGATGCGGCCCACGTAGGTGGAGTAGTCCAGCGAGCTGATCTGCAGCTGCAGCGGCGCGGCCGGGTCGCCCTGGTGCGGCGGCACGTGCTTGAGCACGGTGTCGAAGAGGGGCGCCATGTCGTTGCCCCAGGCCTCGCCGGGCGTGCCCTCGGCCAGCGCGGCCCAGCCGTTCAGGCCGCTGGCGTAGACCACCGGGAAGTCCAGCTGCTCGTCGTTCGCGCCGAGCTTGTCGAACAGCTCGAAGGCGGCGTTGATCACGTAGTCGGGGCGCGAGCCGGGCTTGTCGACCTTGTTCACCACCACGATGGGCTTCAGGCCCAGGGCCAGCGCCTTCTTGGTGACGAAGCGCGTCTGCGGCATCGGGCCTTCCTGGGCGTCGATCAGCAGCACCACGCCGTCCACCATGGACAGCGCGCGCTCGACCTCGCCGCCGAAGTCGGCGTGGCCCGGCGTGTCGACGATGTTGATGTGCGTGCCCTGCCACTGCACGGCGCAGTTCTTGGCCAGGATGGTGATGCCGCGCTCGCGCTCGATGTCGTTGCTGTCCATCACGCGCTCGGCGACCTTCTCGTTCTCGCGGAAGGTGCCGCTCTGGCGCAGCAGCTGGTCGACCAGCGTGGTCTTGCCATGGTCGACGTGGGCGATGATGGCGATGTTGCGGATGGCGGCTTGCGTGGTCATGGGGTGCCTTGCACTTCGAGGGGGCTCAGCAGGCGGTCGGGGATCAACTCGCCGGCGGTGATGTGGGCGGTGCCGAGGAAGGCACCGGGTTCTTGGAGGCCAGGGCCGAAGACCTTGACGGCGGGCGCGTCGGCCAGCGCCACGCGGCGGCGCAGGCCGGTGAGGAAACGGCCGGCTTCGTCGGCGGGCAGGCGCACCTCGGGTGTTTCACCCAGCAGCACCTGGGGCGGGCGCAGGCGCGCTTCGCGTTCGGCCGGCTCCAGGCCCTGCAGCGCGTCGATGGTGATGGCGTCGGCCACGTCGAGGCCGCCGCTGCCCGTGCGGCGCAGCGCGGCCAGGTGGGCGCCACAGCCCAGTGCCTCGCCGATGTCTTCGGCCAGCGTGCGGATGTAGGTGCCCTTGCTGCAGCGCACGTCGATCACGAGCTCGTCAGCGTGCCACGAGACGATGTCGATGGCGTGAATGGTCACGCGGCGCGGCATGCGCTCGACCTCGACGCCGGCACGCGCCAGGTCGTAGAGCTTGCGGCCCTCGTGCTTGAGCGCGCTGTGCATGGGCGGCAGCTGGTCGATGGCGCCCGTGAAGCGCGCGCAGGCGGCCTCGATCGCGGCGCGGTCGGTGGCCACCGGGCGGCTCTGGGTGACCTCGCCTTCGCGGTCGCCCGTCGTCGTGCGCTCGCCCAGCTTCAGCGTGGCGGTGTAGCGCTTGTCGGCGTCCAGGCTGGCCTGGCTGAACTTGGTGGCGGCGCCAAAGCACAGCGGCAGCAGGCCGGTGGCCAGCGGGTCCAGCGTGCCGGTGTGGCCGGCCTTCTCGGCGCGCAGCATGCCCTTCACCTTCTGCAGGGCGTCGTTGCTGCTCCAGCCCAGGGGCTTGTCGAGCAGCAGCACGCCATGCAGGGCGCGGCGGGGGGCACGGGCCGGGGCGTTCACCTCAGTCGTCCTTGGCGCGCACGGCGTTGGCGCGCGCGATCAGCGCCGACAGGTCGGCCGCGCGCTCGGTGGTCTTGTCGAACTGGAAGTGCAGCGTCGGCACGGTGTGGATCTGCAGCCGCTTGAACAGGCCGTTGCGCAGGAAGCCCGCGGCCTCGTTGAGCGCCTTCTCGCACTCGGCCGGGTCGCTGATCAGCACCGAGAAGAACACCTTCGCGTGCGCGTAGTCGGGCGAGACCTCGACGCTGTTGATCGTGACCAGGCCGATGCGCGGGTCCTTGAGCTCGCGGATGAGCTCGGCCACGTCGCGCTGGATCTGGTCGGCGACGCGGAAGCTGCGGTTGGGGGTGGCTTTCTTGTGTCGCATCGTCGTGCTCCAAAAACATCAGCCCCGCCGGGCGGCGGGGCTGACGGCTGGAAGGCGTCTGCGCCCGCTGCTTACAGCGTGCGTGCCACTTCCTTCACCTCGAAGAACTCGAGCTGGTCGCCTTCCTTGATGTCGGTGACGTTCTTCAGCTTGATGCCGCACTCGAAGCCTTCCTTGACCTCGCGCACGTCGTCCTTGAAGCGGCGGACACCCTCGACCTCGCCCGTGTAGATGACCACGTTGTCGCGCAGCAGGCGGAAGCGGCAGTCGCGGCGCACCACGCCGGCCGTGACCATGGAGCCGGCCACCGTGCCGATCTTGCTGGCCACGAACACCGTGCGGATCTCGGCCGTGCCGATGACCTCTTCGCGCTGCTCGGGCGCCAGCATGCCGCCCATGGCCGCCTTCACCTCGTCGACCGCGTCGTAGATGATGTTGTAGTAGCGGACGTCGACGCCGTTGCCCTCGGCCAGCTTGCGCGCACCGGCGTCGGCGCGCGTGTTGAAGCCGATGACCACGGCCTTGGACGCGATGGCCAGGTTGATGTCGCTCTCGGTGATGCCGCCCACGGCCGCGTGCACGATCTGCACCCGCACCTCGGGCGTGCTGAGCTTGAGCAGGCTCTGCGACAGCGCCTCCTGCGAGCCCTGCACGTCGGCCTTGACGATGAGCGCCAGCGTCTGCGCCTGGCCCTCGCCCATGTTCTCGAACATGCCCTCGAGCTTGGCGGCCTGGCGCTTGTTGAGCGTGACCTCGCGGTACTTGCCCTGGCGGAAGGTGGCGATCTCGCGCGCCCGGCGCTCGTCGGCCAGCACCATGAACTCGTCGCCGGCCTGCGGCACCTCGGTCAGGCCCTGGATCTCCACCGGCATCGACGGCCCGGCGGACTCGGTCGTGTGGCCGTCCTCGTCGAGCATGGCGCGCACGCGGCCGTAGCTGCTGCCGGCCAGCACGACATCGCCCTTCTTGAGCGTGCCGCTCTGCACGAGCACCGTGGCCACGGGGCCGCGGCCCTTGTCGAGCTTGGCTTCGATCACGATGCCCTTGGCCGCGGCGTCGGTGGGCGCCTTGAGCTCCAGCACCTCGGCCTGCAGCAGCACCTGCTCGAGCAGGCTGTCCATGCCGGTGCCGACCTTGGCCGAGACGGGCACGAAGGGCGAATCACCGCCGAAGTCCTCGGGCACCACGCCCTCGGCCACCAGCTCGCTCTTCACGCGCTCGACGTTGGCGTCGGGCTTGTCGATCTTGTTCATGGCCACGACGATGGGCACACCGGCCGCCTTGGCGTGGCTGATGGCTTCCTTGGTCTGCGGCATCACGCCGTCGTCGGCCGCCACCACCAGGATGACGATGTCGGTGGCCTTGGCACCGCGCGCCCGCATCGCCGTGAAGGCGGCGTGGCCCGGGGTGTCGAGGAAGGTGATGACGCCACGCGGCGTTTCGACGTGGTAGGCGCCGATGTGCTGCGTGATGCCACCGGCCTCGCCAGCGGCCACGCGGGCGCGGCGGATGTAGTCCAGCAGCGAGGTCTTGCCGTGGTCGACGTGGCCCATGACGGTGACCACCGGCGGCCGCGGCAGCGCCTCGGACTCGTGCAGCGCCGCCTCTTCCTCGGTGAAGGCCTCGGGGTCGTCGAGCTTGGCGGCCATCGCCTTGTGGCCCATTTCCTCGACGACGATCATCGCCGTCTCCTGGTCGAGCTGCTGGTTGATGGTGACCATCTGGCCCAGCTTCATGAGCTGCTTGATCACCTCGGAGGCCTTGACGCTCATCTTGTGCGCGAGGTCGGCCACCGAGATGGTCTCGGGCACGTGCACCTCCTGCACCACCGGGGCCTGCGGCTCGTTGCTGTAGCCGCCCTCCTCGCGCTCGCCACGGCGGGCACCACCGCGCGGGGCGCGCCAGCCGGCGCGGCCGCCCGAGGAATCGCCGCGCGTCTTGAGCGCGGCGCGCTTCTTGGCCGCGTCGTCGGCCCAGCTGGAGCTGAGCTTCTCGCTCTTGACCTGCTTCTTCTCGCCCGGCTTGGCGGCCGTGGCCGTGGTGGTGGCACCCGGCGCACCCGGCTTGGCCGCGGGCTTGTGGATGGTGCCCTTGATGGGCGCGGCCTCGGCCGCCGGCTTGGGCTCCTCGGGCTTCTTGGCCACGAGCACGCCCTTGGGCCGGTTCATCATCTCGCGGATCTTGCGCGCCTCTTCCTCGGCGGCCTTGCGGCGGCGCTCGAGGTCGCTCTGCTTGGCGGCGTCCTCGGCGGCCTTGTCGGCGGCCTTCACCACGCGCAGCACGGGCTTGGGCGGCTCGGCGGCCTTGGGGGCCTCGACCGGGGCGGGCGCGGGGGCCGGCTCGGCAGCCTTGGGCTCGGCCTGGCCG
>ERZ1066136.677-NODE-677-length-22471-cov-6.768335_pt1 | contig 22471 bp, 19 predicted proteins | sample MGYA00382783_ERZ1066136 | MGnify/ENA primary metagenome ERZ1066136 (study PRJEB33369, sample SAMEA5778366) | biofilm metagenome | biome: Industrial cooling water; feature: Water cooling tower basin; material: Biofilm | place: United Arab Emirates | collected... | reverse complement strand
GGGGGTGGGGGGGGCGGGGGGGAGCGGGTGGGTGGGGGGGGGGGGGTGGGTGCGGGGGGGGGGGGGGGTGGGCGGCATGGGGAAGGGTGGGCGTCGCGGGTGTGCGCGGATGGGGGCTTTCGTTCGGCAGTGCGCGTGGCAATCGTGTGTGTTCGAGCGAACGACTGGCTGCGGATGTCTCGTGGTCGCGGGATGCGTGGTCACCGGATGGTGATACGACATGTGCCGTGAGGGCGCGGCGGCTGCACCGGCATCGCAGGCGGGGCGGAGGCCCGCGGCGCAGCCGGCGGACGGCGTTCGGGGGCGCGTCTACTCGCACGTGCCCGTGGCGACCTGGGTTCCGGTCGACAGCACGAACGTCTTCCGGGGGCCGGGCTGCTGTTCGTTGACGATGGTCGAGAGCGCCGGCACACCGCCGGTCTTGCCGGGCGTCATGGCCATGCCGACGAAGGGCCCCTGCCGGTCGCCCTTGGCGAAGGCAGCGAACTTGGAGTCGGGTGTAGTCCAGGGCGAGGCATCCGGGCCGGCGATGACGCCGTTCCTGCGGTCGACGAGAAAGCGCTTGCCGATGGGCCACGGGGCGGGCACGGGCTTCAGCGTGCCGTCCTCGGCGAGAGACCAGAACTCGGTGATGGAACAGACGTAGCGGTCTTCCTCGGCGAAGGACACGCTGGACAGCAGCAGCGCCGCCAGGAACAGCAGCCCGAGGCCGAGGAGTTTCAGGCGCTCGGCCGTGCGGCTGGCGCGCGTGTGGTCCAGGCCCGGACCTCCAACGGCGGAGGTGGCAGAGGCGGCGGGACGACGGGGCCCGTCTGCCGCAGGGGAAGGGCGGGACATCACTGCGCGGTCCGCCGGTCGCCGAATGTCAGTGCCTGCCGGATGGTATCGAGCACGCCGCGGGTCTCGATGAGGACATCGCGGTCGCGCAGGCGCAGCACCTGATAGCCCTGGGCGTGGAAGAACGTGCGGCGTGCGTTGGCATGCATCGCGAGCGCCGGCGTGAGCGTGCTTTCGAGGTCGATGACCAGCCGCGAGGCGGGGCAGAAGAAGTCGGCCAGATAGAGGTCCACCAGGTACTGGCGGCGGAAGCGCGCACCGCCCAGACGGCCGTCGCGCAGGTGGTTCCACAGGGTGCGCTCGGCGGCGGCCCGCAGCTGGCGGTCGAGGTGGCGGCCGTTGCGCGCCAGCGGCTGCGGCGCACGGGTCTGGCTGAGTTGGCGGACGAAGGGTTCGACGACGATGCTCATGGGATCACCTGTTCGGAGGCAAAGGGTGGGTCACAGTGGGGCACAGGGGGTCACGCGATCTTGCCGCTGCGGATGAGGCCCACCGCCAGACCTTCGATCGCGAAGTCGTCCTCGCGCAGGTCCACGACGATGGGTTCGAACTCGGGGTTCTCGGGCAGCAGTTCCACGGTGCTGCCCTGACGCCGCAGGCGCTTCACCGTGACTTCGTCCTGCAGGCGGGCGACGACGATCTGGCCGCTGCGCGCTTCGGAACTGCGATGCACGGCGAGCAGGTCACCGTCGAGGATGCCGGCGTCGCGCATGCTCATGCCGCGCACCTTGAGGAGGTAGTCGGCATGCGGGGTGAACAGCGCGGGGTCCACCTGGTAGCGGCCGGTGATGTGCTGTTCCGCGAGGATGGGCCGGCCGGCGGCGACGCGGCCCACGAGCGGCAGGCCCAGGGGCTCCACCAGGCGGATGCCGCGGGCGATGCCCTCGGACAGCTCGATGACGCCCTTGCGGGCGAGGGCCCGCAGGTGGTCCTCGGCGGCGTTGGGCGAGGAGAAGCCGAAGGCCTGGCAGATCTCGGCCCGCGTGGGCGGCAGACCGGTGGAGGTCACGGCGTCGCGGATGAGTTGCAGGATTTCCTGCTGGCGGGGCGTCAGGGGGCGATCGGTCATGGGCGGGATTCGCGGAGTGAGGTGAGGGGACGGGCCGGAGGCTCAGGCGGCCAGCGCGAGATAGAGCGGTGCCGGCTCTCCCGCGGCGGGCGGCGTGGTCGCCGTGGCGGCGCTGAAGGCGTAGCGCGTGCGTTCCGGTGCGGGCAGCCGGCCGAGCTTGGCGAGCCGCACCTCGACGGCGAAGGCGGAGCGGCCCAGGTCGGCAGCGAGGCTGGCGGGATCGCGCCCGGCATCGAAGCCGTCGGCGAGCCGGGCGTCTTCCTCGGCGGACCAGGGCTTGCCGGCGTTGCCGGGAGACTCGCGCCGGCGCTTGCGGGGTGCAGCGGCTTCTGCGGCGGCCTGCGCGGCAGGCGCCGGGGCGGTCTGCGGTGCGGTGGCGGCCGTTGCCTCCTCGAGGAGGCGCAGGGCGTGGAACAGGGCCCGCACCCCATCCGGGTGCTGGCAGGGGTGGTCCGCCGGCAGCGGCTGGCCGGTGACGGGGTCGACCCCGCCCGACAGGGTGGTGAGGAGATGGACGGTCTTGTGATGATCCATGGCTGGGCTCCCGCGTGCTGGACAGCGCCTCGAGGAGATCGAGGACTGTTCGGATGTACAGCTGTATTTGTATACAGCTTCCGGGGCGAGCGCAAGCGGTTTCCGTGTGGCAGCGCAGCGGCTGGCACGAAAATCATTCGGATCAGCGGGTTACGATTGCCGTCAGAGGGCCTGGGCAGAGCGGGCGGTGCGGGAGGCGGTCTCGGTGGACCGGGAGGGGCAGACACGGCACCCGGGCGGGCGCCGTGCCGGGGCGGAGATCAGTGCAGGTCTTCGGACGGGGGAATGGGCAGGCTCAGGACTTCGATGCCTTCGTCCCGCAGGGACGCGGCCTCCTCGGCGGAGGCCTCGCCCCGGATGGAGCGCCGCGGTGCCTCCCCGTAGTGGATGGCGCGGGCCTCCTCGGGGAAGCGCTGCCCCACGTTCTCGGAGTTGCGCAGGATCTTGCGCAGGGCCTCCCACACGTTGCGCGGCTCGGCGAAGGCGGCCACGTGGCCGTGGTCCGGCGGCGTGGCCGGTGCGTTGACGCCCCGCGCATGCTTGGCGGTATGGATGCCCGAGGGCACGCGGCGCACGTCGCCGTTGCCGCAGAGGGGGCAGGAGAGCAGCGGGGTCCCCGTCTGCTGTTCGTAGTCCTCCTGGGACGCGAACCATGCCTCGAAGCGATGCTCCGCGCCGCAGATCAGGTCGTAGACGATCATCGGCAAATTTCCTTGTTCGAGTGCACGAGCGGCATCACGCGACCGCGACGCCCGCTGCGCATTTATCCAGGCCTTGTTGCAGCACCGGCCGTGGCAGCCGCGCGCCGATGAAGACCAGCACGTTCTCCGGGGTCTCCCCCGGCAGCCAGGGCTCGCCCAGCGCCAGCGTGTGCTGGCGGTGGACGCCCTGGAGAATCCAGCGGCGCGGATCGCCTTCGAAGGCGAGTACGCCCTTGTAGCGGAGCAGGTCCGGTCCGTACCACTCCAGCAGCGTCTGGAGGAGCAGTTCGAACCGCTCCCGGTCCAGCCGCTCCCCGCTTCGGTGCACGAACGACTCCACATGGGGCGTGTGCTCGACCGGCCTGCGGTACCGCGGAAAGCCGGGATGCAGCGACAGGACCGCGTCGGTCTCGAACCCGCCGACGTCGAGGACCCAGTTGGAGGGCGCATCCCCGTGACGGGCGATGCGGACGGGCGCGCGAGGATTCATGTCCTTCAGTCGCTCCTCCAGGGCGGCGAGCCCCTCGGGCGTCGCCAGGTCGGGCTTGGTCACCACCAGCCGGTCGGCGAACCCGACCTGTTCCTGGGCTTCGGGGTGCCGGTCCAGCTGGGCCGGACCGTGCTGCGCATCCACCAGGGTGACCACCCCGTCGAGCCGGTAGTGCGCGGCCAGGTAGGGATCCGTCAGCAGGGTCTGTACCACGGGGGCCGGCTGGGCCAGTCCGGTGGTCTCGATGACCACCCGGTCGAAGGTCAACTCCTTGTTTGCGCGACGCTTCTGTAGATCCACCAGGGCCCGCTTGAGGTCGCCCCGGACGGTGCAGCACAGGCAGCCGTTCTCGGTTTCGACGATCTCGTCCTCGGTGCGGGTGACCAGCAGCCGGGCATCCACGTTCTCGGCCCCGAACTCGTTCTCGATGACCGCGAGGCGCAGACCGTGGTCATCGGTCAACAAATGGTTGAGCAGAGTGGTCTTTCCGCTGCCGAGGAACCCGGTGAGGATGGTGACGGGGAGCCCGTGGCGGCGATCCAGGGCGGTTTGGGCGGCGGCATCCATGGCCTGAATTGTACCGCCCGTCCCGACCCCTCCCGGACGGCGAATCCCGCCCCTCCCGCGCGGTCCCGCGTTAGACTCTACAACTTCTCTCGCGCGTGGCTCGCGCCCCTCTGGAGGAGACCCGCATGACTCTCGACAAGCTGTTCACCGCCCTCGCACTCGCCGGTGCGCTGTTCGTGCCCCACGCGGCGCAAGCCGCCGACGACATCTCCACCCGGCTCGACGCCGCGCTTGCCGGCGATCACCGCGAGGACGCCAACCGCGCCCGCGACGGGTACCGCCATCCGCGCGAGACGCTCATGTTCTTCGGCCTGCGCTCCGACATGACGGTCGTCGAGATCTGGCCCGCGGCGGGGTGGTACACCGAGGTGCTCGCGCCGGTGCTCAAGGGGCAGGGCAAGTACTTCGCGGCGCGCTTCCCGCTCTCCCGCGCCAACGACTACCTGAAGGAACGCGACAAGCGCTACCTGGCCAAGCTGGCCGCCCGGCCGGACGTGTACGGGGAGGTCGCGACCACCGAGGTATTCGCGCCCGACTTCGTCGATGCCGCGCCCAAGGGGTCCGCCGATCTCGTGCTCACGTTCCGCAACGTGCACAACTGGGCGAAGGCAGGCAACACGGAAGCCATGTTCAAGGCCTTCCACGACCTGCTGAAGACCGGCGGGGTGCTGGGCGTCGTGGATCACCGCGCGAAGCCGGACACGCCGTTCGAGAAGCAGGTCGCCTCGGGCTACCTCACGGAACAGTACGTGATCGAGACGGCGCAGAAGGCCGGCTTCCGCTTCATGGGCAAGTCCGAGATCAACGCCAACCCGAAGGACACCAAGGACCATCCGAAGGGCGTGTGGACGCTGCCGCCCGTGCTCGCTCTCGGCGACCAGGACCGCGACAAGTACCTCGCGATCGGCGAGAGCGACCGCATGACGCTGAAGTTCATCAAGCCCTAGGGCAGGCCGGCGGCGGCGACGTCGCGGCCGTCTCCTCACCCTTGCCCCGAGCGGGCCCGCATCTCCAGGAGTGCCAGTGCTGTCCGACATCGAAATCGCCCAACGCGCCCGGATGGAGCGCGTCATCCCCCTCGCGCAGGACCGCCTCGGCATCCCCGACGAGCACCTCGTGCCGTACGGGCACTACAAGGCAAAGGTCTCGCTGGAGTACATCGACTCCCTGGCCGACCGTCCCGACGGCAAGCTCATCCTGGTGACGGCCATCAGTCCGACGCCCGCGGGCGAGGGCAAGACCACCACGACGGTCGGCCTCGGGGACGCGCTGAACCGCATCGGGAAGAAGACTCTGATCTGTCTGCGCGAGCCGTCCCTCGGGCCGGTGTTCGGCATCAAGGGCGGCGCGGCGGGCGGCGGTCACGCGCAGGTGGTCCCGATGGAGGACATCAACCTCCACTTCACCGGCGATTTCAACGCGATCCAGCTGGCCAACAACCTGCTGGCCGCGATGATCGACAACCACATCCACCACGGCAACGAACTGGGGATCGACCCGCGCCGCATCACCTGGAAGCGCGTGCTCGACATGAACGACCGCGCCCTGCGCGACATCGTGGTCTCCCTCGGCGGTCCGGCCAACGGCTACCCGCGCGAGGACGGCTTCGACATCGTGGTGGCGTCCGAGGTAATGGCGATCTTCTGTCTCGCGACCTCCCTCGCGGACCTCCGCGCCCGCCTGGGCAGCATCGTGATCGGCTACACGCGCGACCAGCGGCCGGTGCGCGCGCGCGACCTCGAAGCCGACGGCGCCATGACCGTGCTGCTGCGCGACGCCCTGGCGCCCAACCTCGTGCAGACGCTCGAGAACAACCCGGCGTTCATCCATGGCGGCCCGTTCGCGAACATCGCCCACGGCTGCAACTCCGTCATCGCCACGCGCAGCGCCCTCAAGCTCGCCGACTACGTGGTCACCGAGGCCGGGTTCGGCGCGGACCTCGGTGCCGAGAAGTTCGTGGACATCAAGTGCCGCAAGTCCGGGCTGCGGCCCTCGGCGGCCGTCATCGTCGCCACGGTGCGTGCGCTCAAGTACCACGGCGGCATGGAGGTGAAGGCGCTCGGGCAGGAGAACCTGGAAGCCCTGGAGCGCGGCCTCACGAATCTCGAGCGTCACGTGCGCAACGTCCGCGACCACTACGGTCTGCCCTGCGTGGTCGCCGTCAATCACTTCACCCAGGACACCGCGGCCGAGCACAAGCTCCTGCGCGACCGCCTGGAGAAGCTCGGCGTGTCCATGGTGCTGGCGCGTCACTGGGCCGAGGGCGGCAAGGGCGCGGAGGACCTCGCGCGGAAGGTGGTGGAGCTCGCCGAGGGCCCGTCCGCGATGAAGTTCGTCTATGAGGACAGCGCCCCGCTGTGGGAGAAGATCGAAGCGGTGGCCTGCCGCATCTACGGCGCGGCCGGTATCTCCGCCGACGGCAAGGTGCGCGGACAGATACAGCGTCTGCAGGAGGAGGGCTTCGGGCACTACCCGGTGTGCATCGCGAAGACCCAGTATTCCTTCTCCACCGACGCCCAGGCGCGCGGCGCCCCCAGCGGTCACACGGTTCATATCCGTGAGGTGCGGCTCTCGGCGGGCGCGGAGTTCGTCGTCGTCGTGTGCGGCGACATCATGACGATGCCCGGCCTGCCGAAGATCCCGTCGGCGACCAAGATCGGGCTCGAGGCCGACGGTCGCATCACCGGCCTGTTCTGACGGGGGGCCCTTGGAGCACTCCGTCTTCAAGGCGGCGACGGCGCTCACCGTCGCCCCCGACTCCGCTGCCACCGTCGCCTCCGACGCCACGGCCGACCGGCATTGGCTGGCGGTCAACGTCCCGTGCCGCACGGCCTGCCCGGCAGGCACGGACATCCCGGGCTATCTGGAGGCCGTCTACCACGGGCGGTTCGACGAGGCCTACGCCATCAACCTGCGCGACAACGTCTTCCCCGGTGTGCTCGGGCGCGTGTGCTCGCGTCCGTGCGAGGACGCCTGCCGCCACGGCCGCGAGGGCCTCGGCGAGCCGGTCGCCATCTGTTTCTCCAAGCGTTCCGCGGCGGACCACATGGCACAGCCGCCCGTCCAACTGCCCCCGCTCGCCAGCCCGACGGGCCGGCACGTGGCGATCGTCGGTGCAGGCGTCGCGGGCCTTGCCGCGGCGCGCGAGCTGGCGCGTCGCGGGCATCGGGTCAGCCTGCTCGAGCGCCACGAGCGCCCGGGCGGCATGCTGAACCAGGGCATACCCGCGTTCCGTCTCCCGCGGAACCTCGTGGACCGCGAGATCGCCCAGGTGCTCGCGCACGGGGTGGAACTGCGATGCGGGGTGGAGGTGGGGAGGGATGTCTCGCTCGATACCCTCGCGCGGGAGCACGATGCCGTGGTGCTCGCCGCGGGCACCCTGCGGCCGAACCGCCCCGGATTACCGGGCGAGGATCGTCCGGGCGCCGAGCACGGGCTCGATTTCCTGCTGCAGGTGAACGAGCGGGGCCGCCGCGCCGTGGGTCGGCGGGTCGCGGTCATCGGCGGCGGCTACACCGCGATGGACTGCGCGCGCACCGCGCTGCGGCTAGGGGCGGAAGTCACCGTGTACTACCGGCGCGCCCGGGCCGACATGGTGGTCCTGCCGGGTGAACTGGAGGAATTCCTCGCCGAGGGCGGCCGCCTGGAGGAACTCGCCGCGCCCGTTGCGGTGCTCGGTGACGGCGCGGTCACCGGCCTGCGCTTCGTGCGCAATCGTCCGGTCCCGGCCGCATCCGGCGGGCGCCGGGGATTCGAGGCCGTCGCCGGCAGCGGCTTCGAGGTGGCGCTCGATCACGTCATCTGGGCGATCGGCCAGCGCCCCGACACGGCCTGGATCGCTGGAGCGCTCGGGGGCCGGCTCGTCGCGCGCGACGGCTGGCTGGCTTCCGGCACGGCGACCGCCACCGTGGAGCCCAACGTCTTCGTCGCGGGCGACTTCGCCCTTGGGGCAACCACGCTCATCCAGGCGATCGGCCATGCGAAGCGCTGCGTCGATGCCGTGGACGCTTTCCTGGCGGGCGGGCATGTCCGGTTTCGCGAGACGCTTCGCGTGGAGCCTGCGTTCGGGTCGAAAGGCCCCGAGGGCCGGACCACCGGCCGTACGGCCGCGATGAACACCATTGCGTTGCACCCCATGCCGGCGCTCCCGCCGTCCGCGCGCACCCTCGATGCCGAGGTCGAGACCGGCTACTCGGTGGCGGAGGCTCCCGCGGCCGCATCACGCTGCTATCTGTGCCACTACAAGTTCGAGATCATCGACAGCCGCTGCGTCCTGTGTGACGAGTGCTTGAAGGTGAAGCCGGTCGCGGGCTGCATCGTCGAGATCGCGGGCCTGGTCCGCGACGACGAAGGGCGCATCACCGGCTACCAGCCGGTGGTCCCCGGGCAGACCGACTCGCTCTACTACAACCGGTTGTGGATCGACCAGGACCAGTGCATCCGCTGCGGCCAATGCGAGGCCGCGTGCCCCGTCGGCGCCATCACGATCCAGAAGGTCATCGCCACGGTCGAGCCCGCCGGCTGAGGCGTTCCGCCAGTGATGGCGGGATATTGCGCCGTTCATGTCTGTGCCAAACGGCCGCGGGCTCGTATACTCGGGCCCCAGCCGAGCGGCGGTCCCGGCCTGGCATCCCGGCGCCGCCGCCCCACCCGAAACGTACAGTCGATGGAGGCGTGGTCGTGCCGCTGATCCTTGCGCTCGACATGGCGGGTCTGCCGAGTCGCTGGTTGCTGGTCGAGGAGGCCATCACCTATCACGCTCGCCGCATGGTGGCGTGGTCGCTGGGGGAGGTCGTCGCCACCTATCACGGGGGCGTCTCCCGGACCACCGGTCAGCGGTCGGAACTCTCCACGGCGAGCATCATCGCCATCAAGGGTGCGTCGGAGCTCGTGCGGGATGCGCATTGCGAACCGCACCTCACCAACGCCGCGCTGTTCGTGCGTGACCGCCACGTCTGCGCTTACTGCGGGGATGCCTTCCGCGAGAAGGACCTCTCCCGGGACCACGTGGTGCCGGTGTACCGCGGCGGCAAGGATCGCTGGATGAACGTCGTCACGGCCTGTCGGTCCTGCAACATCCGCAAGGGGGGGCGCACCCCGGAGGCGGCGGGCATGCCGCTGCTCTACGCGCCCTATGTGCCCAACAGGTACGAACACCTCATCCTGCAGAATCGCCGCATCCTGCAGGACCAGATGGAGTACCTGCTCGCGAAGGTGCCGCGCCACAGCCGCCTGTTCGTTTGATCCCTCCTGCCCCGCGTGGCGAGCCCGTGCCGCCCGTTTCCTGGCTCATTACAAGAGGTCTTTCCCGTCATGATGAAAAGCCGAGCCCGCACCCTCCTGAGCGTCGTCGCCGTCACCGTGTTTCTCGCGGCCTGCAAATCCGCCCCGGTCACGGGTCGCAAGCAGCTCATGCTCGTCTCGGAAGACACGGCCATCGAGTCCTCCGCCAGCGCCTACGTGGAGATGCTCACGCCTTACCAGAAGCAGGGCAAGCTCGACAACGATCCGGCCGTCACCCAGCGCATCGTCACCATCACCGAGCGCCTCATTCCCCATGCCATCGCCTACCGCCCCGAGACGGCGCAGTGGGCCTGGAGCGTGAAGGTCATCGACGACCCCAAGACCGTCAACGCGTGGTGCATGGCGGGCGGCAAGATGGCGTTCTACACCGGTCTCATCGTGGCTCTGAAACCTTCCGATGACGAGATCGCCCAGGTGATGGGCCACGAGATCGCCCACGCCCTCGCCAAGCATCAGGCCGAGAAGATGTCCACGGCCATGGCCACGCAGGTGGGCGCCGGCCTGATCGGTGTCATCGCGGGCGCCAAGTACGGCGGCGCGGCCGCGCAGGCGGCCGTGGGGGCCGCAGCCGTGGCCGTGACTCTGCCCAACAGCCGCACAGCCGAATCCGAGGCCGACCGCATCGGCATCGAACTCGCCGCCAAGGCGGGCTACGACCCCAAGTCGGCCGTGACGTTATGGGAAAAGATGGGCAAGCTCTCGGGCGGCGGCGGCAAGGGTGATTTCATGAGCACGCACCCGGCGCCCGAGAAGCGCCAGGCAGCACTCGCGGAACTCGTTCCGCAGATGATGCCGTACTACCAGGACAAGAATCCGCGGCCGGTCTTCAAGCTGAGACCGCAGCCGCTCACCGCGCCGGCAAGGTAGCCCGCCGCACGGTCAGGGAGAAGGTTGCCGATGCGCGCGTGCTGCGCGTAGCATCGGTCGGGGTTTTCGAACAACGCAGACGGAGTGTCCCATGCAATCACCGAAGTCCTCCTCCCGCCGGAACGTCCGGCACCTCACCACCGTGGCGCTCGCCGCGGCTCTAGGCACCATTGTGGGTTCGGCCCAGGCCGACGGCCCCCTGCAGAAGCTCGGCAAGCCCGAAGGCCGGCTCGACATCGTCGCCTGGCCGGGCTACATCGAGCGGGGTGACACCGACAAGAACTTCGACTGGGTGACCGGTTTCGAGAAGAAGACCGGCTGCAAGGTCAACGTGAAGACGGCGGGTACCTCCGACGAGATGGTGGCCCTGATGAACGAGGGCGGCTTCGACCTCGTCACGGCCTCCGGCGACGCCAGCCTGCGCCTGATCGCCGGCAAGCGCGTGCAGGAGATCAACGTCAGCCTGGTGCCCAGCTACAAGACCGTGGACCCCCGCCTGCAGAAGGCCCGCTGGCACTACGTCGACGGCAAGCACTACGGCGTGCCCTACCAGTGGGGCTACAACGTCCTGGCCTACAACACCAAGGCCTTCAAGGAAGCGCCCAAGAGCTGGAAGGTCGTGTTCGAGGAAACGACGCTGGCCGACGGCAAGTCCAACAAGGGGCGCGTGCAGGCCTTCGATGGCCCGATCTACATCGCCGATGCGGCGCTGTACCTCAAGGCGACGAAGCCCGAGCTGGGCATCAAGGATCCGTACGAACTGAACGAGGACCAGTACAAGGCCGCGCTCGAACTGCTGCGCGCCCAGCGCAAGCTCGTGGCCCGCTACTGGCACGACGCGATGGTGCAGATCGACGACTTCAAGAACGAGGGCGTCGTGGCCTCGTCGTCCTGGGGCTTCCAGGTGAACCTGCTGAAGGGCGAGAACCAGCCCATTGCCAGCGTGGTCCCGGTGGAAGGCGCCACGGGCTGGGCCGACACGACCATGCTGCACGTGAACGCCAAGAACCCCACCTGCGCCTATCTGTGGCTCGAACACTCCGTCAACCCCAAGCTGCAGGGCGATCTCGCCGCGTGGTTCGGCTCGGTGCCGGCGGTGCCCGCCGCATGCAAGGGCAACGCGCTGCTCGGCGACGGAGGGTGCAAGAACAACGGCTACGAGGAGTTCGAGCGCATCTCGTTCTGGCGCACGCCCGTGGCCAAATGCTCCGATCCGAAGGGCTGCGTGCCCTACTACCGCTGGGTTTCGGACTACATCGCCATCCTCGGGGGGCGGTGACCGTGCGGGCATCGCGCGGGCGCCGCGCCGCATGAGCGGCAGCGGCGTCCCGGCGGTCGCCTTCGATTCAGTCAGCCGTCTGTTCGGTGAAGTGCGCGCCGTCGATGCGGTCTCGTTCGAGATCGCCGACGGCGAATTCTTCGCGATGCTCGGGCCTTCCGGTTCGGGCAAGACGACCTGTCTGCGTCTGATCGCCGGTTTCGAACAACCCAGTTCCGGGCGCGTCCTCGTTCACGGCGAGGACGTGTCCGGCGTTCCGCCCTATGCGCGGGACGTCAATACCGTCTTCCAGGACTACGCGCTGTTTCCCCACATGAGCGTGGGCGAGAACGTCGAGTACGGCCTCATGATCCGCAAGGTGCCCAAGGACGAACGGCAGCGCCGGGCGGAAGAGATGCTGGCCCTGGTGAAGCTGGACGGACTCTACGCGCGCCGGCCGTCACAGCTGTCGGGCGGGCAGCGCCAGCGCGTGGCACTGGCCCGGGCGCTCATCAATCATCCCCGCGTGCTGCTCCTGGACGAGCCGCTGGGTGCGCTCGATCTCAAGCTGCGCGAGGCCATGCAGCAGGAGCTGAAGAGCCTGCAGCGCAAGGTCGGCATCACGTTCGTCTACGTGACCCACGACCAGGGCGAGGCGCTCGCCATGAGCGACCGGCTGGCGGTGTTCAACCACGGCCGCATCGAGCAGATCGGAACGCCTGCCGAGGTCTACGACCATCCCGCTACCGAGTTCGTGGCCGGCTTCGTGGGCCAGACCAATCTCGTCGAGGGCTATCTGGGGCAGCGGCTCGGCGGATTCCCCGGCCGCTATTCCGTACGTCCGGAGCGCATCCGCATTGTCGCGCCGGATACACCCCACGACAGCAGCACCGCTGCCGTCGACGGGGTGGTACGCGGGATCACCTACCTCGGCGCCACGGTCCGCATTGCCGTCGCGGTGGAGGCGGGCGGCGAGGTGGACGTGGTGGAACAGAACCTCCACGGCGGTGACGGCAGTGCGCTGCGGGCTCCAGGTACCCCAGTGCGCCTGCTGGTGGAGCGCCGCCATGTGCAGGCGCTGCCGGAGCGCGCATGACCACCGTCGCAGCCCAGGGCGGTGGCGCGCTCGCCGGCTTGTCCGGCGTACTGTTCCGCCGCCCGCGGCTCATGCTCGCGCTCCTGCTCGTGCCGCCGCTACTGTGGCTGGGGGTCATCTACCTGGGGTCGCTCTTCGCGCTGCTGGCGCAGAGCTTCTTCTCGGTCGACGAGTTCTCCGGCGTGGTGGTCCGCGAGTTCACGCTGGCCACCTACCAGGAGTTCTTCGGTAACCCCGCCAACTGGGACATCGTGCTGCGCACGGTGCTCATGGCCGTCGCGGTGACGATCGCGTGCGCCGCCATCGCCTTCCCGATCGGGTACTACATGGTCCGGTACGCAAGCCTGCGGGTGAAGGGGCTGATGTACCTGGGCGTGATGCTGCCGCTGTGGTCCAGCTATCTGGTGCGCGTCTATTCGTGGAAGCTGATCCTCGCGAAGGAGGGCATCCTCAGCTGGTTCGCGGCGCAGCTGCATCTCACGTGGCTGCTGGAGGCCGTGCTTGCCATTCCCGTCATCGGCGGGCCGTCGCTGTCGATCTCCTACCTCGGCACGTTCATCGTGTTCGTGTACATCTGGCTGCCGTTCATGATTCTCCCGGTCATCGCCGCGCTCGAGCGGGTGCCGGGGTCGGTCATCGAGGCCTCGGGCGATCTCGGGGCGAAACCGGGCGAGACCTTCCGCCGCGTGATCCTGCCGCTCGCGCTGCCCGGCGTCGTGGCGGGCTCGATCTTCACGTTCTCGCTCACCCTGGGCGACTACATCATTCCGGGCATCATCGGCCAGTCCACGCCGTTCATCGGTCAGGCGGTGTACTCGCACCAGGGCGTCGCCGGCAACATCCCCATGGCGGCCGCGTTCACGATCGTGCCGATTGCCGTGATGGGCGTGTACCTCACCGTGGCCAAGAGGCTGGGAGCCTTCGATGCGCTCTGATCGCCGATCGGCGGGGGGGCTGCGATGAGTGCGGGACGTCCGCCGGGCGCGCATGCCGGCTGGGGACTCAAGGCCGCGGCGCTCGGCGGCCTGCTGTTCCTCCATCTGCCGCTGCTCATCATCGTGCTGTACGCCTTCTCCATCGAGGAGAAGAGCTTCAAGTTCCCCATCCCCGGGTTCACCACCAAGTGGTTCGGCGTGGCCTTTGCCCGACAGGATATCCGCGACGCGCTCGGGCTGTCGCTGCAGGTGGCGGCCGTCTCGACCGCCGTCGCCCTGGTGCTCGGCACGCTTGCGGCGGCCGCCGTGTGGCGTACGAAGTTCTTCGGTCGCGAGGCCATCTCGCTGCTGGTGATCCTGCCCATCGCGCTGCCTGGGATCATCACGGGGATCGCGCTGCGCTCCGCGCTCAGCCTCATGGAGATCCCGTTCAGCTTCTGGACCATCGTCATCGGCCACGCGACCTTCTGCATCGTCGTGGTCTACAACAACGTCCTCGCGCGCTTCCGCCGGACGAATCGCGCGCTGATCGAGGCCTCGATGGACCTCGGCGCGGACGGGTTCCAGACGCTGCGCCACGTGATCCTCCCCAACATCGCCACGGCGCTGCTGGCCGGCGGCATGCTGGCCTTCGCGCTGTCGTTCGACGAAGTCATCGTCACCACCTTCACGGCGGGGCAGCAGAGCACGCTGCCCATCTGGATGCTGAGCGAACTGGTGCGCCCGCGCGAGCGCCCGGTGACCAACGTGGTGGCCGTGTTCGTGATCGCCGTGACTTTCATTCCCATCATCGCGGCGTTCTACCTGACGCGGGATACCCAGGATGTGGCGGGCAGCGTGAAGTGATGCGGCCCGGATCGATGGACGCAACTAGCTAGGAAGGGTCGACCCATGAAGACGGAAATGCTGATCGGCGGGAAGTTCGTGCAGGGGGCAGGCGAGGCGCTGCCGGTGCTGAACCCGGCCACGGGAGCCACGCTGGCCACCATCGCCGAGGCGAGCGCGCAGCAGGTGGACGCCGCGGTCGCCGCCGCGACGAAGGCCTTCGACCGCTGGAGCCAGACCACGCCGGCCGAGCGCAGCACGCTGCTGCTACGGCTTGCGCAGCGCATCGAGGACAACGCCGTCGAACTCGCGCGGCTCGAGTCGCTCAACTGCGGCAAGCCGCTGGCGCGTGTCACGCAGGACGAGATGCCCGCCGTCGCCGACGTGTTCCGCTTCTTCGCGGGTGCGGCCCGATGCCTGTCGGGCGCGGCGACCAAGGAGTACCTCGCCGGCCACACGAGCATGATCCGGCGCGCCCCCATCGGCGTCGTCGCGCAGATCGCGCCCTGGAACTACCCGCTGATGATGGCTGCGTGGAAGCTCGGCCCCGCACTCGCCGCCGGCAACACGCTGGTGCTGAAGCCCTCCGAACTCACGCCGCTCACGTCACTTGCGCTCGGGGCGCTCTGCGCCGAAGTGTTCCCGGAAGGGGTCGTCAACGTCGTGCACGGACGCGGTCCCGTCGTCGGGCAGCCGCTCATCTCCCACCCGAAGGTCGCGATGGTGTCGATCACCGGCAGCATCGGGACCGGCCAGGCGGTGCTGCAGGCGGCCGTGCCTACGCTCAAGCGGACGCATCTCGAACTGGGCGGCAAGGCGCCCGTCATCGTGTTCGACGACGCGGACCTGGATGCCGTGGTCAACGGTCTGCGCACCTTCGGCTACTACAACGCGGGCCAGGATTGCACGGCGGCGTGCCGCGTGTATGCCGGTGCCGGCATCTACGAGAAGCTCGTGGCGGACCTCGGCTCGGCGGTGGGCACGCTCAAGGTGGGCGCACCCGAGGACGAGGCCACCGAACTGGGTCCGGTCATCTCTGCGCGCCAGCGTGAGCGGGTGGCGGGCTTCGTCGATCGCGCGGTCGCCGAGAAGCACATCGAGGTGGTGACCGGCGGAAGGACGGTGGCCGGCGCCGGCTTCTTCTACGAGCCGACGGTCATCGCCGGTGCGAAGCAGGACGACGAGATCGTGCGCAAGGAGGTCTTCGGGCCGGTCGTGTCGGTCACGCGGTTCTCCGACGCCGACGACGCGGTTGCCTGGGCCAACGACTCCGACTACGGGCTTGCGTCGTCGGTATGGACGAAGGACGTCTCCCGCGCGATGAAGGTGGCGTCGCGGCTGCAGTACGGGGCCACCTGGATCAACACGCACTTCATGCTCGCCACCGAGATGCCGCACGGCGGGCTCAAGCAGTCGGGCTACGGCAAGGACATGTCGATGTACAGCCTCGAGGACTACACGGTCGTCCGTCACGTGATGGTCAATCTGGGTTGAGCGGTGTGCGGGCGGCCGTCCTCGCGGCGGTCGTGCTGGCAGTCGCGGCGGGGGCCGCGGCCGTCGAGGTCGTGCCGACGGAGATCACGTCGTTCGGTGCGTCGGCGGAAGGGCAGGCCGTGCCCACGGGCTGGCGGTCGACGACGGTGCCCGGGGTTTCGCGGACCACGACCTACCGCGTGGTCACGGTCGAGGGCCGGAAGGTCGTCCACGGCGAGGCGCGGGCGGCGATGTCGGGTCTCGATCATCGGGTCAGCGCCGATCCCGAACGAACTCCCTGGCTGCACTGGCGCTGGAAGGTATCCCGCAGCGTGCGCGGAGGTGAAGCCGGATCCCGGGCCGGTGACGACTACAGCGCGCGCGTGTACGTGTTCTTCGACTACGACCTCGCGCGCCTCGGTTTCGCGGCCCGCATGAAGGTGAAGGCGGCACGCCTGCTGCACGGGGATGCCGTCCCCGCGGCCGCGCTCTGCTACGTGTGGGATGCCGCCCGGCCGGCCGGGACGGTGGTTCCAAGCGCCTACACCGATCGCGTGCGGATGATCGTGGTGGACAGCGGCGACGCACAGGCGGGGCGTTGGATCGCACATGCGCGCAACGTGGCCGAGGACTTCACGCGTGCGTTCGGGGAGTCCGCGCCGCGCGTCTCCGGGGTCGCGATCGCGACGGATACGGACAACACCGGCGATGCCGTCGAGGCCTGGTATGGCGAACTCCGCTTCGATGCCGACGGTGTCGCCGGGCGATGACGTCGAATCCATTGACACCATCCTTGGGCGGGTAGCGCGACGGCGTCGCAAGGCTCTGATCCGAAGGGAGTTATCGTCTTGGCACGCCCATTGCGAAACGGTAGGAAAAAGCAACGGTGGCACGGGCGGGTCCATACCGGAGACCCAAGAGACCGGAGACCTGCGGGAGACCTCCCGCCCGGCACACCGAATGGCTGAACGGTTTCTTGCTCTTCTTGGCGGTTGGGCAGAAAGTGAAAACGCCGCGCGAAAGCGCGGCGTTTTCTTTTTCGGGCGTCTCTTGGGCGGGTGGCGCGCCAGCGGCCGCGGGCTGGCAGTCGCACGGGTGGCCGGGCCGCCCATTCACCGCCGCATGCCTCTGCCGCATCCCTCGGTCCGCGCACTACACTCGGGGCGTGTGCTCCTGCTCCGATCCCGTGCCCGTGCATTCATGATTTCCCGTTGCCCCGGTCGCCCGTCCCGCCCGCGCCGCGCATGGCCGGCCGACTGTCCCGCAATGCACCGGCTTTTCTCGTTCCTCGCGCACCTCCTCGCGCTGTGCGTGCTGGTTCCGGGCGCCATCAGCCCGGCTCATGCCGTGCCGTTCGAACAAGTTCGGGACGCACACTTGCCGAGTGAGGCCGTACTGCTCGACCGGGACGGGCGGGTGCTGCACGAGTTGCGCGTCGACGACCGTGTCCGGCGGCTGCCCTGGGTGCCCCTGGAGCGCATTTCGCCCGCCGTCGTGGCGGCCGTGCTGCACGCGGAGGACAGGCGGTTCTTCCAGCATGGAGGTGTCGACTGGCGTGCGCTGGGTGACGCCGCGATCGACACGCTGATCCGCGGGGCGCCGAGAGGCGCGAGCACGGTCACCATGCAGGTCGCTGCGATGCTGGACCCCGCACTCGTGGCGGAGGGGCCGCGCCGGAGTGTCGTGCAGAAGGTCCGCCAGATCCGCGCCGCGCAAGCCATCGAGCAGAGCTGGACCAAGCGCCAGATCCTCGAGGCCTATCTCAATCTGTCCACGTTCCGAGGCGAAGTGAGCGGGATCGGCGCCGCCTCGGAGGTGCTGTTCCGCAAGGAGCCCGCCGGACTCGATCTGCGCGAGAGCGCGATCCTCGCGGCCCTGCTTCGCGGTCCGAACGCACAACCCTCGGTCGTCGCCAGGCGCGCCTGCGCCGTCGCCGCGACCCCCGAGTGCGAGTCGTTCACGGCGGTGGCCGAGACGGCGCTGACCAGTCCGCCGCGCCTGACGGGGCGTCCCGCGCTGGCGCCGCATCTCGCCCGGGCGCTCCTGTCCCGGGAAGCTCGACGGGTGGTCACGACGCTGGACGCAGGACTCCAGGCCAGGGTCCTCGAAGCGCTCGCCCAGCAGCTGACGACCCTGGCCGGACGGCACGTGCGCGATGCCGCCGCGGTTGTGCTCGACAACGCGACGGGGCAGGTGCTGGCCTATGCCGGCAACGCGCCCGGAGGGGGCACCGCCCCCTACGTGGATGGCGTGCGGGCTCCACGCCAGGCGGGATCGACCCTGAAGCCTTTCCTGTATGCGCAAGCCATCGAGGATCGGCTCCTGTCGGCTGCCTCGCTGCTCGACGACTCGTCCGCCAACCTGGTCACGCCGGCGGGGCTCTACGTTCCGCAGAACTACGACCACGAGTTCCGCGGTCCCGTCAGCGTGCGCACGGCGCTGTCCTCGTCGCTCAACGTGCCGGCGGTCCGGGCGCTGATGCTGGTGGGGCCCGAGGCGTTCGTGGAGCGGTTGCGCGCCCTGGGCTTCGACGGGCTCGTCGAGTCGGGCGACCACTACGGTTACTCGCTGGCCCTCGGGAGTGCGGAGGTCACGCTGTGGCAACTTGCCAACGCTTACCGGAGTCTGGCGAACGCCGGTGTGGTCGCGCAGGCACGCCTGCTGCCCGGTCCGGCAGGCAAGGGCGCGCGAGTGCTGGACCCGGCCGCTGCCTGGATCGTCGCCGACGTGCTGGCGGACCGCGGCGCGCGCAGTTCAGGCTTCGGCTTCGAGAACCCGCTCGCCACGCGTTTCTGGAGTGCCGTGAAGACCGGGACCAGCAAGGACATGCGCGACAACTGGTGCGTGGGCTTCTCCCGCCGCTACACGGTGGGCGTCTGGGTGGGCAACTTCGACGGCAGTCCGATGCGCGACGTGTCCGGTGTTTCCGGCGCGGCACCGGCCTGGCTGGACATCATGCAGGCGTTGCACGCCCAGGACGCGAAGGCGGGGGCCCCGGTCCGGCCCGCCGAGGTCGTGGCGCAACGGGTGCGTTTCGTTCCCGAGACCGAACCCGAGCGCGACGAGTGGTTCGTCCGCGGCACGGAAGTGGCTGAAGTGGTGCTGAAGGGGCCGCGTTCCGGCGCGGGACGCATCGTGTATCCGGGAGACGGTGTCATCCTCGCTCTCGATCCCGACATCCCCGAGGCCGTGCAGCGGGTGCCGTTCCGCGCCGAGGGCGCGCCGGCAGACGCCCGGTGGTGGCTGGACGGTACCGCGCTGGCGGACGCCGGGCCGGTCGTGCACTGGCCCCCGCGGCCGGGGCGTTTCGAGCTGGCGCTGGTGGCCAACGACGGTGCCGTCATGGACCGGGTGCGCTTCGAGGTGCGGGGCACGCGCCGGACGGCCACGCCCTGAGGTGGCCAACGCGGCCGTCCCGCCAGGACGGTCGGGTGCATCGCAAACGGTGGGCGCCGACCCTCCGGCCATCGTGGCCTGCCTCCTGTAGCCAACCCTTCGGGCCCTCCCTACAATAGCCCCGCTTTTCCGGCCCCGCGGCACTCCGCCTGTGGAGACCGGCACAACAAGTTTCCGAGGGAGGAAGCATCTTGGCTACCCAGAAGTACGACCCGGCCTTCGAGGAGGCCACCTACCGCAAGGTAGGCGCGAAACTCATCCCGTTCCTGTTCCTCTGCTACATCGTCGCGTTCCTCGACCGGGTGAACGTGGGCTTCGCCAAGCTGCAGATGGCTCCGGACCTCCAGTTCTCGGATGCGGTGTACGGCTTCGGGGCCGGCATCTTCTTCATCGGCTACTTCATTTTCGAGGTGCCCAGCAACGTCATCCTCGAGCGGGTGGGCGCCCGCATGTGGATCGCGCGAATCATGATCACCTGGGGGATCATCTCCTCGGGCTTCATGTTCGTGGAGTCGGAGATGTCGTTCTACGTGCTCCGTTTCCTCCTCGGGGTGGCCGAAGCCGGCTTCTTCCCCGGGATCATCCTGTACATGACGTACTGGTTCCCGGCCTCTCGGCGCGCGAGGATGACGGCCCTCTTCATGACGGCCATCGCCATCTCCAACGTGATCGGCTCGCCCGTGTCCGGCGCGATCATGCAGTACATGGATGGCGTGATGAACATGCGCGGCTGGCGCTGGCTGTTCCTGCTCGAGGGTCTGCCTTCCGTGCTCATCGGGATCTTCGTGATCTTCGTGCTCCCGGACGGACCCCGGAAAGCCAAGTGGCTGACCAAGGAAGAGCAGGATCTCATCGTGACGCGCGTGGACGAAGACAACCGCAGCAAGGCGGAACTCGGCGGCCGCCACAGCCTGCTGGATGCCTTCAAGGATCTCCGCGTCTGGGCGCTGGCGGTGGTGTACTTCTGCGGCGTCGTCGGCTTCTACGCGGTCAATTTCTGGATGCCGACGATCATTCAGGAACTCGGGGTCGACAAGAAGGACTTCCTCAAGGTGGGCCTGCTCTCGATGATTCCCTGGGGCGTCGCGGCCGTCGCGATGGTTCTCGTGGGCTCCCACTCCGACAAGACCGGCGAGCGGCGCTGGCACGTCGCCGGATCCCTGCTGGTCGCGGTCGCCGGGATGGTGGCGCTGGCCCTGGTCGGCAAGAACGCGATCCCCGCCATCATCGGCCTGACCGCAGTCACCGCCGGGATCCTGTCTTGGGTCGCCACCTTCTGGTCTCTCCCGACGGCGTTCCTGGCCGGTCCGGCCGCGGCCGCCGGCATCGCGTGGATCAATTCCGTGGGCAATCTCGGCGGTCACTTCGGGCCGGATCTGATCGGGCGGATCCGCACGGCGACCAATTCCACCGAGGCGGCTTTCTACACGCTGGCGGGCCTCGGCCTGCTGGGGGCCGTCATCGTCCTCCTGCTTCCGCGCACCGAGCGCAACCCGGGGGCGGTGTCCGTGGCCCCGCACTGACGCGGTGTCCGCACTCGTCCGAAACACGCGCCCCCCGAGGGCGCGTGTTCGTTTCCGGGGCCCCGGCTCCCGGCCGTCGCGGACGCACACCGTAATTTTTTTCGACGTTTCCTCTGCCGCGAACCTGCCGAGCCGGTAGAATCCCTGTCCACAACAAAGGATCGAAGTTTCCGATCGACACGCCCGTGCGACGTTTACTCGTCACGATTCTCGTTGTCCTGCTGGTCGCGATCCTCGGTTTCCTGGTGTACATGACCCAGGCGGTCGACTTCGGGCGCCAGGTGCGGGTCAACGAGCAGCTCGGCAACCTGCGGACGCTGGACGCGAAGCTGAACGAATCCATCCTGCGGGCACGCACGGAGTCGATCGCGTTCGACGACCTGCAACTGGCCTGGCGGGACCAGGCCGGCCGGGGTATCCACGGCCTGAGCCAGGAGGCGAGGGCGCTCGACGATCCGCTTCTCGTGGCAAACGTGGCGCGTCTGGCCACCCTGTACGAAGAAAAGATCACGCTGATGACGCAGTACTGGCAGGCAATCGGAGTGTCCAAGAGCGCGCTCAGGCAGGTGCTGGATGCCGTCTCGGTCGCCCAGCCCCAGATCCGCGAGGTCGCAGGTTCGGAGGGCAGTGCCGTGCGGCTGCGTGCCGACGATGCGCGCGTCGTCCTCGACCGCCTGTCCGCCAGGAGCGCGGAGTTCTCGGCGCTGTCCGGTCCGCGTCTGACGCAGGAAATCGAGGATGCCGAGTACCGCCTGCTGGCCGCGATGGAAGTGCTGCCCGTCGGGGCCCGCGAGTCGCTCCGATCCACCGTCACCACGCTGCGTGCGCTGCGCGATGCCCAGCCCCGGCGGGACGAGCTGTTCGGCAAGCTCTACTTCTTCCCGACCGCGCCGCGCACCGATGCGCTCGGCACGGAGTTCGCCCAGACCTTCCAGACCGCGCTGGAACAGCGGGAGCTCTACCGCGTCTATCTCGTGTTCTATTCGGGCGCGCTGCTTGTCCTGCTGGCCTACCTCGGCATGCAGCTCTTCCGCAGCTACCGCGTGATCAACCTGGTGAACCTGCAACTCAAGCGCGCCAACGAGACCCTCGAGCACAAGGTCGAACTGCGCACCCGCGAGCTGTCCGACGCGCTCAAGCACCTGAAGGATTCCGAGCTGATGCTCGTGCAGACCGAGAAGATGTCTTCCCTCGGCTTTTTTATTGATACGGCGGCCACCGAGATCTACACGCCGCTCGCCTACGTGAAGTCCAGCCTGGATTCCGTGGCCGAACAGCTGCCGCAGATCGCCCTGATGAACGCCGAGACGGCGCGCCTGCTCCAGCTCATGCAGAGCGGTGACGCCGGCGAGCGCGAGGTCACCGAGCAGTTCGTCAAGGTGGGGCGGCTCGCCCGCCAGTTGCACGACGCCGAGACCCTCGTAATGCTGGAGCGGTTGACGCAGGATGGGCTCTACGGCATCGCGCAGATCTCCGAGCTGGTGCTGAACCTCAAGGACTTCAGCCGGCTCGACCGCACCAAGATGGCCCGGGTGGACCTGCGCGAGGGTCTGGAGAGCACGCTCAAGATCGCCCGCAACCTCGTCAAGACCAAGC